>Ga0209454_1002668_pt1 | contig 12278 bp, 8 predicted proteins | sample WorMetHERISLAND1_2_FD_187400 | JGI IMG/M metagenome (GOLD analysis project Ga0209454, IMG submission 187400) | Marine gutless worms symbiont microbial communities from Max Planck institute for Marine Microbiology, Germany - Olavius geniculatus... | ecosystem: Host-associated > Annelida >...
GTACTATAGGATTTACCAATGGACTTCATGGGAAACGGTAGTTTATCGTATGCCATTACGAATCACATAAAAGTTGTTGCTTTTGGGCCTCAAAAATTACTACCAGTGACAGACGACTTAGCGGTCTAGACCGCTAAGCCAGCCGCTAAGGCTTAGCGGTTTGGACCGCTGCTGGCTTAACGGCTTAGTGGTTTGAACTGTTAAGCCAGCCGTTAAGGCTTCAAACCAGCCGTTACTGCTTTAGCGAATGGTTCTGGGGACTAAGTGCATACATTAGTTTGTAGTTTGTCTTGACTTGTGATTCATGCTATCACATCAGCCTTGGATTTTACTGATATTATGGCCCTATACAAATGCGGTTTATATCTTATTCTTCTTGTCCACGAATTGTCACCTGATGCCGATGTTATGTGTATGTCTTACTTCGTATATATTAAACTTTTACATCCATTAGCCAAGCTTTGGTCGCAGTATCTTGTGTACTTTTGCCTCATGTTGTTACTGACGTTATATACTTTAGACAGTTCAAGTGCAGAAGTACATGAAGTTGTACGTTGTAAACCAAAGTCTATTTACCAGTGATTAATGATGTGTTGTGAACAGTTTTTGGTGCAGATGATGCGGACACAGCTATTCACTGTTGCTAATGCATGCGTGTTTATGAGAAATTTTTGACTACAATCATTGAAATTAACAAAAATTAACACGTATTGATATGAGTGATTGTAATTGCTGTTGTTGAGAGTTCAAGCTGAATAACTCAAATATTGTTCTGACGTGTTGCAAGCTTTTTAGCCGTTAATTGTGTGGATGTTAGTCAACTGCTTTTTTGATGTTTTTTTTTCATTTCCTTATAATGCAGTTGACAGTTAGTTCTTTGACAGCTGTAGCATAGTTGTTCGTCATTGATCTTCAGTAATATGATGCTTGCATGTAACTTTTCCAAAAAAGTGGTTATGCCAAATTTTCTTCCCAGGGTATTTGTCAAGAGGCTCGGGTGTTTAACCACACAGGAAATGGCTGACCCCATCACTACTATTTTTCTGTCATACACCTGAAGTGGGGTTATAGATACCTCACTGCAGAAAGTAGAGTATTCCCTCCTGAATGTTACGTCTATGGTATGATGGCCGATGACGTTTTCACTTTTTTACATTAAGACATCATGTTTTGTACGATACCATTATGTGGCATTATTATCTGGTAGTGTAGTTAGTGCAAACTTACACAAATATTGTGTATTTTCGACATTTTGTGCTGTTGTTTGCGAGTGTTTTAGGGATGTACTTTTTTGTGTAATGCTGAGTTTTCAATGCTCATCTCGGCTCTTGTTATTTTGCATTGTTTTGAAACAAGCCGTGGTTAATTACATGCGTGCGTTGTAATACGTTGCTGCTCTTTAATTTTATTCTATTCAGCATGCTCACATTACTGGTAATTATCATGATCATGGTGTTTGCTGTTGCATTAACTGTGCTAATGCTAGCAAATATGCTGTTTTTAACATTGCGATAATACAGAAGTGTGTTTTGTCTCATTCTCTTCATCATTAAAGTGATTCTCGTTTGTGTGCTACAACCAAATAGAATTTGCGTGATAACCAATTTCTTGGAGGTAGTTCCAATTTTTGTCAAAAGCTAAATGGCAGCTGTGCTTGCCAGTTGCATCCAGTGCTCAGTCTTCCAATCATAAGGTGGTTTGATTGTGGTACAGCAGGCTGTGAGTAGGCCTACGTTGATGAGAACTTAAACTACCCAGTGGCATCTAGAAATGTTTCATGCGTGCTTTACATAGCTGTAGCAACCGGACAATTTTGGAACCTCAGTCGCTGCAGTAACGAAGTGGTAATGTTGAATGCTCGTTTCAAGTTATTCGACGTGAAGTGATTGTAACTAATCATTTCCAAAACTGTCTAATTACTCGATCTACATGAAGCATGTATGTTGTGGTTTTTATGCGCCACTGTCTGTATATATCATGTACAAGCTTGTGGTCAGTTAAGATCGTCGCTGGTGGCTGAACAGAAGGGAAATGATGGAGAGTTAATGATAATTACGTATTATTCTTTGATAAGGTACATCATTGTGACATGGTCGACCAGCTAACATAACATATTATCGTGATGGAAGTCCGCCTGTATTGTGCACTGTGTCATCTTATATGGCAGCTGACGCTCTGTAGATCTCTCTGCAACAGGTTTTCTTTTCCACAAAGAAATATGCACAACCATTAACCTTTAAACACATAAAATGTGTTTGCTACGAGAAGCCTGTAGTGACTACTAATTGGCGGTTATAACAACTAAATATTAGTTTACACGAAAATGTTTTAAAATATATGTTATAACCGAGCATGGCTCGGGTGTTGCTAGATTTGCTTGCTTAGCTTTTTCTATTACTTATTTTGTGAATGACTTATTAATATTCTATGGTTGTTGTCAGTGGTATCGATTGTAAACAATTCGACTTTTTGATTTTGATTGATGCAGTCCAACACAAATTAACAGTTTATAAATCTCATATAGGAAGATAACACCGACTTGCAGTCAAAGTTTTGGAATTTTGGCTGAGTTTGTTGTTTCTACCACCTGGCACATCACACATGTTGCAGTTTCGCTGTCGATGTGTTTGGACATGTTTGCTCAAATATTTCGATTCGATTGTTTGTTATGCATCATGGGAATCGTGCTACGGAGAACATACAGTTCTGAATAACTGAATACTGATGATACTGTGCGCTTGAGATGTCGATTGACGTCGAAGATTTCAAGTCGGCTTACTTGAGGCTCTGCAAAGAACATCACGTTAACGCGGAGGACTCGCTCGTCCGCAAAATTGCTGAGTAAGTTGTCTAAGTTGAGGTAAGCTGTTGATTAGGATTGAGCTGTTTCAGCAGCTTGTGCACATGCATCAAATTAAGTTAATTGAATTTAGCGAACTGCATTGCCTTTTGTTCTCTGTCTTTTATATGACATTATCATTGTTGACATTGATATCTGATGCGTTGTTTATCTAATAAAAATTGTTGGGATGTTCTGTTTGTAGGGCACAACAAGTTGCTGCAGGTGGTGGTAGTTATTCACTGAATTTGTCAACTCAGTCTATTTCGGTGAAAACTTGCGGTGTGCTAGCAAAGCTGTTGGCTACTTCAAATCCATTTGTTGATATAAAATTCAATGACTGCTCACTGCCAGATGAAGGTATGCCTAGTGACTATTTTAGAGTTGAGATATACATTTTTCTTTAATTATTCACACATTTAATAGGCTAGTATCAGTAATGTTGTCATGTTGTTGTAGCAGTATTTTGAACTTTATATTACATTTCTGGATGTTCTTAAACAAGCCCGTGTTAAAGGCATTGGCTCTTAGTAGTGCTTGATACAGCTGCTGGTGTAAATAACAGTGATAGTTTAGTTGGGTTTAACTGTCACCAGCAGATGGTGTCTTGGAGAAAATGGGCACTATGGAGTAAATTTTGATGATTTTTTTTTCACAGATTTTTGGTGCTTTGTAAGTAAACAGAATTGTATATTTCTTTACTGTTCTGTGTAGTTTTGTTTTGTCTGTATTGCATTATTGCTTTATAGGAGTTCGTGCACTGGCTTATGGATTAGCAAGCAATACAAGCTGTAAACGACTAGACCTAAAGGTAAATGTTTTTTGCTTGTCTTGTGCTGTTCGTACATTTTTGTGATTTCTACTTGCACACAAATTGCTTACAGCCCTGTGTTGTTCTGCTGGCAGGGAAACAGCATAAGAGGTCCAGCAGCGGAATCACTCGGTCGAATATTACAGCAGAATGTCAAGCTACGATGGTATGAAGATCTAATCAATTTTGTACTTAATAGTAAGAAATTAGTTTCGCTGCTTTGTTTCATTTGTCTGTGTAACTGTAGCACTAAAGATGTACTAAATGTAGTTTCTGTCATAAATATAGTTTTCACAAATTCCATATTAACTCATCTTTATGGTCTTTACAAACAATAATAGCAACTACTTGTCAGTCTGCCATAGCATCTTTTGTTTTTTACCATTTCATCATATTTATGTCAATTGTTTGAGTATCAATAACCAACTACATTTTTTAATTGATAAATTCTTGAAAAGTGAACATTCAAAAACAGTTTGTGTTTGGGATAGGTTGCAGTTGTATGCACTGGTATTATGGTATGTGTCAATTGAGTATCAGGAATTGCTTCTGACATGTGAACTGAAAATCTATCCCACTCTTACTCGAAGTACACTTGGAGACGTTAGTGGGACTTCAGTAAATCTTTTTCGACCATCAAAAGTATGCAAGTGGAATAAAAGTCTTCGATAGTGAAAACAGTAGTAGTGATGATAGAATTGCAGAAGCTAGTGAGTCTATCTTTCACTAAATGTGTGTTTGCACAGTGTGACACTGGAGTGGAATGATCTGGGACTTATAGAGAATGCATTTTCAGTGTTCTGTGATGGAGTAGGTGCTAATAGCACACTGTTGACATTGGATCTCCGCAGTAATCAGATCAGTCATGTAGGTGCTGGTGAATTGGCAAATGCTCTCAAACGAAACTCAACACTTCAGACTTTAGGTATGTTTCATACTGTAGAACTCTGATTGTTGTTTTTTATTATTATATTATTATTCTGTTACTTATTTTAAATATTATTATTTTTTTGTGCTGGTTACCACAAGTGTGCAAGATAGAATTATCGGTGCAGTTTGAATACTTGAAATATGCTGCAGTATGTCTTTTCTTTTGTCTTTTGCCATATGGCAGATTTATGACAAACTCTTGTTTCAGCTTTTTCTGTCTTTTGCATGTCTCTTTAAAATCACGTAATCTTTCCTTGTGATGTTGCGGAGCATTTGTAGGCATATTTGTTCTCTTCTTGCTTTGTCCAACATATTTTTCTCCGTCATTGTGTCCTGTAGCAGTGCGCTATGTCTATTTATGTATTGTGAAGTAATTGAAGTTAGGAGTATTAATAGTGAAAGGAAAAACATATTGTTTAGTGTTACTGTAATGTTGTTATGTAGACCTGCGTTGGAACAACATCGGGCTGGTTGGTGGCCGTGCATTGCTGGCAGCATTGGATCACAACAAGACATTGACAAGACTGCTCCTAGCTGGCAACAATGTTCCCGCTGATGTTCTCCGATCGATCGGTGTGTACACCATCCTTTGTGTTTTGGTTGCTGTTGTCATATTTACATTTAATAGCAATTATCAGATCAACATTAATCACTTTCTCTAGAGAACATAAATTTTAGACTGCCTACGAGGCTGGATATTCAACAAACACTTAATATTAATGCTTGCTGGTGGTTTGGCTTAGTTTGTAACATTGTTTGTTGCATCAACGAAGTTAATCAACACCAAGCTCAGTTAGTACTTGGATGGGTGACTGTGTGCAGGCAGGTAAACTATCCCGGTATGTAACCAACCACCCAGGTCAACTCAGTCTGGCCATCCCTTCGTTGGTAGGCATAGTGAGTATTAGCGAAAGCTGGGACATAAACAGGCACACTGCGTGACACTGCGTGATGCACTAGCCCCGTATCCCTGGTCCCTGGTCTCCCTGGTCCATTATGTTAATTACATATACACGCGTATAATGGAGTTCTTACAATTTCAGGTTTAGCTTGTTCTTTTGTGTTTTGTGTTTCTGTAAAGGTTAAACTTACTGTTCCGTTATTATGCGTTTGTATGCATTTCGCCTGGAAAGGCCATCCCCGAAATGACCTATACTGTGTTGGGTGGGACGTTAAACTTTACTCACTCACCCCCGGGTTTCGCAGTGTAAAACTGGTGTCTGGCTGAGGGCTAAGGAAATGAAGATCAGCGTCGGGCTTTAAGGCTTAAGAAGGACTTTACGTTTTTATATTTTTAGTATTAGTGCATTTGTGAGAAGTGTTTGCTGAATATTTGTACAGTGTTACTAAACGAAAACATGCATTTTTGCAAAATTATCCCTGATAATCCTGATAATTTTAACTGAAATTAATGATTAATTAACCATTAATTTTTGAGAAGTTAACTGCAAAGATTTCCCATTGTCACCAGACTTGGTATTTAATGCTGTCGACTGCAGACACGGCCGTGGCCCGGAATGCTGATCGTGCAGCGTTGACGTCCGAGTATCAGACGCGCCAACACATGATGAGCCATGAACTGCAACAGCTCAACAAGTCACATCGCACTGAGGTCTGTCACAGCATGTTCTGTAATCAGTTAGTATGCAGTGTATCTGTGAACGGTATCTATCTACGTTTGTGCTCAGGGTTCTTTCGTGTCATTCCAAATATTGTATATTTAAAGTTGCTGTTTTGGCATTATTTTTGCATAGTTTAATCATCGCCATTTTATGCACCAAACCGAGTACAAATAACAATAAAAAAGTGAAGCAGTAATGTGACTGCAACAACCAAGCATGAACTTAAAACCAACAGTACTGCATTTAGGATGAAGATGGTGTAATGTAACTGACTTGTTTACTGGCATGTATACAGTATTGCTTTGTCCTGTGTGTCAAATGAATATTGTGATACTGATGTGTTTGCAGATTGGTCAGTTATTGGACAAAGTTGACAGACAAGAAGCACTGATGCAACATGCAAGCAGGTGATGTTTCTGCAATATGGGAAATCAAGCTTGCTTTAAATTTTAAATTAAAACAATGTATTGAACATGGTGAGTTAAAAATTTATTAACAGTTTGTGCAGTTTTTTTATTTGTACTCGGGCGTTTTTCAGTTCTTTGATGCAGTTGATTAGTTGTCTGGATTGTGGAAAGATCTGCACAACAGTATTTATTATCCCCAGTTCCCTAATTATTTTTATTAATTACTTATTGATCAGATGTTGTAGATACATTTATTGTTTGACTAATTATTTGTTAATTATTTTCTGGTTTTTTAATATGCTTGTATAATATCTGCACTGATGAAGTTTACTGTTTTGAATGCACAGAAGAGCTGTTAAGTAAGTGCAGCTTGTAAAGGTTGTGTTATAAATTCAATATAACCTTATTTCATTACGTTATTTCTATAATATTCAAAGATTTAGTCTGATATTGTAGATGTTTATTATGGCTATATTTTAAGCATTTGTTGTTGTCACAGGTCAGCGTCAGAAAGAATTTGTCGACTGCAGGAAGCTTTAGATGAGAGAAGACAACAGTTTAATAAGATGGCGACTAAGTATGACATGTTTTGTTAGTGTGATGTTGCTTGAGATGATGTAAACTCTAAGGGGCATGGAAGTTATGCAGAAAGGACACCCTGGCCAAATACCACAAGATTGACAAAAAAGGATTGTAGTAATATTGGCATGATAGTACTGTACAAATCTGTATTATTATTAGTGTCGTGTGGCATCAGTGAAAGCACCAGCAATACTGGCTATTGCAACAGTCTTTAGCACAGTGTGGTCTGTTCGTCAGTCATATTCATGCACCCTGCTAAATCCATCATTGAGACGCCATTTTGCAAGAAGACTTGTGACCTCAAGTACTGTACCGGTAGTTTAAGACAGAGGCCGCTTAGCAACGGCCTGTTTAATGATACTATTGCCGACCCCGTATGTTTCCGCATATTTGCAGCAATGCTGCCTAGTGTTGGATTACTTGGTGTATTGTTGCCATAGAAAGGTCATCAGTATCCTTGCGTTGGTAAATGATGCAGATTGTCAATGGCGGAGTCCGAGCTTACATTGTCTGACAGCAAGGTCAATGAACTGGACCGAGCTTTGCTGCTCATGAAAGAAGCGGAGAAAGATTCCACTAAACTTCACAAGGCCGAGCTGGCACGGGCACACGAGGTATTCATTCATATCATATAGTATCATATCATATTACAAAACATATTACAACATCCTTCATTCATAGCCCAGAGGCATCATGATATACAGTGTGAGCCAGAAAATTTTGCCACCTCCCTGACGTGTTCCGAAGTTTATTTTTCACTGGTATCGAATGCTAGGAAACCATTGGTTAATGCAATAATGAAATTATATCAGTGTTACTAAATAAGTAAGTAAGTAAGGAAACATTTATAGTGCAGCTAAAAGTTGGCTGAACTGGCTTAATCTGCTGCACTCTGTCCAGTTATCTCTAGCCATAGACTTCTAATACATGAGGTGGTCAGTGATTTATGAGGGCGCCACCTATCTTGCTCTGCCAACGCCGTGTCGGCTGAAAATCGCCAATTTTTCCCACCTTCCTCTCATTTAGCACCCTCGTTTGAGATGACCCCTTTCAAATTTTTGGAAAAGCTTTACTGATCCTGAAACTAGAGTCTTCCAGGTAGCTGACGGTGAAGATTTGATAATCCTAGCTTGCACTTTTTTTGACTGATCACCCGTGTGACGGACAGACAGACGGACGAACGGACGGACAGACAGAATTGTGATGGCTAAGACGTGCTACAGCAGTAGCTGCTGTTGCGCGTAAAAAACTAAGTAGGACAGGATTAAGAGTAATGTATTTATTTGTACAATTCTGTGCAGGAGCGTTCTGTGCTTGAAGCAAGACTTAACAAAGCGCTTCTTGAAGCCAGTGAGAACAATGCAGCTTTGACAAACAAGGTGCTACTGCTGATCATATTTTCATCTCTTCATTGAACTTTCATGCTAGGAAAGTTTTCCAGTGATGTCTCATTCCTATATATATTTTATACATTTATGTCTATACATGTATATATTTTACACCTCTGTTATATATTTACATACGTTTGTTTCATACATACTATATTTGCACCATGCTCGTTTATATAAACTACCTAAAACACGATCACTTTGTTCTGCAAAATCATTATTGCCATAATGTTTCATCTAATTTTATATAATTGCAATGCACATAGTGTTTAGTTTTAGCATAGTCGTTTAGTTTTAATCGATTCATTGAGTACAGCATAAAGTAAAGGTGTTTTTATTTCATTTTGTATGTTAACTGAGGTGACAACTTTTGGTTTGTAGGTGGATGAGTTGGAGAGAAAATGTCGCCTGCAGCACGAGCAGATATTCAGTCTGAAGGAGAGCCTGGCACATCAACAGGCAGAAGTAAAACTCAAACAAACTCAGTTTGAAGGCAAACAACACATTTCATTCATTTTCGGAGCTTTGTAGCTTGAAAACTTGTGTTTTATGCCGCAGACATTTGCGAAAGATAATACACAACTTTTTTAAATGTATTTACGTGATTATCATTTATGATCTCAGTATATGCAGAATGTCATGATAGTGTTCATATATTTTAACTATTTTTGCTGGAAGCATATTGGGCAATTTTATTATGTTATTTGATTTTCATAGTTTTTCAGTTTTTAAAAATAATTTTTATGACTTTTTTTCAAATTCCATGCTTTGACACTGTTTTGTGACCTAAAATGCGTCAGGTGATAAATATCCTATTGCAATATGAATTTACAAAGTTAATGCTTGGGGTCTCAACACCAGCGCTGAAAAAGTTGGCCTTTTGGTAGACTGCTCGTATCATTGTACTATTGACTGTGTGCCATAATCTTAAAGATGATTGTCACGTTGATGTTGATTGTAGAACTTGTACAGTTTGAACGTCAGAAGGTAAAGGATGCATGCCGAGATGCTGAAAATGTCAAGGCAAAGGAGGTTGGATTTCTACTATCTTGTAAACTTTCATGTCTGCGTAATCTTTTCTTTCCACTGTGATATTACGTAATGTTGCAGTATATAAAAGTGATTCGTATGCATGCAGAAGTTGCATGTTGCTGGCTTAAACTTATGTACATGTGTGTTATAGACATTGAATGAAGTTCATGATCTTTTTTAGCTAAAAGCCGCATGCAGCAGTTTTTTAGGTAGTTGGAGTTGAAAGCATTATCGATGTCAATCACGTGACTGGCACATCAGCAGGCAGAAGTTAAGCTCGAACAAACGCAGTCTGCCACTGCATAGCCGTAGAGGGACACTCCCTCCCCTAGGAGACTATAAATGACAATCATCTAGTGTTCGATTTTAAGCTAATTTTTTTTGAAACAGTACCAAAATGCATCAAAAATCACACCAATTTTACATAAAAATTGAAACAATTTTCTGCCAATGGGGCATAGACCCTTCCATGACCCCTTCCTCAATGGGGATGGGACACTTCTCTCCCCATTCCTGTTCAGCATCTTGTGCATGTATGTCTTAAGTTGGAGCGGTTGCATAAAGAGATGGAAGAATCGGAGCGAGTGTTGAAGGAGCGTTTACAGCGCGCGGACTCACAGCGCCTGGAGTTGGAAGATGAACTGAGTAGATGTAAGCTGAACCTGGCCAATGAACGACTAGTCACTGACGACCAGCTGACCAGTGCCAAACAGCGCATTCGCACCGAGGAAGTGAGTTGAATGTAATGTCATTACTGCTTACAGACGGCTGGCCTTGCTGAGATGGGGGACTTTGCAGATATTGTAAGCTGTCTTCTATCGAACGAAGATGGCTTTAACATTGTGCAGTCTTCATTCAGTGATATGCACATGACTTTCGTGGCAGCATGAATAGCTCACCAGGAATTGAGAGTCTTTTTCTATACATTTGAGTTGTGGCTTTTAGTATAATTGCCCAAAAGTTACTTTGAAAATATGCTTCCAGAGACAACAGTTATTAATGTTGCTTTATGGTTTACACAGTTTATAAGATGCAACATTTTCTTAAAGAGGATGAAATGGGAATATTGTGATAATGGTGACTAATACAAAATAGTGCCAAGGCATGCCACTTTTGTAGTTTCAACATTCTAATAGCTACAATAATTCAAAATTTTCAACAGTAATGTTAGTAGTTTTTAGTTACTGTCAGTTTCTTTGGCATTTGTTGTGGAAATGTAATTTTTATTATTGCTTTATCACTTGCCTCACTGCTTATGGTACTAGTACTTTGTAGTTCAACCGTGTTGTCGATAAAGATTTTTGTGATCTCTAGTAAAGAAGTCAGTGAGAGTTAGTCTTAATATTCACCATGGCAACTGATGCAGAAACTGTTACATGACTGGTATTAACATCTATGTGTGTAACTAGGCATAGCCTGTTGCACTTGTAGCCAATTGGCATGACGCAGCTAGACAATCTACTAAGTATCTGATAGACAATGTCCAGCAAATCAAATCTACAGTCAGTGTGATTGTCTATACTCTATAGTGAACTTTTTATATCTGGAGTAATGAGGCAAGCCGTATGACTGACCGTCAGACTCATGTAACAGGAGCAGCGTCGAGCAGCAGTAGAGGAGAAGCTGCAAGTGGCTCAGACATCGCGTGATGAGCTGCAGTCTTTTGCCATGCAGCAGTCGGGTCTTGTTGCTGAGTTACAGAGTCGCAACTCTCAGCTGTCGATTGACAACGAAACCTTGCGACGACGGGTCACCGACCTCCAACAGGTTCTCCCCGACATTATATTTGCTCTTTTACTTTTTGACAGAATATGTTAAACTTTGACGTTCAGCAGCGTCGTGTGTTAAAAAGTCCGTGGGGCAGAAATTTGCAGTTTTCCGACAGACACTGCAAATTTGCGACAGGGGTGATTATGAGTACTCAGAATTTCAATTTTTGCCCTAAATTTCCTTAACCCTTTCAGGACGTGCTATGTGGGAGCCACGTACTTTCTAACTGCTCTCGCGGCCGTGCTACGTGGGTTCCACGTAGTACTACATTAGCTGGTAAATTGCACTATCAGGCTGGGGGATAAGTGCGTTAGCAGGCCCTTAAGTTAGGAAGCTACTCCATATGTACTCACCAAGTGTCGCCACCATTTTTGTGGAGATTAGGCAGGCAGCAGCTGGCTTTTTAGTATGCATGCACGTTGCACTCAGCCCATGAACACAGCAGTAACGGTGGACAAAATAATTACAAAATTGCAAATAGTAGCAGAATTCCTACTTAAACTATTGTTTGACTGCTTGAACATTTTTAACGACTTTTAAAAAAATTTACACACATGCGTAAATTTAGTAGCAGAATTCCTACTAAAACGACTGTTTAGTAGGGTTGTACCGAATATTTTATTCGTATTCTATTCGGCCCGAATAGTAGGCCAAATAGTGTATTTGTATTCGACCGAATAGTAGTGCCATCAATAGACCGAACACAAATAATTCAGTCTCAAAGACAGCTGCTGTCCGCCCAGCTATCTCAGCAGCATAACACCCACACGTGATGCTTTATGGCATTTTCTTAACCGTTTAGTTTGCTCACTATCAAAAGTCTGCCATAAGTCACTGTCATGTAATGTTAATCAGTAATCTTTGTCAGCATCATTCATTTAACATGGATACAAAATG
>Ga0209454_1002671_pt1 | contig 12274 bp, 3 predicted proteins | sample WorMetHERISLAND1_2_FD_187400 | JGI IMG/M metagenome (GOLD analysis project Ga0209454, IMG submission 187400) | Marine gutless worms symbiont microbial communities from Max Planck institute for Marine Microbiology, Germany - Olavius geniculatus... | ecosystem: Host-associated > Annelida >...
CGGCACATCACCAGGCATCATTTCTGGCAGCTGCTTCACAACACAGCGGGGACTGGTTGTTTGCTTTGCCGATTGCGTCATGCGGGCTCAAGTTGGACGATGAGGCAGTGAGAGTTGCTGTTGCTCTGAGGCTGGGGTTGGACCTTTGCGTCCCACACAACTGCCACTGTGGCTTCTCAGTTGACACTCGTGGTCTTCACAGCTTTGTATGCAAGAGAGCTCCGGGTAGGTCAGCAAGGCATCATGCTCTTAACGACTTGATAGCTCGTAGCTTTGCTTCAGCCGGAGTTCCCGTCACTAAAGAGCCAGCCGGTTTATTCCGGTCGGATGGGAAACGTCCAGATGGGGTCTCATTGGTCCCTTGGCAGAGCGGCAAGTCGTTATGTTGGGACGTCACGGTCACTTGCCCATTAGCCGAGTCATACGTCGACAGAGCATCTCACCAGGCAGGTTCAGCAGCAGAGTTGGCAGCCACTCGCAAAGAGGACAAATATGTTGATCTGGGCGCCCGTTATATCTTCGAGCCCATTGCCATTGAGACCTTGGGAGTTTTCAACGCATCAGCTCGCCAGATCCTGGCTGATCTTGGAAGAAGAATCTCAACTAATACTGGCGAGGCTAGAGAGACCAGTTTTTTGTTTCAGAGGATATCTGTTTTGGTGCAGTGCTTCAATGCTGTTTTGTTGCACGACAGTTTGCCGGCCGCTGACTGCACGGACTGACGATCGTACTCACCTTTGTATTTCGTAGTTAATTTTTAGGCTCCCTCGGGAACGGAGTATCGAGGCTAAAAATAATAATGATAATAATAATCTGACTTGTAAACCGCCAGAATGTGCTAAAAAAAAGACTTCAGTGGCGCTGGCGGACAGAACTAGTCGCTGAGGTTAAATGTCTGACGGAAAATGTGTGTCTTCAACCTGGATTTAAACACAGTTAGTGAACAGCTACTTGTAACGTCAATGGCTAGAGAGTTCCAAACGGTGGGTGCTGTGCAACGGAAAGCACGATCAGCAAAGCGGGTTCTTGTGGTCGGCTTGTATAGTAGCGGTACAGCGAACGAGCGGAGATGACGAGCAGATCCCCGAAGTCTGATGTGGCGACTGAGGTATGACGCACGTCTTTTCCGCCAGTCACGTGTAAACGTGCATTTGCACATAAAAAATACACTCATAGAAAATTCTGAAAAAAACATAACGTAGCCAGAAAAAAAATCAGCCAAGTTAATCAGCGAGTGGCGTATAACAATGTTTATGGAAACGAATTACAGGAGAGAGCGAAGAGATAAATACAATTTTTCTGACATGATTAAAAATTGTTACAAGCGTTATGAGTTCACCCAGCAGGAGCTGGACTAAAACGATTTTCGTGCATATTCAGGTTTACAAAAATCGTTTCTTCACGTACATATAGGTAAGATACATCACAGAATTACCATTAAGCTTTATTTTTCCCTTCCCTTCTAAAAAACATGATTTTTACGATTTGAAAAATGGACATTAAAAGTCTGTGGTAAACATTTCAACATTTCAGTGTTTTTGTAAACATTGTGAATTTGTTTTCTTTTTCATTCTCTGCATTCTGTTGCAAATTTAACAACGATTATAAACGCTTTATAATGCCAACGCTGCCGGAGACAAGGTAACAGAGCTAACTACGACGTACTCCTATGTTTGTATTACCTGTGTCCTGGTCCAGGTGCTGCTGGTGCACTGCTGTGTGACGCCCATACAGAAGCAAGACGTGCAGCCAGTCGGACTGGACTCGGTCAGATAGAACGTGTTAGGTCGACAACTCGTACACTGAGCACCTTCCACGTTCACCTGCATTACAGTGTAACATCAGCCGACTGACAAACAAAGGATCAGAATAGACTCAAACGTTTGTTGTGCTGTTTGTTGTGTGTTGTGAATCGTGCTTTGTGCATAATATGCTGTTTTCGGACAACACCGTTATAGTCACTGTGATGAGATTGTTTATGCTGTCCAATGAGTATGTCAAACTGTGTCAATTTGCTGATGCTACCCCACATAGTAATATTTCTTGTATAAGACATCGCGTCAACCTGAAATTTATTTTAGCTTGCATGTAGGCCTAACTGTATGTACTACTGACACTGACCGTATGATGTGTGTTTTTACTATTTTTAATCGTCTGCATTTTTGCGAAATAAACTCATATATATAATTTAAACACACTTGATACGGTACCACAATAAAACCACAATAAACAAATTTGAGTACACTTAAAAGTTGACCAGTGGCCAATCTGACTACTGTAACGCCTCTGAAACTATGTCACAATACTGTAGTATATGAATCACTGTATCATTACCATTGTCATTATTATTATGCGAAAAGTCTACTGTATGAAGCGTACAGTGAACATTAACCTTGCACCTGCAGCGTCCGTAGCGGTCAGGCGTCGGAGACAAACTGCCGCGTTCATCACACTTCTCAGCAACTAACAGCAACATCAATAGCGTTTTCGTTAAAACATCTTCTAACTATAAAACAGTATGTCAATTACGGCAAAACAACGGACAATAATCAAGTATATTACATTGCCAATCTACCTGGCCGGCAGACTTCTCCCGGTATGAGCGGATTTCCTTCATACCCCGGAGCACAAGCGGAACAAGTCCTTCCCGTGTATTCCGGAGGACATCCCTGACAAGTCAGCTCACCGTCCGTGTCCAGAGAGCATTCGGCTGTAAACCTTCCACAACAAACGTGCGCAGACGATCAACTTCGACAGCAAAACACCAGCTTTGAACATTTTCAACGACTAGTGAAGACAACATTCGCCTGAGACTGTTGTGCACTGTGACATTTTGATTATAATTATTTCGGTTGTAAGTACACTCAAGTACTTAATTATGTTCCTATTTATATGTAGGCCCTACAATGAAAGCATGTTCATCTAAGAAAATTAACACTGACGCTAAACATACCTTATTCGATGCACGTTGCAACAACTTAGACGATAAATACTATTATCCTGTTGACTGTTGGTCTGTGAATCGCTAGTTCGAAACTCAAAACTGGGCATTTGAGCTACATTAATTAAATATTCTATCATCTAGAATTACCAGAATGTAAAACACAGTCTCATGCATAACTGCAAATAAGTTGACACCATCGGTTGGCAAACTAGCAAAAAGTATGCAATTACAAATCAAATTACATGATGACACTAAACAGAAGAAGAAGAAGATTTCGCGTAGGCACTAGGCAGCGAAGCTGAAATAGGCCCGTTGCGTGGGAGCTCATCCCCATGACGGCACTTTGAGCCGGCGAGGGCGGAGCCCAAGTAAGCCAGCATACAGCCCAAGTCAGCCAGAAACCGACTGGATCGGTATGCTTGCAGTCCTGGTCACAGGACCTACTGTTGCGCAGAACTCGCCGTTCTTCCCTAGCGATGGCCTTGACCACCGCCAGTACTCATTTTACCATCCCACAAAGGGTAGAAGGCTGAGTCGACCTAGTTGGCTGGCTCCGTACTGTTACATTAGACAGTCACCCATCTAAGTACTAACCGGACCCGGCGTAGAGTAACTTCGTTTCATCCGAGACGCGTTACCAACTACGCCACGCCACCAACAGTTGAACACTAAACAGTAAACATCTCAATTTTATTGCTGTGAACAGTTTTGAAAATTAAGACAGCGGCTGGTTGACTGACTGGTTATCCGGTGTCGGTAAAGGGCACTGACACGGCAGACAGTGTGCAGGCTGGCCTGGTGTGGACACCGTGTAGTAACCGGGTTTACACTTCTCACACCTACTGCCAATAGCATTCTCCTGACAGTTCTGCACAGACACCAACAGACCAGGCATCACTTGATGCCAGTACCTGATGCAGCAGCAGCAGAAAAAAGTCAGATACTTGCTCGTATGAGCCCAAAGTCGATTACGCCAACTTTCACCGAAACTTCCTCGCGGACACAAATCATGAAAGTCGGCGACATGATTTGTGTCGCAGACTTTTAAGATTCGCGTCTGCGGACTTTGACGCAAAGTCGGCGTAATGGAATTTGGGCTTTACGAGTCCAACTTGTCCCAGAGGCACTTCACAATCTTGCAAGTGGTAGCTAATAATTGGTATGAGCTAATGACACGGCAACAATACCACCGCTCCACATTAAAACTTCACTGCGTACGCTACAACTAAAGATAAGAGGCTAAGTTTACACGAGCATATAATCAGCAACTCCTTTTAAATTGCTTGCAAATGACCCGTGGTAAGATTCAAACTGCAATCCAAAAATTTACCAGTCTCATACGCTACCATTAAACTATTTGCAAGTACACAACATTAGGCAAACCCAAGCGTAACGAAATGTCAAAGTATAAGCTATGCTGACGATTGTTACATACTGGGTGTTAACCATTCCGCTGAGAGTAAAATTACGAACACAAAGCAGCGATGACAAGCATACATAATGCGTTACATGATGTTGACGTGCATAAATTTCTTGTATGAGAGACGAAAGCATTGCAAACGTGTTATTTAGCGATGAGTCAAGTTCAGCAAAGAAACATCAAAACTCCATTGCAACTAAGTATAAAACTGTTGTCAAATTCTCTAACGAAGAGCATCTGTTGCACTTTTTTTAAAAAAAGGACGAGGCAACAACCAAAGCAACTCACTCGACATTCGCCAGTTTCCTGGTCGCAGTCTCGAGACAAACCGTTACAATTGCACGGAACACATTCACCAAGACCGGAGCCGCGACGCTGTCGATAATGGCCCGCCGCGCAATTCTACACCACCATAAACACAGACAGACGACGTCACTAGCTTAATATAGGCCTGAAAAACACTTCAACAATGCTAATTTAACTAATCATATTAATGCAGTTATTGGACCTTGCGTAAAATACCCGACCACAAACGTCTATAAAGTTGAGTCAAACTAAAGTCTGAGCTCATCTCGTAGTTAACCGAGTTCTGGCTAATTTTTGGCAAAAATTCTACAAATTTCGTTGCCAAGACAATGAAAGTCAACCATGGTAGACTTACTGAAATTATTTATTTGCTCCACCTTCAAAACCCCTAGTTAAATGCAAGAATCTCGGAGATATCTTGTACATATGTCGAGTTAACCCATTTTGTCCCAAATTTCGTTGCCATGGCAACTAGAAAGTGTCCGGGGTAAAATTAAATGACATCATTAGACTGGCCATTCCTGGAAACCATACCCTAGAACCAAACATTACGACTCTATCTTATACACAGCTAAAGTAATGACTGTTTTAAAATTGTTTAATTTTCCCCATAGGCTCCATTGTATTTTTTTGAAATTTTTAAAATAAATACATTAAATATTAATTTCAAATTTTTTAACCCCCAAAAGGCACATCCTTGCGCAAGACCGCGTCGTTTGAGCCATCGCACGCAAAAATCCGCCGAAGAGTCTGACCCCTAGGTGAGATTCTGAAAAAAAGGTATATGTACAGCTAAAAAATTTTTTGCGTATATTTCATTTATTTGCCGAGAAGCCTCTCTTGTGCAGATTTACATGAAATTTCGCATTAGGAGTCATCTAGCCGACGTAATCAACCGTGCCAAATTTTATCTCAATCAGATCAGGCGTGTTGATTTTGTGGGGGGGGTCGAATTTTTGGCTTTCCCATAGGAAAGAAAAGTCGCCGTTAACACATGGCTTGAACTACCGTTCAGCCTGTGATAAGATCTGCCGTCACAAAAAGACAGAAAACATAAGTAGATAAATAGTCTGTTGACTAAAAAATAAAACTAGAAAATACTTTGTGTCGGCCTAGTGTCTATATATCGTGCAGCCGTTCCCCTAGTTATACACTACACTGTGTAATCCTGACCTTAACCCAAACCTTAAACTTTTGAGATTTTAAGCCCAACATTGAGAAATCGTTCCTCTTGCACTGTGAAACGTTGAAAACAATTTTGTTTTATTCGAACGTTTTCATTTTCGAGATAAGAGCCAATACAGGCGGAGAGATAAACAGACAGACGGACGGACAAATCCTGTAATGTGGCCTATTAGGACGGCTGCATTAAACAGCAAAACAACTGCAATTAACGCGTACCATACTGTGTACATAAGGGCTTTAAGCTCAAAAACGAAAAAAGTGTAGAAAAGCTAAAATCCCGTTGCAATTCAACATACGTATTCATAATTAATTATGCTTGGCAACAAGTTTACACGAAGACTAAGCTACGATAAAAGCAGCCGTATCAAATCCCTCAATTTAAGATAATCTCTGTGAAAGTTCTGAGCTCACGGAACCTCGCATGACAAGCCAGTGTATTGTGACGGACAACTGCACTGTTCCACAAGCACGGCGCGACCATCTCCCGTTCGCTCTTCTGCTGCTGACGTTATTGACACTCCGCTCAATCTACATAGAGCCAGTCCAGCAAAACTCAGCTCCTACTTTTGTCCATAGCTGCATCAAATATGACCTATTTTCAATTTTTTTTTCTCAAAAATATACGCCGCAGTATATTACGATCGAAAGTGATCATTAAAGATCCCACCACACCGCAAACGCGTCGCTAGACTACCTTGTGAGAAGCAGTCAACTTTAGAATAAGCGAGTTACAATAATACTTTACGACGCGCTTAGGATGTGACGGAATAATCGTTACTTTTCAAATTTACCACAAATTTGGCTAACAGAAAATTCAAACTTGATTGATATTTAATGAAACTATAAATATATGCAAGTCAGAGGCTTATTTTTTGGACCACGCGCACACAGCAGCGTCAGCAACAATGCCGCGGCAGCTGATCATAGCAAATGATGTTCGTCATATTAGTGCAGGCGACCGTGACATTCATAGTAAAAATTACTTCACACGAACGAATGACTCAAGATATCACACAGATAACTGACTATTAGCACTTTTTTGAGTTAGCAAATACGCAAAGAAAAATAACGTAAATAGCGGCCAGTAATGGCCTAATTACGTGTTCTAACTAGTTAGTCATTAGCAGTTAGTCAAGTTAGACGACGTAAACGTACCGGACGTCTGACGGATAAGCATGGTAGCGTGACTTGATGAGAATGTAATCAATCTTCTGTAGAACTGTCATGAAGGCGGACTTTGTAGCTGGTCTCGAGCCGCTTGCGTCTGTCGTCCATGCATTCTGAACACAGATTTCATCAACAGCAACAACAATGAATGCACAGCGCTACTGCTACACTCAGTGGTGTCGAAGCAGAGGCGGAAACAGGCGACCAATGATATTGCCCCTTCTCCCCTAATTTTAGCTTGTCAGAAGAATTGTCAAAAACTTTTTCTACAAAACATAAAACTTGAGGCTAAAAATTTTTCAATTTAAAACATCACACGAGCAAAGTTAAAATTTTGAGCAAACATATTCTTCCATCGAAAAATTTCAGCTGTCTATCAGAAATTTGCAACTTCTAATAGCGACGATAACGCTGCTGAACGATTATCAACCAACACGATCTTATAGCGAAAAATTTCAGCTACGTAGAACGCACTGGTTTTTAATAAAATAAAAAACGCTCGAATTTTACAACGTTTATGTTACATCTCAACACTAATTTTATTCATTCATCAGACCTCACGCAGTGGAACAGTTGCCGAGTGTTGACCGTCAGTAAACTCACGAATCCGCTGATCGTGGTACAGCGTCACGCCGTTGCCCTGACACAACATCAGCGTTCATACAACAGTTTAACAAAGATTGTTCAGTCGTTTTTCCTGTAGAGAACGAAAGAAGAAAATAAGGAAAGGAAAGGTACAAAAAGTCACGCAAGCGTTATATTTTATTTATTTGTGGGAAAGCCCCCGTGAACGGATTTTCACCAAATTTTGCACATCAAGAGATATGCTGGATGTAATCATCTGTGCAAATTTTGGTTCGGAAAAATCAAGCGGTTTGGGATATACGGAGGGTCAAATTTTGGGTTCTTCCATTGAAATGGCTGGTCACCCTTACAACAGCGCGCAGCCTGTGATAATATTATGAAAATAACAAACTGTTATGCTTTGTTAGCTTTGACAAAAAGACCAACGTATACGAAACAAAAACATGTGTTTTGATTGTGCCCTTCAATTTAATCCACTTAGTTAATTTATGACTGCACGAATCTTGATATCCAAACATTAATTTTTTCACATTTTTCTTGGTTTTTACCGTTTCTGGCAGATAAAAACTTTCATTTAGATATCACTACCCAATATGTTAATGATTTAAATGACGCATTCAGGCATCGAGTCGAGAAAAAATATTAGCCCTATTATTGTTATTGACTTAAAATAATAATAATTGTTAAGTAACAGAAAGAACGTACATGAATGACGACATTCGGGCCAGGTTCAATATCATCGGCTCCATAATTGGTTTCACTGTGGACCGTGTATGTCAACTGTCCGCCGTAACTAGTGATCTGCCCAACAACAAAAGACCAACGTAATATAAACAGACCTACAATGCGAATAATGTACAGCTAAAAGACGAAAGCGTGCGTAAATCCATCTCATAGCTACAAGTGATCACTCAGTGTTACCAGACACCCAACAGAGGTGAACGTCTTCACTCTAAACTGCTGATTTGCCTAACCCAGAAGTATGGAAGGCTGACACGACCTCAGTAAAAATAAGTCATTAAATTAGCCTACTGCACTCTCGCAGTAGCCTATATCGATCCAGCAGATCACTATTTCACGCAACAAAATAGCGCAGTTATTTATTTCACCTATTGCAAACAATGCTGCATCAATGATTACTTACTGTCCGCCGCAGCGACACCTGGTGGACAGTCGTTCCGACGAAGGTAGCAACGGTTGCCAAAACGTCAACAAAAAAATTATAAAGGTTGTATTTTGAAGAATTTTTCATAACTTGATGAAGTTACGTTTCAACCTATAAGTCTGTTCAAAGACAATGCTGCATCAAAATGTTAATTTTATTCATATTCAATCAGCTTTCAACTACTGGCAACGCTAATGTACTTTCTAATTTGTTATTACTTTAGCCAAATGTGGCGATTGTGCAAAATCTGACATCATCATCAAAACTGCAGATGTAGTACCTAATATGCAGCATCGCGCGGTGTCTCTACAACACTAGTCCTTGAGCTTCGTGTTGCATGCAGATAGGCTAAATGACAGCGATCAGCAGAACTCAATTAAAGAAAGCACGCTTTCTCCGTCTGACGTCCAAGTTCGATCTGGAACTAGATTCCTCCCCATATGAGGAACCTTCATTCTGTTCCAGCTTTTCGGAAAGCTCTCAGAACGTTTCTTTTTCAATGTCATTATCAGTTTCATGTCTGTGTTATAGGGCACTGTAACATTTACATACGATTATAACATCATAACATTTACGAGCACTAAAGCGCTGTACTTTGTTATCGAGGAAGTGCGCTGGCAGACTCCACATGTAGTTGTCAGTGGCGACGTCCAGTGAACGCCAGTAATCTCGAACGATGAACTGGCGTGTTTGTCGGTCGAACTCAACGACATTCGCCTGCACTGGATGACGACTGCGTTCACTGACCAATTCTATGCTGCTGTCTGCGTTTATCTGCAATGTAAACGAGTGCAGTTCACGGCTTAGACACAACAATACAAGAAACTTGAAGTAAAAACCGTATTACTCTTCCACTGTGGTCAGCCACCTTGCCGTGGTGCTGGGGCTTTGCACCGATGACCCGAAAGATTTCTAAAAATCTGGAGGTGAGAAGCTAGCTAAGAGCTGACCAAGCCCGAGAGAGCAGATTGCTACACGTTACCAGTGCTTTTGTGCTGGTCTCGGCTTCACAGCCGTCTACGGCTTTATAGCCGCTACCTGTAACCTTGTGGTTACATTCGGGACACGTATTGGGCCGAGCTGATACTGCCTCAGCGCTGGGCAGGTGTAAGAGCCTGTCCACCCCGAAGGTAAGGTAAGGTAAGGTAAGGTAAGGAACTGTATTATTCAACTAGACTGTCAAGCCTAGCTCAAGGTTTAGTACTGCCCGCGGATAGCCCCAATACTATGCACACCAAACAACAAAGAAAAAACCACGTAACCTTGGCTTTATGAATATGAATTTGAGATTTAATACAATTCTAAAAGTTGCCAAAGTATATGTTCTTGCACAATTTCATTAAACTAAGCGGTTCATGAAATATTGAGTCACAAAGAAACAAAAAAAAACGAGAAAAAACAAATACCGACGTTGCTACCGTGGACAGTAAAAATGTTTAATATAACGTGCTATAGTTTTATAGCAGTAACGTTCAGATGCATTCAGTTGTTGACTAGCATCTACCGAAAAATTTCGTTTCTATTTATTACTCTGGTGAACTCAAACAAAAGAGTGATACGTGGTGTAATATTTTCACACTGCTAGGTCGAAATGCAAATTGGTGAAAATTACTGACAGTGGTTAAAAGAATTATCATGAAAAGGGACACTTTTTTCAAAATTCACACCATTATCACAACAGTTGATGTGTTTGCCTGTGAAATGAAGAGCTGGCTGCTGTAACAGTCTGAGGTATGTTCAAAGCAGAAGCACGTCAGACAATCGTCGCGGGTTTCAGCCTCGGCGTTGAACAGCGGAGGAACACACACGCCGCTTGGTGCTGCCAGTAGCAAACACACACACACAGCTGGTTCAATAGTATAACTTTGCAGAAAAACAGACTAAATCGACATAAGCTGTATAAACGTTGTTTTGCACTTTACATACGTGTTTCTGTTGTCTTGCAAAAACTCACTTACTGGGAAAGTGGGAAAGGTATCGTACTGCAAAAAGCACAACTAATGCTGATGTAAGTTCCTGGATCACGTGTAGACTTATTATGAGGCCGTTCTAACTGGGACCCGCCATCTTTTTGTCCGCCTCTTACTCTGTCCCTTAAGGGCTTGTAACTCGAATACAAAAAAATAGAAAATCAAAACCAAAATTGGTGTAAACATTTCTCAGAACAGAAATAACCAGTGTGCCATTTTACAGCTCAAAAAAGTCATGGTTAAGGTTACGGTTGGCGTAACATCGTTGCGACATGGTGGTGTAACGGTAGCGTGTCAAACTACTACTAACTGCAAGGACGTTGGATCAACTCCAAGCCAGTGCACTGCCCCATGTATCTCTACTCACCAAGCAGTACAAGTTGGTACCGGTTGGAAAGATAATCGTAGATTTGGCGTTATCTTAGCGTTAGAACTTCGCAGCTCCAAGCGAACGGCAGCATAATATGTCGGCATTTGCCGATACATTTTTGGTGAAATCGCTCTAGCGCAAGCGATTTCGCCTATAGCTACCGATTTCTCCGTAGCATGGTCTGTCGTCTGTCTGCCTGTTGTCTGTCACACTCGTGCATCATACTTAAAATGTCCGACAGATTTTGGCTTACATGCCGTTTGGCAGGTACCTTGTAGATGCCAATGACACATTGTGTTATTGTTGGATGGGGGTCCCTGACTCCGAGAAAACACCAGGAGGCAGCATCGATCAGCGATTTCTCGTTTTACCGAATTACTTTGGTCACTTGTTCTATAGTTAGCAGGGCAAAAGAAGCATGCCGAGACAAGTTCACGTACGCAGAACGTGTAGGATGGTGTCGGGAACGGCGAAGACATTTCCCTTGCTGTTGATGGCTTCACACGTGTAAGCGCCCTCGTCTTCGTCACGGGCTCCTCTGACGGTGATCCGCCCTCGTGCCACCCCGGGGCTGCGTCCACCCCACAGTGACGCCGTGCCGCCGTTCTGTCGTTCCGTGCTGTACGTGACCCGTGGCGCATCGCCGACGTGACCCCAGTTAAGTCGCCAGACTATCAGCGGTGTCGGAAGGCCAGTCGCCTCGCAACTGATGTCGACTGTATCGCCGTGGTGCGCTGTTCTCTCGCCAGGCGGCGCCTTCGTGATCGTCGGCAGAACTAACACCGTATGTTAAATAGATGATTTCATCGTTGTCGTTATGCACATTTTCAAATACGTTCTCGTTTAATAAGATTCGTTTTTTGTCTGCCACAAGTGCTCTGATAAACCTGGCACATTTCCTGCACGTTTCACTGCTGCAAGCTTTTATTAGTGAATCGTTTTCTTTACTGAGTAAATAAAATAATTTTTATCACTGATGCTGCTTGCTGAAGTCTCGGAAATGTTTACAAAGCACAGCATATTAAAGTACAAACAGCATCTTTGAAATCTGTAGCCTGGAACGTATGCAGGGTACGTTGTGAGCGATAACAAGTGAATAATGCCAAAAGGCTTTTAACTTTGATAATGTTTGGATTGTACAAAAGTATAGTTATCACAACTA
>Ga0209454_1002673_pt1 | contig 12273 bp, 8 predicted proteins | sample WorMetHERISLAND1_2_FD_187400 | JGI IMG/M metagenome (GOLD analysis project Ga0209454, IMG submission 187400) | Marine gutless worms symbiont microbial communities from Max Planck institute for Marine Microbiology, Germany - Olavius geniculatus... | ecosystem: Host-associated > Annelida >...
ATGCATGTTAGCCTAGCGCATACAGTGTCTGGACGCACTATATAATTACGCTAGCCTAGCGCACGCCCAGCTACCGTAGCGCATGCCTAGCCGCTAAACATCCAGACGCACCCATAGACTTATCTCTTACTGAATAACAAGAACTGCTGACGTGCTTTTAAGTGATATCAACATTGATGACCTTGAACTTTCAAAATAAAGGGTTTTAGTCATTTTGGACAATTTTGTAATGCGACGCACAATTCAAAAGGGAATTGCGACAAAATGGCTGAAGATCAACCTGCATACCCAGTATGACATTTTTTTAGCATTTGAGGCCACAAATTTCGGTAGCCTATATTATTTCAAAATACATTGTTTTTTATTGCACGTTGTACACTAATTCCCCAGATGGCGGCACCGATGCTGTCGCACTTCACGTAAGCTTTGCTCAAATTATTTGTCAATAGGCCCATACAACTTTACAAATGTACTAACTTTTATCCCAAATATATAATGGACCTATCTCCTGGTCGTGCACAAGATGCTATATCCACTGATCACGGAGATGAGATCCAGTTGAAAGAATGTTTCCTTGGGGCTCTCGACAGGCCTGATTGCATTTCCCATAGGCAGACACCCGCACACATTAGACTGATGCATAATATTTGCTTGTATATTATTACATCAGATGCAACAAAAAAACGCACATTCAAATTAATAATATTTCGCTCTTATAAAAGAAACAAATTAACAATACAAGAACAAAAACGTCTATAACATCAGTATGATCGCAACTATAACAAAAAAAAACAAACTCAACTTAATGCTGGAATGATAGGTCTATCGTATAACCACAGAAAGCACATTTAAACTGATTCCTTTCTGTATCTACGGGCAGAAAGAAAACTTTCACCTTACTTTTATGATGCAAAATGTCTGCTCACTAGAAGGTCTACTGTATAGACCAGCAGCACTGGGGGTTAAAAAAGCAGGCAGGGGAGAATGTTGCAGCTTTCTGACAAACATTACAAATTTCCGACAGGCACACAAAATTTCAATTTTGCCTTAAATTTCCCCAAATGGGGGGTTACAGCATCAGATTTTGTATTTTTTGGACAAAAATATTCAGACAAAAAGATATTCCGACAATCTTTCAACAGCCCAACCCCCTCTTTTCATGGCGTCACTGGTATATTACATCCTTAGAGGCGGTTTAAACTCCAAGCTAATTTTAAAGATTTAAAAAATTTTTTTAGCTTTTAATGTGTAAAAAATGGACACAAAGTTACAACTCACAAAAAACATCATATAGACCATTATACCTATCGCACGTTTCTCACTTATGTATTATATTACAGCAATACTCAAAAACCACAACTAGAATATGAAATTACATATGATCCATACTAAATACACACAACCAATAAACAAAAAGCCCAGCTGTCACAAAGGAAGGCTGACCGTACACCAGTGTGTGAAGGCCAGCAAATGTGAATAAGGGGCCAGTTCAGTACCCCTGTTTGCTGGGAAGGGGACCCCGTCGACAATGAAAACATTAAATAAGACATTTGTAAATGTCTATAGCTGTTAATAGTAACCACTGCACTGATACAGTTAAGGTCAGCCAAAACCCTTTGTAAATCTAAAATTTAAATTTCTTAGGACTATATTTTTTAAAAATCCTTCAAAAAACCAAAGGTTTTTAACCATTTTTCAGACCTGTCTAAAAAGAACCGCTCCCTCGAATGACACTGACCTACTGTACACTGTACATATACAACATTATACATATACAGGGTGGGCCAAAAAACGTGCCACTTTACTTTTGTTCATATCTTCGTCAATTATTGACCGATTTTCAAAATTCTTTCACTGGCACACTCTGCAGACAATTTGCAACAATGTGATTATTACATATCCCACCACACTGTAAGTGCATCTCTACACTTCCTTGTGAAATATCAATGAAATATGCATGCATAATGATAATAACAAACATTTTGGTAAAATTAAAAAAACACTTCAGACCAACACTGCAGTAAATGGTCTGTATGACACAAGACTGTGTGCGTAAGCTCTAACACAGCCTAGTGTCATACGAATCATTCATCACAATGAGCGACTTCACTTTCTGACTTAGACTTTCGCTGAGCCTTTTCGCTGAGCCAAAGCGAAAGCTGAATGCTAAAGTCTGTACCTAGACCAAAGTTCAACTAAACGATCAAAAATGGTGGAAAATCGGTAAACCTAACAGGAAATAAATCAACCATTTATGCTTGGACTTGCTTATTTAATTGTGCCACACACACAAATGACATAATTATGCAACGTCTTACGTCATTGTGTAGCCATTACGGCATTTATTTTTGGTACCAGACTGCTTTAATTTACTAAACTATCCGTACATATAGGACTGTATAGTCACCATGTTTTCGCTCAGCGAAATCACTTCACTTTTTGACTTAACTAGGTACTTAGACCAAAGTTTAGGCTCAGCGAAAGTCTAAGTCAAAAAGTGAAGTCGCCCAATGTTGGTCTGAAGCATTTTTTTCATTTACCTAATTTTTGTTATTATTGTTAATTTTTGCTTACATTTATATTTCACAAGGTAGTGTAGAAACACATTTACCATGTGGTGGGATATAATAACCACATTATTGAAAATTGCCTGCAGAGTGAGTCAGTGAAAGAATTTTGAAAATTGATCAATAATAATTGACCAAGATATGGACAAAAGTAAAGTGGCACATTTTATGGTCCACAGTGTAGAAGAATAAATAAGTAAAGCCAGGCAAGGCAACAGCAGAAAAAGCATAGGCCTAGCTGATGCATAGCTGAAACAAATATACACTGCAGTATACAGTACACAGAAATTCTATTTTATAGGTTTCAACCAGTGTTACCATGAATTTTTTCAAGAAAACCCACATTTTCAACAAAAAAAACAGAAATAGCTCACTCGCTGAATATCTCACCAATATCAATAAAAATGGCGTGGTTCACATTTTGCCTACAAGTAGGCCTACTTATGGAAATCCAGACAACTCAAAAAAACCCAGATCTAGTGGAAAATCCCAGATGTGGTAAATACTGGTGTCAACCACCTTGTAGTTGATAAAGAATTAGCTGCAACAACAGACAACCATCTACTTCAAACGGGGCAACGCGATGAAAAAATTTCCAAAAACATACCAGCTGCTTTACTTTTCATTTGTGGCATTTTGGAGCTGACCGTTAAGCTGCAAGCTTAAAGGTCGACCCTTTGTCATAATTGTTGTCCATCTGTCTGTCAAATGTACTGTGGCTAAAGGGTGCAAGATAGGTCCTAGGTTGCTATTGATCACTAATAGGAAGTGGCGTATGCCATTTCAGATTACAGTGTAATCACTGACCTTGGATGACCTTGAAGTCACAATGCACTAAATGTGCATTTTTCAATGAAAAACTGGCCATACCTTGGAAACAGTGAGAGATGGCGCCAAGGTTACTATTAATCACTAACAGAAAGTGGCACACACCTTTTCAGATGACATGAAAATCATCGACCTTGGATGACCTTCAAGGTTAGTGACAACCAGTACGATCAGTCCCACCCTTGTGACAGCTGGGCTTCTCGTCTACTTAGTAGTCTTCTGAATTGAAAAGTTTTCACGTTCCATTAAACCGTGGCCAACTCACTGGCACTAAGCGGCATGTCACATTCTGTTTTGAAATACAAATTCTGAGTGGGGGACTAACCAAAAAATCTTCCATTCTTGTAGGGGGGAGGTCATCTAATATGCTGAAGACTTGTCTACCAGTAATATCATCAGTGGCTTCTAAACCACCACCCGACATCTGAAGTCTAAATCGGGTGCAACTTCTCCCCCATTTTTGGGCTCAAGTTTGCCCCTCCATTTTTAAAGTCGTTTTCCAACCCCACCCCTCGAGCTTGTTAATCTTTCTAGGGGGAAGAGAATAGGAAAAAGTGAAAAGTAGGAGATAAGTTTTGTTAATAATGTAAACTGCCCAGTGAAAAATAGACGGTCGAAACTTTCGTAGATTGTGAAGTAAAAAATAGGGAAAAAGTTTTGATCTACTCCCTTAACAAAACTCTCGCCCTATTTTTCACTGGGAGCAAGCTGCGCCCACCAGGTGAAGGGATAAAAGTCACCGAATATCATGCTACATGGGTCCACACAAGCATACATGCCAAATAGCATTTTATTCTGTCTGGCGGCTTTGGCACGGACACAAGTGTGACAGACAGATGGAACGGACAGAAAAACCGCAATGAATTAACATCCGTAGTAGGGGGGACAGGGGGGCAAAAAGTTGCAACTTTCTGACAAACACTCCAAACTTCAGAGAGAATTCCGACATACAACTGCGAAAAAATCACAGTTGCTTAAAATTTTAATTTTTTCCTAAAGTGTGTGTGTTTGGTCCCAGATTTTGGATAAAAATGTTCCAACAAGAAGAAAATTTTTGGACAACCCAAAATTTAGAAGAATGGGTGATTATCCTTCCCCCCCCGGCCACAATGCCACAATACATGTAATGCTATTGTTTATCTGAGGTAACTGCAGGTTTCACATGTTTGTACACCTTGTCCCAAAATCAGCAACACCCCTACAGATAGGCATACATGTATAAAATGATTAATACCCAACAAATTTTTACAAAATTTGAAACAGTGATGTAGACAATCATTCTGAGCATTTACAGTTTGAGCTCAAAATGGCCACCAGGTAGCGCCTCGGCAAAAACAAGGAGTGCCTTTAATTTTGGGACGTGGTGTAGATCAAATGATATTCTTCAATCGTTGTCGTCTGTAGAATGTTCTATACAAATACGCCAGCCGCGGAGTTCTGACGACCATTAGACGGTTGATTGGTCGATTGGTTCACAACAACAGCATTGTCTCTTGGGACCACGCCCCTCCTGTCAATCACACTACACACCACGCCCCACTGACTGTCAATCAAACACCAGACTATGCCCCTTTACCCATTATCACACCCACGCCACACCTCTAAGGGTGCACGGTAAGAGTTTGGTTCGGTTGTTGGTTGCAAAAACCACAGTTTTCAGTTTGGGTTTTGGCCGCACAAACTCCCCCTCCCACTCCAATTAATTGGATGCGTTTTTATAACAGTATTGCACAAACTTCTTTTTTACTTTCACATATGGGAAGTTGGCACAGCCCCCCTCCTCCAACTCTGTCCCCATTGGAGAAGGAAAACCGCTCACCAAATCCCACATCCTCGGTTTCCACCCACCCCCTCCATTCCAAAATTCTGGATCAACCACTGACAGCTGTACTGCAGGCCTACAGGCATGTTAAAGTTAAACTGTGCATCTACAGCTCTTCGTGAGAGACCCATCTCAGTGCTACGGAGCGTCACCTGCCGTATGGGATCACCTGCCATCCAACACAGGTGAACGTGTCCTGCCTTAAAGGTCCATGATCATGATCAATCTCACTTGTAAAATTTATGTACACCTCAATTAGACATTTCACCCAGCATATATAGTATGCTGATTTATGCTTTATAAATGTATGAAATTTATATTTAAATATAACACAAAATGGCACTGTGTTACGTTATGCTGAAGAATCTGATATTGGCAAGTGGCCGAAAATGCCATCATGGGTTGAACACAGTCAGCGTTTAAAAATTAATTTTAACATTTTTAACATTTTAATAACAAAAAATACTGTGTTGCGTCACAACTGCAGCAATATATAGGTAGAAAATATTATTTTATAATGCTTATGTTTCTATGCGTATTTTACACTGACGACATGTTCAATGTGACATCATCAGCCAGTCAACATGGCGGTTCGTTTTCTACGGCGTTTTCCTAGGTCATCGATTTCAAATGAAAGTTTCTCCGTGTTGACAAAACGCTTGTCGCCGATATTACTGTCAAAAGTATCAGAAAGTTATGCTGTTTTAGGAAAATAAATAAAATATATATGTTATTTTGGTGTCCATGGACCTTTAACCCTAGCCAGACAGGCCGATACTCGATTTATTTACCCCAGAAGGATGGAAGGCTGAGTTGACAACATCTAAATATATGCATACAGTTCAGACAAAAATAACTGAAACTGTAAGGGTTTTTTCATTTCAAACAAAAATGAAATAAATAAGTAACATACACACACACACCTTGGGTAGGAGGGTCCACATATGACGTGGCAGAAGTTAAGACAAAGTGAACTGCGACTAAATGGATTCTTCTGATGTGACGACCTTGAATATACATTCTTTATCTGATAACAACAACAATGGCATTGACAGTAAAAATTAGTTGTACAGCCGTACAAGGAGTACTAGTAACAGTACTAATACACAATGTTTAATGAAACAAGAAGCCCAGCTGTCGCTAGGGTAGGCCAACAGTACCACCTTCATGTGCGGCCACCTTCTCGGGATAGAAGCATCAGGGCCTGACGTCGACCAAACGACTGGCGACCACTGGCAACAAGCACCTGCCGCAAGCGTCTCCTGACTTCACCAACCCTGCAAAGCGCCGCAACCCCCCCCAGGATGCGATTCCTGGGAGTTCATCACAGGCGTCTGTTTGTAACTGATCCACGACACCTCTGAGACTTCCTGCAACGGATTGGGGTGGGGAATGAATGAGACAGTGTAGCACCTACATCCAAAGGTCATCATTCGACTTCCAGTCACGGAAAGAAAGCAGTCCCATACACGCTGTAGTGTGACACTGCTATATCGAACTTAGCACACTCGGGACTGTTTTTGCCATAGAACACTAACTTTATCGACTCATCAACATCATCATCATCATCATCAATGCTGGGATACAATGTGGTAATTTGGCACATGCGGGTGATGGCTGTAGGCAGAACCATTGCATTTAAAATTGCAACGAAACTGCTGCAGATAGAGACGTGGTTACTACTGACAGCCTATAGGAAGTCGCCATCACCCTATCCAACGATACCATCACCGACCTTCGTTTAGCTGCAATACATGCATTACAGACAGACGACGCATCATATCCAAAGCTCAACCGATTGGTCAGCCAAAAACCTCGTTCTGTCTTTCGTAACTCAGTTAAATGGCAATAAATTTTAACAAAATCTATGAGAGATGAAGCTGAAAGATTCAAAAAAAAAATATTTAAACCAAATGCAGCTGTTCACCAGGGGTCAGCACTTAGCAGCTAGCACTTGGGAGATGCAAAGTCACGCGTCTCACAAGCCAGAAACTCAACCATCTTGCAAGCTCTGTGCACAAGTGCATTGTCTTGCTGGAACGTGTGCAAAAAGCTCAGCTGTCACTAGAGTGGGGGAGACCGTACTGGTTGTCACTGACCTTGAAGGTCATCCAAGGTCGATGACTTTCATTTTATCTGCAAGGGCGCATGCCACATCCTATTAGTCACTAATAGTAACCTAGGCCGTATCTCACACTGTTTCCGAGACATGGCTAGTTTTCCGTTGAAAAACGCACATTTTTCCTACCCCATTCATCCAACCCCCAATTTGGAAAAGTTCCCCTTGGAATAGATGGCTGAAATTTTGCACGCTCGAGTTCAAGACCGATAGTTAATCACTCGTGTAAAAAGTTTTCCCCTTTAATAGCCACAGTACATCCATTACAGATGGACGGCAACCGTAGCAAAAGGACGGACCTTAAAGCTTACAGCTTAGCGATCAGCCCAAAAAGTCACACTATCCACCACAAACCCATAAGTGCAACCTTTTTCAGTGTTTCTAGCAGCTAAAAATTCAACAACACTGGAAAGTAGATATTCAAAACACCAGATAATAATTAAAATTGTAGCCAGCATATCGGAGATTTTAAGGCTGCCACGCACCAAATTCGATTTTGACAGAGTTTTGCACCAGACCACACGGGGGGAGCTCACAGCCCTTCTCCAGACCTTATAACTGGAATTTAAGAATCCTACTTTTAAGGTGAGAAAAGGGGAAAGTAGAACGAGGCGTGGAAAGTAGAAGGGAGGGAAGGGAAGAAACAGAAGGAAAAACAAGGGGAGAAAGGGAGAAAATGAAAAAAAGGTGAGCTCAGCTGACCCCCCCCTACCAATTCGCATTTCTGGCTACACACTGGCACCATAAACATTGTCCTTAGTCTATTATTACTACTATACCATGGGCCATAGAAAATGTGCCACTTTACTTTTTAAGTAAAAACTAACAATAAACATCTAAGTAAAAGAAAAAACCACTTTAGACCAACACTACAGTGAATGATCTGTATGACACTAGACCATGTTTAGCGTCAACTGCTATGTTGATCTGAAGTGTTTTTTTTCCAATTTTACCAAAATGTTTGTTCGCGATTATTGTTATACATTCATATTTCATTTATACTTTACAAGGTAGTGTAGACATACATTTATGGTGTGGTGAAAAAATAATCACAGATTGCAAATTGTCTGCAGATTGTGTCAGTGAAAGAATTTTGAAAATCGGTCAATAACTGGCTAAGGTATGGACATAAGTAGAGTGCCACATTTTTTGTTGGCCCACCCTGTATTAATATTACTACTGACTGGCATGAGAGCATACTCACATCTTCATTGGTGGTGAGGTTACAAACGGCAAGAAACGTGTGAAACCCAGCGAGACCAATCACTGACCACAGCGAGAAGAACGCTACCACAGCCACTAGCACAGTGAAGAACTGGGTCAAGGAATAATAACTAGGTCAAGAGATAACTAAGTCAAGGAATAATAGGCAATGCACTTTTCGTCCAACCTTCAAACGCCATCTCAAAACAACCTACGTACTCAGTTCAAAACCCATCACTACCCATCTAACGACTGCCAGCGCCTCAGGTTCACCTTGATGACATTGTGCGCCGTATAAGTTGCTTTATATTATTAATATAACAATAACTGGAAAGCAGTTTGTTAGCATGGGGCACATTTCAAATGAAAACGGAAAGGATATCTTGTCGGAGACTGTTTTAGTGCAGTCATGAAGTTGGAATCAAGAGAACCTGAAAAACACATTCACAGGCTAAATAAATGTCATCAGAACACACACGACACAGTACAGGCACAATGAACTGAACTGAACTGACATGGTTTAGTTTTTGACGAACTGACCAATGGGCAACCAGGACGAGCCTATTTGTCATTGGTTGAAGTAATCATGAGTGAAGTCACGTAGACCACAGACGCTGTTAGATGGTGCCTACTGTAATGCATTACTGCTCGTCCATTGGTCAGTTCGTCAAAAACTAAACCAGGTCAGTTCAGTTCAGTTATGTCGCTATGTATGCGGCTTAAGACATATGATATGACATGACGAATGATTTGCACTGGAAAACTACCAGTCTAGTCTGGCACATAAACATGTAAACTGCAAAACTAAAAATGTTTTAAATGAAACGATGTAAAACGCACAAATCTGAAATGAAAAATCCTGATTATATAAAACAGACAGAGACACAGACAGGCAGATAAACAGCCAGACAAGCCAAAAAATGGAATGGCTCGGGGGGAGGAGGGGGACTGCTAGCGATAACTCTCCAATGGATGGAGAGACAGAGACCCACATGCAAACAGACATGATGTGCGATAACAAGGGCTGCTCATAGCTAGCAGCATCGCAAGCCAACAGATACAGGTAGACCGAGTGACAGACAAAAAGGTACCCAGAGACACTGAGACAACAAACAAAGTATGATTTGCTGAACTTCAACCATGTGTTCTGAAAGTAAATAAATAAATAAGTACACAAGTAAGTAAGTAAGTAGGTAAAACGTACATTTATGTACTGCATCAATGCGAGAAAGCCCGTAATGCACTGCATGCATTAATACTCTAAAAAAATGTCTTAAGTAATCATCCAAAATAGATCTATATAATGTGGAAAGGATCGCTCAAGTAGGGTTCCCATCTTCTGCCGACAAAAAAATTCCATGACTTTTCCGAACTGCCAACACTTTTCCGAAGCATGCGAACATTTGGATACAAAGTCAAACAGCAGTTACTTACTTACAGACTGTAATATTTTGTAATGTACAAAGTTCTGTGTAAGGCATATGCTACGCCAAGTAGTGCAAATAAAATGTTGTTTATTTGCAAAAAACTGCAGTAAATTTCTCAACTATAGGTAACTTTCTCACAATATTTATTTTCTGGAACTTTCAAGACCAATTAAACTTATTTTCCATGACTTTCCGAGGACTGAAAAATCACAGGAAAAATCCAGGACATCCCAGGAATTTCCAAAAAGTGTGGGAACTCTAAACAAAACTTTTATATCAATATTCAAACAGAGAAGCTAAGTGAGTGGGGGGAGGGGTGAGTGAGTAGGGTTTAACATTCCGCCCGACACAGTATAGGTCATTTTGGGAACGGCCTTTCCAGGCGGAATGCACACAAACACATAGTAATGGAACGGCAAGTTTAGCCTTTACAGAAAACCCAAATATGAAACATAAAACACGGAAACAACCTAAACCTAAGATTGCCTTTATACCGGGTGGCGCTAAAAAAACGTCCCAAACTTTGCGTAACTATAACGGCGCATATACTTCACGGAGATAAATGCCTTTTGCACATTTGTACACCAATATGTACTCTTACTTGCTTATAAATTTCGCTGACCTCAATATGACATCACTGAGTGTCGCTTAATGAAGTAAGACGAGTTAAAAAATTAATTATGTAAAGATAGTGCTCCATCACACCGCATCAAAGCGACTCAAAATTTTTTTTCAACACAACACGCCCAATTTCGTCAGATCACACAAATGGAAACCGCATTCAACAGATTTCAATCTACTACATTATTCAGTTTGGGATACCTTGCAACAACTTGTCTACAAAAAACGGTGTGAACCATTTGCAAACTCAAAGATCTTCGGAATGTTATCTCAGGCAAATGGCATGATGTCGCCATCAGACAGCCATCAAAAAAGCTGTATAGCAATGAAAAACACGTCTAGCAGCAGTGACAAAAGAGAATGGAGGACCTATTCAGCACTTTTTCTGCTGATCAGTTACTGATGATTCGACCTACTGTGACGTTTTGGCACAGCCTGCGTACGAGCAGTAATGCAAATGATGAACCACTTGCAAAAACTGCTTTATGGCATGTAACGCTATTTTGTTTGTATCGCGGCTAATATCAAAGTGTTTTAGGCGAAAATTTCTAAACATATTCGTTGATGTTTGCTCATTACATAAATGCTTTTGCGCTGATTCATTTGGACCATTTGGCTCATTTGGCTGAATAATGCATGCAAATGTTCAGGACGTTTTTTTGCGCCACCCGGTAATTGCACATATGTAAGACTAATGGCAGAAGCTAAGATCAACTCACGCATGACAATGGTAGCAACACAGCAGCCACAGACGTAGATGCAATCGACGGAAATTGCAACCAGAAATATGTAGAAATAGCGATAATTGCGACGCCCGACGCAGTTACCAACCCATGGACAGTGGTGGTCAAAGTGATCTGTTAAATACGCATAAACAGTAAAAAAGTAAAGGCAAAGATGGTGTATAGCTCTAAATATAAAAACCCATTACAGAGCTACAAAACGTCACCTGCCATATGGGATCATTCAGTGTTACCTGCCACCCAATGCAGGTGAACACACTTCACCTTAACCCCAGCCAGACAGGTCGGTACTAAATTTACCTACCCCAGAGGGATGAAAGGCTGAGTTGACCTTGGTGTTAGTTATATACCAAGATGGTTCACCTGTTCACAGATAGTCACCCATCCAAGCAGTAACCACTGCATAGCGACCCAACCGGGAAAGGAATGCATGATCGAGCATCCGTTCTAAAATACGTAAGATTCCATGTTGACAGCTGAGGTGAAAATTTCGTTACAAAAATGGAATTAACCAAGACACAGAATCACATCTAAACAGGTTTCAAAAAAAGCCGGAAGTTTAGATCACTGATTCTAACAGAAGACGGGATGGAGATGGAGGCAAAGGATTGTCTTAAAGTTTTACAGTATTTCAAAAAACACATTCTGTTATGCTGCATTCACATAGTCACGAGCACAAGTCCGATGCTGTCCAGGTATATGTCATGTACTTCAATGGCGGGGCTCAAAGAAGCTTCACTCATACGAGTGGAGTGTTGACGATCACTTGTACAGAAACATAACTCAACGCCTGTCAGCCATATCGAATGACATCGAATCGAGGAAAAGCTTCGTAAATAAAACAACACTGTTTCACTACAAAGTTACTATTTTTACAAATCGCACACCTCTAACGATGAACAGTTTTACAATGACGTCGGTTTTGATGTCAAATATGTGCCAC
>Ga0209454_1002674_pt1 | contig 12271 bp, 10 predicted proteins | sample WorMetHERISLAND1_2_FD_187400 | JGI IMG/M metagenome (GOLD analysis project Ga0209454, IMG submission 187400) | Marine gutless worms symbiont microbial communities from Max Planck institute for Marine Microbiology, Germany - Olavius geniculatus... | ecosystem: Host-associated > Annelida >...
TCTTTGGATACTGTGTTATTAATTAATTACTTATAGTTTTATGGGTGGCCAGCGTTGATAAGCGATTGCTTTTTTGGCAGCCCGCCTACAGTGTGTAGTATTGTATGATAACATTGTATTTGTGTTTTGGCAAATAAATACTCTCTCTCTCCCTCTCTCTATGTCTTCACCCAAATTGACCGATTTTAAAAATCCTTTCACTGTCACGCTCTGCAATAAATTTACAATGAAGTTTTATGTAAGAAGCTGCGGTAGCTTTTTTTGATAGTATGAAACTTTTTCAGTTTCAGTTGCTTATAGGCTTACTGTATAGTAATTTTTTTAGCTACTTTTAGCTCACTCGCTTAATGTGCATGAAGTAAGATGCATCTATTTTATTCGTCGTCGTCTAAACATTCTACATGCCGCGTTATCGCTTGCGTTAATCAGTCAAACTCAAACCCCGGTATTACATTAGCTCACTGGCAATCTCGGCTACCAAAGGTTTATTTTCAGTCGACGTAATTAATTCAGCTAGAATTCTTTTTTTTCATTTTCGTTTTCGCCTCTGTTGCTCTTGTCGTCTCGTCTCCGTTGTGCCAAGCATATCAGTGCGGGCGGCAGAACGTGCGATCGGTCGCGCCGACTGACTGGCTATTGACAGGCTACGGCAAACCGTTGATTAGTTATGTGGCGACCAGCAGCGTCGCGATGCAATGCGACTGATTGATACGGGCGACGACTACGACGACTGGGCCTGTGACAACGACGACGACGACGACTTCTCGGACGACGGACTTGTGGCGTTGCTAGATTCCCACGACAATCGTACGGAAGTCGTACGACGACGTTCTGAGACGAAGCGACGTGTACTACGATAACACGCTGTGGTATAACTCGCTGCGAGATAACCATACCTATGGACGTGTGAACTCAAACTTAACTACAATAATATATTCATTTTCATTCCTCACAGTTGTACAGCATAACACATGCATACAGGTAACGCAAAAATAACTACGTTATTACAAACAATTATTTATATTAAAGCTGCCAATTCAAGTGCTATGACACGATTATTTTTGTCGTAAAACAGGAGTAGTAAAACAACAAATAAAGCACTAGAACAAAAATTGACAAATAATTACAAAAGCATCCATTATGTTTGAACTTATGTTCAAAGTGTTAAACCTTAGTTCAATAAGAGCTGGCTGAGCCTTAACAAATTATACATTAGCACTAAATTGTAGGCCTATTTTATTGCGACATGCAACAGTGCGACACATTTCTCAACAGTCTTTGACATAAATTAAATACAAATGAGACTTTTGATCGTTTCCGAGGACAGCTAGCCACCATGTTTTCCGATTGCGGGAATCAAAAGAGGCTGCTTGGCGTCTTGCGTGCTGGCAACAGACAGATCGGCCTGGGTCACGGTGTCAATTAACGATGCGTGAATAAAACGCTATACTGAGCCGGGCGCTCGGTTGGCTGATCGATGAATGTAAATTCTGTCTATTCACTTAATGTGTGATGTATCGGCGACGCCGCGGCCGGTCTAATGCATTCGCCGCCGCGTGGATCGCAAAGAGCTTCAAATTGAATTAACCCGTCGGGTCGAAAGTCGTCTCGTCGCCTACTAATTCACACACGCATACACACGAACGCGGCGCAATGCCAGCCACTGAATCCGTCGCCGCATCCGAGAGATGCGCATCTGCGACATCGTCACGCTGCCGCAGCAGAAGCATTGTCACCAGCAGTTGCAGCATACGGCTGACAACAGGGTATTGTTGTAGTTTTTCACACGCCGGTTTAATTAGCGGCAAGCATGGACGAACGAGAATCTCGGCTGCAGGGACGTCGAGAGCCTGTGACAGCGGGGCCCCGGGGAAAGCATTTTCTCTCCAGACAGGCTCTGCGAGAATGTTTTTGGGGAGAAATTTTGGAATTTTGCTTTATAAAATGGCGCGTTCTGGTGTACTGTATATTTTTGAGCGACGGCAGGTCCCTAAATGTCGCGGGGCCCGGGAAAAACTTCCTCCCTTCCCCTCTTGACGGGCCTGCTCGGCTGATGCAGACAAAAAACCGACGTCTTGCAGCTTTCCTCCTGGCACATGTCGGCTGTATTACGAAAACGCCCCTGCTCTAGGTACATAGATGTCACCACCTAGTCGCCCGCCACTCAAGAAGTAGCTATTGAACTTTCATTTACAAGCTAAACTGTTTATTTTGGATATTCGGTAAAAAAAACTTCATTGCGTTATCTGTACAATAATGTGCCAATTTTATGAATCCGTAAGTTTTTCAAGTTATTCCGTTCGAGATAAACATGTTCTATCGTAATTTGGTTGAGGTTGTAGATTGTTGTTATGTCAATATTTTGTGGCGATATAGATGAACAGTGGGAGAATGCTGAGACGGTGTTGGTGCAATATCGTGGAAAGCAGCTTCGACAAATTAAGTTAATTGCTGCATCGCGGTGTCACCTTGGGGTTAATTAAATCATTCGTCTGCATGGCGAGCGCACTGACCGGTCTGTCTCAGAGCGGTCTTATCTATAGGTACCGCAGTGTTGGTAATGGGATTGATTCTGATTTACACGTTTTAACGAATAGACAAGAATGTAAAACATAGAAAGCTTTTAACCTCGAGCGAAAGAAGGGAAAATGAAGTATTTTGGACTGACTGCTCGCGCACCCAGAATTCATATAGCAATGGAACAAATTGCGCAGGGCATAGGCCTAACACTGGAAACGACAAAGATAAACTGGATCGGGCTAACAAAGACAGCAAAGAGTTGTACCGGAGGGAAAGAGACAAAATCAGCCAGACATAATCTCTTGGACAACCCCCTCGGACAGAATCCCCCTCCTAAATGCTATAGACAGAATGACCCCTGCCATCGCAACAAGCGATGCTGAAAACAAGACAAGGCACACGCGTGGCGCTGTTTTTTTCTTGACGACTAGTCCCCGCATCGTTTACGCACTGTCCGCGTTTTACATGACCAGAACAGTCGCGCGATTGCAGAGTGCTGACAGGACGGACCACAGAATTATAAACGACAGACAATGTTTCATGCACAGCGCTGAAGTGACGACGCGCGTGGTCGATGAAATGTCAACACGTCGTGCAACCGCCTGCGACTGAGTGAAGTGTGCTGCGACCCCAATGACGTCCGGTCGACGCCAACAACACCCGCCATATTAGCATTCATTAATGAACAGATGACGTCACTTCCGGGATGGCGATACCGCATAGCACTATGGTCACAGTTATCGTACTTGTGCGTTTCTGAGGGCAATAACGATATCGTTGTCAGCGTCTTTGTATCCGTAACCCTAACCCCACAACTAACCTCCTCGACTTCTGACTTTTTGATCCGAAATTCCGACACCGGTTACTGGAGCCATGGGAAACGTTCATATTTGTTTTTACAGAGCGTCAGCAGCACATAGGGGAAAACTTTTTACATGAATAATTAGCTATGCGTGTGAAACTCGCGCATGCAAAATTTCAGCGACCTACTCCGAGGGGAACATTTTCAAACTTGGGGTTGAATGAAGGGGGTAGGAAAAATGTGCGTTTTTCAACGGCAAACTGGCCATATCTCGGAAACGGTGAGAGATACGGCCAAGGGTACTATAAATCACTAATAGGAAGTGGTATACGCCTTTTTAGATGACACAAAAATTATCGACCTTGGATGACCTTGAAGGTCACTGATAACTGGTACAGTCGGCTATCCTAGCGACAGCTAGGCTTGTTGTACTGTCTGTTGCGCGAAGGTGTTTAATATCAGCATTTTTAAAGGTTTTTAGAAATTCGGGCGGCGTAATCAGCGAACAAAGAAGATATTTATTTTTGTAGCAAATTAAGTTGAGGCGGAAATATTTAAGTAAGTGTAACATGAGGGTGGCGTTTCAGCCTCATTGATGTGTTCATAGAAGTCATTTCGCAAATTCAACTCGCTCACGTTCACATTGACGAACATCTTTATTTATTTAGTCCGTTCTTCGCGGGCTTTTCCCGCCATTAATTGCGACACAAGGAGGCTGTGACCTTGGCCGGTGGAGGTCAAAGAGCGTTGCTATGACAAGACGAATGTCGTCGCTGCTAGCGGCGCTCAGTCTCTTTCTCGACAGTCGCTAAATTCGATAAGAATTATTCGCGACGGCCACAAATTGACGTAATCCGTTTAACAGATAGAGACGTCGCGGCGTCCGGTGATATGTTCCGACCTAATCGGATTTCGCTCAATTTGCCGTCGCTCGGACGACATATCGATCATCGGTAATTTGACGGCGCCGCCGGCGGACACCTAATGGCTACCAGTCAGTCGAGTAACCGTGCCGCGGTCTCTCTGTATTGCTCGGCGCACTCTGCCTGCGTCCGATGAAATGCGACGGACCGACGAAAGTTTCTCGACAGCGGACGACAGGATCGGGATTCTCTGTGATATTATGGAGACCGATCATTCTTGCATAGAAACAAGCCTTGCTTTCGACAAGACAAGCAACACCGCCTGTTCTTGTTGTTGCGTGCACGGTGTGTCATAAATAGCAAAAGAAAATTTAGATCTCTGAATAAATAATACGCTAACAGTTAGCACATTGTTTTTCGTTTTATTTCCATGGCCACAGGATTGATTTTTGGGGCCATTTTTACAGCCAGCGGTGGTTGTCAACACTGATACACAAATTATCTTTGCAGTTTTTTTCTGCAAAGTGACCAACTATTAAACGAATTTACGAATGTTGAGTACTACTAATCCAGTCACTTTTAGCAGCCCTCTGTTGACATACCTTTACTCACAACTTTGCGAGCACGAACGGCAAAATTTGGGACCAAAAATGTGCCAATTTAACGAAAAAAACTACGCGGTATGATACGAGCATCAGTTTTGACGATGTTGCTTTAGAAATGTCAGCGGAATCAACCGCGGTAATACGACGTATAAATCATTCGTAACTAGAAAGCAGTCGTAGCCTGCAGGTACCTCCGCCAAGGCAAAGCTATTCGCCAGGTGGCGTCACATCTTCGGTTTTGCAGCGGTTCGCTTATGCCCCCTTTTACGCAATGGTAGCGAAAATTTCAAAGTGATTCAGAATCCAGGATTCCTGCCGGATCACCCCCAAAATTTAATCACTTGTAGCTTATGCCATGCCCGACATACCCTCAAAATTTCAGAAAGATCCGTCCATAACTTTTTGAGTTATCTTGCTAACAGACAAACAAACAAACAAAAACCGGCAAAAACATAACGTCCTTGGCGGAGGTAAATATATAATAACTGGAACAAGAACGGAATTGATTTTGTTATGAGAGTAACTATAGCTAAAATAATGTTGCAAGAACTATCTTGATACCATAATCTGAAAATCAAAGCTGGTGCCCCAGATTGTCACACGGGCCGATGTGAGAAGGTGAATGTAATGATGCTAGCGTCTAATAGTGACCGATGACGCGCTGTTGTCTGCTGCGGCGTCGCCGGTGGTCGTTCGTGATTGCTCATTGCCTCGTTCTCGTCTCGACGTGTGTGTCCACCAGCATCTCATAATTCTCCGACCAGCAATCAGTTGCGTCGTGGTAGGGCGGGCAGGGGACAATTACCCTTTCCTACCTTTATTTTATACGATCAAAACATTTTCTTCTGGTCGACATTTTCTTTCCAAAATGCGACAGTTGGGCTGAACATCTTACGTTTTAGGGAAAAGAGGAGGATTACAGTATGAAATTGAAATTGCGAGCACTGATAATCTCCTCTGTCGGAAATTTGCAGCTGTTTGTTGAAAAATTGCAACTTCCTGCAACAGAAAAACGTTTTAACCGACGACGCCACTGTCCGGAATCTGTACACTCTGCCAGCAGCGCGTGCTCGCCTTCTGCGTCCTGATTATAATCGTTCGTGGTCATGGAATTTATGCAAATCATACATTCGCCGTAATAATATCGGAAAGAAACAAGCAGGAAAGCATAAAGTCAAGCTAAACTGTATTTCTTGGTTTTTCAGTCGCAACACTGCACGGCAGATTAAGATCACAAAGTTTAGTACTAGGGGCCTAATGTTGAAAAACTTCGCAAAAATACTGTTGACAAAATCGAATGCTCATAGTCAGATACGTTCAGCGTTCAGCGAACATGCACTTCTAAGACAGTAACACCGGTAAACATTTATAACATAGCTTGCCAAATAACGAGCGCAAAAATGCTCCGTGCACGTTCGAATGAAAATGAACGTGTACAGCAAATGACGTAAAAAGTAACGTCGAAGGCATAAATGTCCAGAAGTGCAATATTTCTCAAGATAACAAATTTGCGTTATAGGTTCTGGATAGGCCTAGACTAAAGCCTAGCATGTCTTGTTTTGTTAAGGCGCGTACAGAGCGAACGAAATAAACTAAATTAAAATGAACTGAAACTATAAAACTACGTCATTTCATATCAGTTTATCCCAGTTCAGTTGATATCGTTCGCTCTCTATATGCGCCTCTAGCTATTGCAGCCGAAAATAATAGAAACATTTCGCTGCTCTATTCACCGACTGTCTGTGTGGCAATAAAGTGTTTTAATGTTGTTTATTATTTATTATTGTGCTGTATTCAGGTTTGGTTTCAAAACAGACGAGCAAAGTGTCGCAAGCAGGAAACTCTGATACAGCGAGGTCAGTTGGTTATCCACAAGTACCGCTATAGGCCGGCTTTAGCACACGGAATGTTGATCCGGCTAATCTGCATGCCCAAAATGTCTTCAGAGATCGTGCAGAGTTGATGATAGCGGGCAGCATTGTATTGCAGACAGACAAAAAACTTCTACATATCTAGGCTAGACTATCGCTAGAAAGCTGTGGACCATGATATTGTGGGCGGCATGTCTTTAACCGATCCACTTTCATTCACAAGTTTCACAGTGAATACAACGGACGCACGCAAATAGGCCCTATACAAGAATAATAGAACACGCACAGCAGTTTGACTTGTCCATTCTGAAGAACCCACGAAGTTTTTCGCATAAAATGTACAGGCCTTAAGGGCCTGACGATGCACGCTACACACCATGCTAAATACTTTTGTCGTAGACCTTTCCGATAACGTTAGCCTGAAGATATTGAAAGACATTAAAAATTGACTGCCGATAAGCTGGTGATGTTCTGTGTTGAAGGTCTGCAGCACAGCTCGACGCAGGGCGGCAGTTTGTCGAGCCTGGCCGTGGACGGGTGTCGCGTGGCGCCGTACGTCGCTCTGCCAACGATGCGACTCGGTCTTGACTCGGCATCAGTCAACGGCGGCGGCGTCATCTCAGCGACCACGACGACGACCAGCGTCAGCAGTCCTCGAAGTCCTCCACTGTCGTCCATACGGACCGCCGTCTCACACCCAGGGGCCTTCTCTGCCGCCCTGGACCCGACCCTCGCCGCCGCCGCGCTCACCGCCGCCGGGCTTCAGTCTGCCGTACCGTTCTTGGCGCCCGGATCGCCGTTGATGGCCGCCGCAGCTGCCGCAGCCGCCGCCAACTCCATGCTGCTTTACGGACCGCCGGCAGCGATGCAGTACGGACTCAGCCTGCAGGCGGCACTGCGCAGCTCGTCCAACTCGCAGGCGACCTCTGACGAGTCGGTTTGCAGCAACAAGAACAACAGCATTGCCGAGTTGCGACTGAAAGCCAGAAAGTACGCCGCAGCACTGGGACTGTAGTTTACTAGTTTCTAGTGAGAGCGACTTCGTTCATGGGCAGTGGCGACTGTGGCGTCGTGACGCGGGGAGGGGGGGGGCAGAAGAGGAAATTGCCCATGTTCAATTTTGGGCTGTCGGAAAATTCTGAAAACACCAATTTGGGAAAAATTTAGGAGCAAAATTGAAATTTTGAGGACCCATAAACTCTTCTTTCGGAAATTTGTTGCGGCTATCTGTCGGAAATCTGGGGTACTTGTGATACCGCGCAGCACGTTCCAGCGCGGCCTCCATCGCGGTCGAGCGGCTCGGCCGCGCTGGAACGTGCTGCGCGTAAAAGTGCTGTTAGGCATCGTGAGATAACAGGCCCTGTCGGAAATTTGTAGTGTTTGTCTGAGGATTGCAATTGCTTATCCCGGCTACTTTTTTAACCCACGACACCGCTCTGCATGGCTACTGGGAGTAAGATAATTAATGATTTAGGCCCTGTTCTTTAGAAATATGTTCAGCAGCGGATTAATCTATGAGGCTTAATCCAGATCAAGCACGAACAGATCATGCAAATGAATGAACGAAAAATAGGCATAAGCTTACGCCTGCGCGACAGATGTGTTCAATACTCGAACTAATGGATCGACATCTGACACTCTATATATGGTTGTTCGATGTGTTTGTCTGTTCCAACTGTAACGTTTGCAATGATTAAACAACAATGTCATCGAACTGTGTTTGTTGAGTTCTGCTCTGGTATGTAAACTCATGACGAAAAGTACAAGAAATCTGAGCGGCCTAATGCTCATGATCAAGACGCGCAACGTAGGTTGTCTCAGTCTTTTTACAGTAATTTCGATTAGAAAATCACTTTTTAAATGTGTGTTGCACCAAGAATTAGGCGAAAAGTTCACTAAAACAAGCAATTTTGGCGCTTTAAGATCATCGTTGTCAGTATACATGCGGTATGGAAATTACTTGAGCTTGTCGGCAGTGCTTGTTTTGTAGCAGTTGTCACGCTAGAAGAAATAATATAGCGGTAGTGTAACGACTTTTAGGGGGTACACCTCGATGACTAGAGACTACCCTATTATATCATTTATACGGCGAAGACCCGAAGTCTCTATTTTTAACTCGGGCTCGGTATCTGGTTGCAACAGACAAACAGACGGACATGCAGACATAGGCTACAGAATTACGACAGGCGCTAGCATATATTGTGTCGAGTGTAAAAAGCTAAACAATTACGGCAGCCACGTATGTAGCCAAAGATAATTCAGACTATGTAGCGGCAATAAAGTGTAAAGGTGTGTCTAAATTAAGCGACAAAAATAAACTGAACTGAAATGAAAGCCGCGCATTGCACTTTAACGGCACAACTAGCACTTGCGTGGCCATAGGGGGGCACTGGGAATACGTGCCCTCCTCCCTTAGGAGTCTACTCAGTTGCTCAAAATAGTGGCAAAATGCATCAAAACACGTCATTCTCACACCAAAAATCCGAATTTTTTGCGGAGAGGGCACAGCCCCCTCCCCAGACCCTACCCTTCAAGTGCCCCACTACAACTAAATCCTAGCTGGCGACGCCATTGACAACTAGACCTACCGGTATAGGGTATTCTCGCCACTTGCACGCAATGAGCGCACCGAACAGAACAAAAGTGAGCAACAAAGTTGAACAAAAGCAGCGATCGCAAGGATAAAAGTGTCGTTGCGCTTGTGGTGTTTGTTGGTTGCACACGTAGGGTACATTGCGTAACTTGCGTTGCATTGAATTGAAAACCATATTTTGGAGCCAATCCGGCTGTTACGCAACACATGCAACGAACTGTTTCCGGTCCGTTTGTTTACTTTTGGTCTATAATTTTTAGCTTGTTTTTTGACCGTTTTTGTTTCTTGTAGTGAAGAGACTGGTGTGACTTTGGCAGGTAACATTAGCTGTTTAGTACACACATTGTCGGCAGCACTGTAGTGAGAACGCTGTAACGGTTTCCAGGTTCTGCGTCATTCCTGTGTTTCGTGCTGACCGGTCTGGTTACTAAGGGCGTAATCGATTTAGCAAAAACTAAAATCGATTTCCTGTACAGGTTTACCATTAATTGAAATACAATTTACTTCTTTTCTATAAGACCTACCGATCCTAATAACTTGTGATTTCTGTGCATTCAAGCACATATCTAGCTTATTAAATTCGTCACAATAAATATTAACCATAGACTGCAAATCACACAAGGAACCAGACAGAAGCAGAAGATCATCAGCATACATAATACAACCAATAAACATGTTGTTAAAGTAGCAACCATGGCCAGACTTTGACAGTGCCATTATAACATCATTAACATAGACAGCAAACAAACCTGGGGACGATACACCATCTTGTCTGAACCCACACTGCAATTTTACAACGTCCGAAAACATATTGTTCCGCCATACAACTGCAGCACACATTGTATACCAATTAATCAAAATGTGCAATAGGGCAATAGGTACATTACGATTCAACAGTTTCATAAACAGGGCATAATGATTAACTTTATCAAAAGCTTTAGACAAGTCAAAGGCACACAAGTTAACAGTTGAATTGCCTGAAATAAAATGCTGAACAACAGATTTAACAGTATAAAGAGCATCATTACAGCCAGTACATTTCTTAAAGCCAAACTGTAGATCTGAGGTCACAAAATAATCACCATAAGCTTACATCTGTAAAAAACACATCTCAAACAGTTTAGAGATATAAACACTCAGAGTAATGCCTCTATAGTTATCAGTTAAAGAACCATCCAAATTATTACCTTTAAGTAACGGTACGGTAATAGGTGGCTATTCTGTTGCATGCGTCTCCACAAAGTACAACATTCGGGTTATAGTGCCTTTATTTTTTTAATATTTTAGTCACATCATTTTTTGATGTCTAGTCTGGATAATATCTGATTGATGGCATTGGTTGTTGTGGTGGATTTATGACATGTTTGTTACTTGGCTCGCATAGTGAGTGTAATTTTCACGATGTTATGTACAGGTGCTTATTGCTTGAGATACAAGTTAGGAAAGATGTTGGCGTACTGTGACAACCAAAGTAACTTGAGTCACCCATGGGTGAAGGAAGGTTTCTCACCATGTTTCTATACAACGTTGTCTTCATCAGTGTTTGCTGCTATTGCTTTATTCTGTGGTGGAGCCCAGATCTACATTTACAGGAAATATGCTGTCCGAATAGAGCCAGTGACCAGGCAGCAGAAGCTTAGCCTTGAACGACTGTATAAGCTGCAGCTGGTGTTGATGGTGCTGGCATGTACAGAGCCTGTTGTTAAGCTTATCACACAGCTGATTGTCGTCAGACATGGAGAAATCCTTTGGTATGTGAAACTAGCTCTTGCTACATTTGAACATGCTTGCACATGTTGCACACATTTAGATAGTTGCAGTCAATAACAGTGGATTAGACCAAGATTACTAATTTAATGTATTCATACTGCAGTTACTGCAGAGCACAGATAAAGCTGCTAATTGGGGAAATTAAAAAAAACAGCATCCTTATAGCATGTAGCTGTATCAAATGCCACCTTTTGTGAACATTGAAATAACATACTGGATAGTAGCAGTTGGATATCATTACCAGTTGTGCTGTGGTTTCGTCATTACCAGTTGTGATGTGTCAATCTGCTTAAATATGTGTAGGGTTGACATACTGGAAGCCTGCAGTGGCACATTTTCGTGGGTCGTGGTGGCTATATTAATTTATCTGGAATGCCACTGGATGCTGCCAAGCATTCCCACACGTGGACATGGTCTCGTTCTGCTGATTTTAGTTACGATTTCATTCATCTTTGAGACACTTGCATTGCTGTCATGGTTCAGTCCTTTGTGGTGGTGGACTGCCAGAAAGTAAGTCAGATTCTTATTAAAGTCTTTGTTTTCTGACATTGTGCTGTTATGCTTTTAATGAAGTAATGTGACAGTAGTCAATGCTGTGTTTATGAGAAACAGTATTGCTGATCTTAAGGCACAGTTACTGGTATGGTGGATGAAATTGAACTTTTCACATAGTTTGTTATAAGATGGGATTTATACTACATTTGGAAGTCTATATAGTCTAAGCAGACAAATTTGTTGTTGTTGTTTTTTTAGACTGGGGACTACCTGATTGCTAATAGTAAGTGTTTAGAAGTTTAGGAACAACTATGAGTTTTTATAGTTCTTAGTTTTTTCTAATTACGAATATTAGTTGCTTTAGTCTTTTTTTGTCCTCATCATTGTTGCTACAGTCACCACAGTCAGCACTAAGTTCAAGTGAAATGAATAAGTGCTTATTGCCAATGTGTTGTGTGCAGCACTGGCATGAACCTAGAGCTTGGCATGTGGTGCTGGCGCTATGCATGCGCCGTTGGCCTCTTTATACTATGCATCATGGCACCGGGAATCCAGCGACGCTTTGCCAGCCTCCACTCCTCGTTGAATGACGTGAGGGTATGGTATGTCTGCATCCTGTGTAGATTTGTCACCATTGATGCCTTTCGTTGATGATTTAATTGTCAGTCATTCAGTGAGTCATAGTTAGCACATTGTCTCAGAACTTAGGTGACTTACGAGGCAAATTATTATGGTAGTTAATATTATGATAC
>Ga0209454_1002676_pt1 | contig 12268 bp, 4 predicted proteins | sample WorMetHERISLAND1_2_FD_187400 | JGI IMG/M metagenome (GOLD analysis project Ga0209454, IMG submission 187400) | Marine gutless worms symbiont microbial communities from Max Planck institute for Marine Microbiology, Germany - Olavius geniculatus... | ecosystem: Host-associated > Annelida >...
CTGTTCAGCTCTGCTGTAAGTTGACACTGTTAGACATTATCATTATTATCATTATCATTATTAATCGATTTATTTTTTTAAAAATGCAGCTAGTAGTGATATGATAGGGAATCGCACTTGGAAACTAACATACTATAAGTGTAATGGAGCATATAGACTAAAAAGAGCTGAAAATGTTTTATATATGGAGGTGAAATGAGACAAACGAAATAGATTTACAGTTGTATTGTAAAACATAGAAAAATTAAGAAGCTGCCTGAGGTCAGATAAACTAAAAAAGGAAAGAAATAATAATAATAAAATCTAAAGAAAAACTGGAAAAAATCATAGCAGCAAGTCTAGATATCTGTAAAATCAATCTGTTATAGTGAATAGGTTGTTATTTTTAGGTGAATGACGGGCGAAGTTTTGAGGTGACTGTTCGTTTTGACACCGACGTTGAGTTGCTGTATTTCCGTCACGGAGGAATTCTGAACTACATGATTCGTCAGATGCTCTGAGCCTGCTGCCAGTGCTGCTGTGGCACTTGTTATGCTATTGAGTTGTTATTAGTTATTTTTGTTTGTTAACTTTCTAAGAATTATCGTTTAATTTCAATTAAAAACTAAAAACTGATCGTTGTGTAAGAACGTACGTTTTCACTTAGAACTGTTATCTAAGCTAATGGTTATTTGCTGTTGTGCATTTTGACTGTCTTTCATTTCGGAATGTCGTGGGATTGTTGTGGAAACCGTAATGGGCAACTGCTTTCCAACATCAGTTGTAAATGTCAAAATTTATAGCTGCTACGTTTATTCTGGGGGCTTTTTGTTCTTAAAAATACTTTTGCTAGGGAGTTTAGATGATGAAAAGTGGTTGCACTTTTTCTACTCCCTTTTTTATTTTTACTTTCTTTTTCACGTTCTCTTTTCTATCCTGTCTCCTTTCGTCCGTTTCTTGATCCAGTTTAGTGCATTTTGAAGCAGAAGTGCATATAATCATTGTACGAAAAAACATAAATCTTTGTTCATCATGGCTGTATACCAGTATTGGCAAATGGGTTGTAATTTTTGTAACTAAATTTATTTTTGTTACCTCTAAACCCACCCTGCATACACTAATCACAATCTACAGGGTGGGTAAAAAATGACACCGTGTTGATATGCATTATAATGTGCAAATTTTACTCAACTTGCTTGACATTTCATTAACGTTTCATCAAATGACGTTATTATCGTCTGCCAATGTGATCAGATTCTGTTTTATGCAAGTTGGTGGCGTAGCATAGTGGTTAGAACGTCGGTCCTGGCCGGCGAACTTTCCTTATCCTGCACTAGACTGATGGATGGCTGTTTGACCACTTTGCGGGTAAAGCGTCCACTATCAGTCAACCAACAAGGCCAACTCAGCCTGCCATCCCTCCGGGGTCGGTTAAATGAGTAGTAACCCATTATATGGGTTACGGAAGGTGGGGACCTTTGTACAGCTGACTGGGGCCGCTGCGCCTGCAGGCTGCACGCGGTGGCTGTGCGACCGGCGGCTCTAGTCAGTGGCGAAAAGCGCATAAGAGGCGTGTACGCGAGATTGCTATACAAATTGACAACCTTTACTTTTTTTACCATTTTTTAAAATTGTAATATCGCCACAGTTGTTGGATTAACTAACGACGAACGCTGTTTGATTCACATGTTGCATATGGAGAAACAGTGGTATTCTAAAAGCATTATGAAAATGTTTTCAAACAAATGAGCACATTTGAACTGTGAATAATTAATTAATAACAAGTGTTAAAGTATTTAAACGGTATAAATATGTGCTGTTTTGCAGTTCATGTTGCATTATATTGCCGTATTTGGAAAGGATGCCGATTTTTTTGGTTCACTTGTTACCTAGGTATTTAGCATGCTGTAGATATATAGCATGGTTTGTTTAATGCCTCCATTCTCAGCATGCAGCATAATGAATTAGTGAGTGGCATTAACACAAGACATTGATAATATGTTACTAATCTGCTGGTTGAGCTTGCTGCTAGCAAAGTTGCTCAGGTTGTGTTTGCATGGGCCAGAAATGCACTTTGACACTTGAAATTAGTAGTCGGTTGTTCTGTGTATTTTTTCTGTAATTGTAGTTTTTTTCAAAGGCAGTGGTTTATTTTCGTTTTAAGTTATGATGTCGGTGACGTTGGGCTTTAACTTTGGTTTTGGTGTAAACATTTTTGGGCTTCCCGGAGTTTAAATACTGCTGTTGACGAGAGTAATTCATGTATAGCACGTGTTGCGAATGATTTTCTACCAATACCTGTTTACAATTTACTGCTAACAGACATTGAGTTACTTTATATTGTTTCACTTGCTTAGAATTATTTTTATCTACCTCTTTCCTATGTTGTGAGATTAGTACCGGTTAGCAGTTTGCAATTATGTATTAATAACTTTGTTCCGATAATTGTTTGTAGCACTTCCAGTTATGTGTGAGGAATGTAGTTTGTTATCTTTTTGCGTAATTGATCAAGTTTGTAGTGTTGAGTGGTCTGTTATCAGTTACTGTAGCTTCGTGCTATTTTGTAAGATGTGAACGAAACTTATCAGCTGCTCAAATTTGTAATTACCATTTTTTTTTCATTTTGCTGCAACTTATCCATACATATCAGTGGTGTAGTCGTGAGGGGAAACGCCGTTCCTGCAAATATTTTTGGAAGAGGACGCCGTTTGCCCAAACAGGAATTGTCTCTTCTTTTGGATATCTAAAATAAGCAAAGTAATACAGAACTTAGTGACACCAGAAGCGGTTTCCGAAGTGCAAAATGCTCTCTCTGAAATACGTTTACGGTTTTGTTTCGGTTTCGGATCCCGCTGGGGCAGCTTACAGCACTCCCCAAACGTCCTAGCTGGATTAAATGGGGCTTACTTTCAAGGGTAGGGGAAGGCAGGGGAGGCGTTCCCCCAAACAAAAATTTACCACCCCTACACCGTTGAAATTATGGTCAAATTCAAAGCGTCTTTAGAATAGATTTTGCAGAATCCCACGGTACGTGTGCATGGATATGAAATAAATTTAGCTGATATTTAGTCACACGTTTAGATCATATTGCTCAGATCATTTTGTTCCTATTGAATTAATTATCCCCTAAGTATGACCTACATTTTCAGATTTATCTGTTACGAGTAGGGTCTGGCCGAAATAAAGGGGTTCCAGTTAAGTTGCTTCAGTTACGTGATATGCCAATTCAGTTGCGTTGAACGGACACTTCACAGCGAACAAACTGGCACACGCCTTTAGTATTTTGCAGTATTGCAAGTTTTTGAGCAAGAGTTACTTTACAGCGACGACATATCCGCTGACTAGTATTGATGATATAGTATTAACGACTTAGTGACCGTTTGGGCAGGCTCGTCGAGTCGAGAGCCACAGCGGGACCCGGGGAAACATTCTCGCGCCCCTAAACATTTTCATGGGCCCCTCCGGGGAAATTTTTTTTTTGATTTTTGTCTTTTTAAAATGGTGCATTTTGGTGTAGGCTTACTTTAATATTTTTGAGGGACGGCGCTCTCCGCCCAAACGTCGCGGTGCCCGGGGTAGCTTATTCTCTCTCTCGACGGGCCTGCGTTCGGGTTGTCCTTGACGCTCGTGATATGAGATGTATTCATTAGACATCCACAGCATGCGCCCATGCATTCCATGACTTAATTACCGTACCTTATTTCCTGCTAAACTGTTCTTCAATCGTTTTGTGTTGTATGCTTGTCCCCATTTGGCCTAAAAAATTCAATAGACAAGTAACAACGTAATGTCAACAGACAAATAAGTATTTTCTAAACAGTCGCATTGCAGACTTGCAGTCGATCTTGCTTTCGACTTCATCATACAGACATACAAATAGTCGATACAAAACATCAGTGACTTAGCCAGCTTGTATTGTGGAAAAAATAAAACTTTGTCCCAGGTAAAGGAAGGACACTTTACAAAATCTATAAAAATATACATAAATGTAAAGAGTTTGGGGATCGGTGGCCAGTTTTTGTATATGTGAATGTCTGTTAAACTGTTTCCAAAGGTCTAACTGCTAAAGCCCAAATTCCATTACGCCGACTTTTCGACAAAGTCCACGACTTTTAATCTTGTGGACACAAATCACAAGTCCGCGACTTTGTCGGGAACTTGTCTTGGACTTTGTCGCAAAGTCAGCGTAGTGGAATTTGGGCTTAATCTTTTAAGTGCATGGCATCTCCTGCCCATTCCTGAGCCACAACTTGTTCTCTGACTCATATCTCTGGCACTGCAGTTATTTGGCTAAGCCACTAAAATGGGTAGGCTATAAATTATGCCTTACGCATTATCCTCTTTGCAACAAAATTGTGCATTAGGCCTAAACAACCCCTCTGCTTCCGGTTGCTGCCGTCCCTAAAAACCTCTGTCTCTAAAATTGTTGTCGGTGAAGTTCTTTGTTCGCTTTCAAAGTTTCTTTCCCTGAAACAGAACTGTTTGCCTCGAGTTTGTTATGCTACAGTACTTTTACTTTGGTTCTCGTTAACATTATTCAGTGTCTGAGTTGTTTTTTTTGTGTGCTGTTGTGCAATATTAAACAAAGTGTCAGGAAGTAGAAGTCTTAAAAAATATTCTTCTCGTCCCCACTTTGCCGGACTGCAACTGGAAGCACATATATGTTTAAGCATTATACAGAGCGAGGCGGTCAACGACATTGCACGAAACATCGGTGGACATTACAACATCAAATACAAAACAATAGGCCCTATAACAAAAATTTGGCGGCAATTAAATTGATTTGCATATAATATCTGCAAATACGTCTGCTGCAGTCTGTCAACAACACGAGTTAAAACGAATGCAAATAATCATATTATGCGAGTGTCTGCGATTCATACTGGATTTTTACATTTTGGGATTTCCTGGACCGCTTTTGACTTCATCTTCGGTAGACTATATATACACTATAAACCTGTGTATTTAGGTTTGTAAACGCGTCGATAGTGAGTGCGAAATATATGCAGTTATAGTAGTGTTCTGCAGTCCAATTCGAAACACCAAATTGACCTCAGACCTGTACAGTTGCCGTCCTTTACGCAGTGCGCTATGGCAAATGCCTATGCTAAAGTGATGTCATCTTGTCGTTCGCCATAAGCGCGTACTTTAATACTTTTGGTCGTTCTCTTATGGCCAGTTCATACGTACGACGCGACTCAACAGTTGCGTCGAGTCTCGTCGGAGTAGTACGCGTGAACTGGCCATTACGAGCTCTGCGCCTCCCTTTGATAAGTGCAGATCTATCGCAAGACCTCCCTGTCGGGTCATAATTATATATATTATAGCTGGCAATCAACGCCAATAAAGTGACTCAGAACGGAGTTAGGCCTCCCGGTGTGCTGTCGCAAAAAGTTGTTCTCTCTTGGGCAAACCGTGCGCGCGTGTAGGCTATCGCGAAAGTTTTAACCAGATCGGATCGACACTGAATTCTGCCCATGGCAGCCTAATATAACCTGCGTCTGCTTTAGGCCTATAATATTTCTATATGCTGCGAAACGTATGCCCAGCCCCTTCGCAGAATTTCACTAGAATCTGTTCATAATTTTCTGAGTAATTACATACATAGCTAAGGGCAAACGCTAACAACAATCGACTGGCCCAAAACAAGGTCCTTCGTCGTTTCGCTTCGGCGGAGATAATTAATATCGGATATTCTGCATTAGATACAACGTTTGCATAGGCTGTAGGCCTAACGCCATAACAATGCGACTTGGTCCCGCGGTGTATATAAACGAACTAGGCCTACGTGTCCTGAGGCAGAGCATATGGTAGTGTTCGTGTATGGCGTCTGTCACGAAGCTGTTGTCGACTACGACGACGGTGGCCCTGTAGCGAAGAAGACGGCGGCTGTTAGAACTGACATGGTTGAGAGACCGAGAACGAAACTCGCGGCTGCCGCCAGCCAACCGACTCTGCTGTTCACCGATAGGCCTCCTACCCCACGCTTCACACACACACAACACGCAAGAGCTTCATTGCAGCGCCAGCTAATCTTAAATCAGTACAGACATAATTTCTAATTTTACATGGCAATAAAAAATTTGCCACAAACTTGGCAAAGAAAGCGGCGCATTATAAAAGCAGACTATAGTGGACATGCAGTGACGTCGTGGTAGGGGAGACATTTTTATTTCATGTGTAACTAGAAGCGACCACAGGCAGTGGCGGTTCTGGCCCGCAATATCTGGGGAAGGGGGCAAATTTGCCCAATTTTCGAAAATTTTGAAACGCAAATAAATCAGATATTTGTGTTATCTTTGCAAAAAAAATTATGGGTGGCCACGAAACTAGGGAAGGGAGAGGGGAGCTGAAGCAAAACTGGGGGCCTGTGCCCCCCGGCCCTGGTCTAAAACTGCCACTGACCACGCACAGGTCTCAAACCTGCATAAAGAACAGCTTTTAGTGCTGGCTGCTTCCGGTTGCCGTCCGTCCTTAGAAAAAAAACCTGCGTCCCTAAAATTTTTATTGGACCTTCAAAAATATTAGCGCAAAAATTTTACTAAAAATACTGTTTACATCTAACCTAAAATGTTGCACTATCTTTGCTTAAGTTCTCGTGAGTACTATTTAGTGTATCAGTTTGTTCTTTATGAGTTGTTGGGTAATATTACATGACACGTCATGATATAAAAATAAATAATAAAAAATCCGCAGCCCACCGTCCCTAACTTTTTGCAAAATGCAATCGGAGGCATGAAAAATTTGTTTACGCCTTAGGGTTAGGGTTAGGGTTAGAGTTAGGGTTAAAGAATTCATAAAACGATCCGGATAGTCACCACAATCTAACCACTTCCTCTTTTGGCCACGCTTTACCCTTCTTCAAAATTTGATTGAAATCCGTTAATTCATAATTATTATTTATTGAATAATCCTCACCCATCCAGCTTGGTCGGCTATCCACTTGGCTATGTGTTGAGCGAGGCCGCGGTGGTTGAGGGTGTTTGTGAGTGGCGCCGTCTGTCGAATGTCGATGAAACTGAACGCCAGTCTACAACCGACGTACGTCAATAGATGGACGACGATACAGCAGCAGCGAGACACGCCTCTCGCAAGTAGTCTAACACACGCAGAAATATAACACAGTTAAAGTTACTATTGTGGCAGCCCACAGTGAAGATGTGATCCTAGCTTGCACCGTTTTGATAGGGCGCCAGGGTGTGACAGACGGGCGGACGGGCGGATAGACGCCCTTGCCATATAGCTAGGACGCGCTGAGCACTACGTACTGTCGCGTGTAAAAGCAGACTTTTATAGCGTCGTGAAACCCAAACAGAACAGTTAGCATTGACGCTTGCTGCGTTACAGCTGCGACGCGCGGGCAACAGTAGGCTAAACAGACGGTTTTTGAGTATTAAACGATAAACTGGCAGACTTTTTCCTTTGAAGACATTGGCAGGTTGTCTGTTTCAGACGGTAAGGACAGGCTGGTCAGCCACTCTGAAAGCGCGACTGCCGCATGCAGTACGGATGCGCAGAAACCAAGTTATCTCTTTTTTAAAAAATCTAACCACTTGCTCATTTGGCCAAATGCCAAATCTAACCCTTTTTCAAAAGTTCATCAAAATTACACTTTAGGCTATAATTCTTCGAACAATCAAGCGCCGTGTTAGGACTCGCAACGACCTAAAGTGCACTATTAATAAGCAAATAAGTAAGTAAGTAAGCTAGCTTTATGCTAAAAGGTCGGATGCACAAAAACTTTTCGCAAACAAGTTCTGATCGTCTAGATATGTCACTTTCGTCTGTGAACGGTATCTCGACTATATAATGACGTTCAGCGTACTTTGTGGCAGCGCGGTTGAAGAGATGGTAACTGTTGGTCTGGCGATGACACGAGATGATCATTCTGTTGAGTCTATGGAGTTGTGTGGCGTATCGTTCACTGACATCGTCAGCTATCAGCGCCAGTTGTCGACCCACCTCCGCGTGCACGGAACTGTATACACAGCCACAGTCATTGAATACCCTGTTGTCACGAGGTTAAAGATTATGTATGCCTATACCTCTTTATGTAAACCTGTCTCAAAGCTACCGCGGAGCGTTACCTGCCATATGGGATCACACAGTACTACCTGCCACCCGACACAGGTGAACGCGCCCCATCTTAACCCCAGCCAGATAGGCCGGTACGCGATTTACTTACTTGGAGGGATGAAAGGTTAAGTTGACTTTCGTAGGTTATACACCGTGGTCCATAAAACGTGTCACTTATTTTTTGAATAGCTTTGTGAAACATTGACTGATTTTGATAATTTTAGACAAGCGACATAAGGAAAGGACTTGATGCATATGACTATAGTTTTTTCCACCTCACTCTAATACTGTCGCTACACTACCTTGTAAAATGCAGAATTCGAATTTGGTCATTTACAACAATGAATTCTGGATAGCGTACGCACCGACTAGATTTCAAAAAAATATATCTGTGAGGTAACCAAAACTTTGCCACAGACCCGGGAGAAGGAAAGGAGAAATGAATCTAGATAAAACCGCTAATTTTGTCGGACATATTACTTAATGACGTAAAATGCATATAAACAGTTGCATTGGTCAATAAGCTGCTTCTATATGGTCGGATATGAACATTCATTTGTGGACATTTGTAAGCGGAAATGCGTTAAGCCGCACCGGATGCAGACCTATAGACATTATGCGACGGACTGATACGATAGACCATCAGGTGGCTGGCAGTGCTTGGCGGGCCGCGATGGTCAAGTGTTATGACGCCTTTGACGCAATGTTACGACGAGAACGTGCCTCGCTAGCAGTTACCTGGCTTCGTCATTAATGCATCAGTACTAACTGTCTGTTGTTGTCTCGCCGGCTGCTGAAACTGCGCTGCCGATGGATGCTATAGAAGTTGCTATAGTCGGCACACCAGCCATAAAGTAATCGCCTCCGCGCGGAAGCCAATAAAACGCGGATCAGCCGAGTGCGGATCGTTAAAATGCGATCCGCTACCGGTAGGCCTACTGATGGACAGATTTGATGATGGGTCTTCAGTCTGAGCAGTATTACTGCAGGGCGCTTGTGAGGTTGTCTTGGTGGATTTGATCCTAGGCCTACCGCTAAACTTAATTTAGAGTTAACCTAGGCCTAATGCTAAAGTAACTGGACACAAAATTGAAAATAAAACAATAATGTGAAGACGGAGTTGTTATAAACAACGACAGGCGAAATAAGTTGACAAATAATCGCTACCACACTCGAACAAACAGCGAAGAAGCTCGCTATCTGAAGCGAAAATAAATCGTCGACCTATTCTCACACAAGCGACATACACACCCCGGCCGACGAGCTGACTAAAAACCAACGCGCCTCGACAGCGCTGTCATATAGTGTTGTAGTGAATTCGAAACTGGCTCATTTCCTGCCGAGTTACTGCAAAACCTTGGCCGGTTATGAATGGATTGGTTTCAATAAAGTTGATCAATGCATAAAACCGCAATATTAGGCCTTCGCGCCTGATGCTGCGACCATGGCAATGAGAACAAAACGTCAAATTAAGTTTTATGATGAGATGTTGATATAAACATAAATCTATCGTTTCTTCGATGAATAAAGATGTGTATTTAAAAATGCATAAAATAAACGACTTGAAATACAATTAGTGCAATTATATTGTTATAGCCAATCACTTTGGCATTTTTATCGTCCTTCTTATAAACAGCGATCTTTGTATGCAAGAAGCTATCATTTTTATCGGCGGTTTATGTCTTTTGCTTGATGTCGACCGACGTCGCTGATGTCCCTTTATTGTTGTTAATTAATGTTGAACTCAACCTCGGGTCAAACAATCTTCTAAACTGCTATTTGTTCGATAATAAGGCTAAATGTCTTGAGCTAGAGTGAGTCTTCGATGAAAATTTCGATGTCTGAATATAGCCTTGGATGAGTTTTTCCCGCTTTGTTTACACGTGCTGTGTTCGTCAACGTTCGTCGCACTTATCACTTAGTAGTAGAGGCAGTCCAATTTAAGCCCATTTCAAGGACATCCCCTTAAAACGACATAAACCTTCTGTAGACGATCGGGACTACTTTTTGCGTTTTAATGGGATTCGTTCTGGAGGAATTTCGTTCTAGTGAGCTTAATAAGTCAAATTCATTTGAATCCAATTAGGCCTATCATACGACGTGTGCTTGCTTGTGGCGCTACGAATGGTTTTGAGTGTAAGGTTTTTTTGTATTCGTTTTCTTTTCAGTATTATTACGGACCAGTAACGCTAAGTCTGCACTGATGACAGCGTGATGCAGTTTTGGGGCTTATCGCTACAGTAAAATTCATTCAACGCTAGGCGGATCAAACTCAAAGATTACGAGCGGTCCGCAGATCTTCTTCACCAAGTCGCAGCGGATCAAGTAGTCCGCCGCGAGTAGACACACCGCGCGGGTCGGTGGCAGTTTTACGGTCGCTGCGAGAATCAGTCTTCAATTAGATCAGTGTTCGCGGCAGCGCAGCAGCATTTCATTAGCAGCATCCGAGCGGGGCGAGCGTACGGACGCGCGTCCCGTGGCCGCGGTCCGCGCGGCATTATTTTTGTCGCTGCGGCGTGGACGATGAAACTAATGGCCGTAAAAAGGCCGACCGAAGGCGTGCAGCCGATGACGCAATAAATAATTTAGCGGAGAGGCGCATCACCAGTAGCCGTTGTTGTTTGCACGCAAGTCGAGCGTGATCGTGCGGCTGAAATTAACCCAACTTTGAAGAAGCACAATGCGGATGCACACGGCAACACGGCTAGTTTATGGCGCCCGGGTCGTTTCGCGCATGTTTTGGCGCTATTCTCTGATCGCCGAAAGAACACAGCTTGGTACTCGGCGAAGAAAAAATGCTCTCTCAACCACGACGTATCACTATGAAAATCTTTGCTCACTATTATACGTGACAGAAAAACAAAACAACAAAACAGATAGGCTTAACTAAATTGGGACTAATAGCAGCAGTTATCATGGCGCATTGGCAGGCTATATAAATGACTTTCTTTTCTCACCTTGCAAACGCCAAAATTTAATATGTCATTCGCCGTGGTATTAAAAACTTCAAGTACTGTTATAAAAGCTTTGGGATACAATACAATCGTCTTAAATCTCCTGTATATGTCGTTCTAATTGAATTATTTTTTTCTGACCAAATGATACTGAATCATCACCGTGCAAGTGGAACACGAGCAACCATACCGCTCGCTCCACAGTTTGCGCTGATGCTGCGGCGGCGGTTGCCGTGGTGACAAGACGGCCATTTGTCAACAAATGTTTGCTAATCACGGTCCATTCGTTATTACGATTCGCACAAAAGACAATAATAACTTGCGGTCGTTGGAGTGTTTTAGTGCGACCTCTGGCGATGTCGGCAGTCATCAAATTAACTCATTGCGACTAATAGTCCGTAGCACGCTTGCTATTGAGTCGACGCAATTCATTAGGCCTACTGGTTTTACGCTACAATAATCACTTTTTTCACGCAATCGACACCGAACATCAAAGACGAAGACTATGTTTCCCGGCACTGCGAAATTTTCCTAATTAAACATCGATGTAATAAACGCTAAGAAATTTTTAAAACGCTAAAAACGTGTCTTTATTTAAAAACAAAAAAAAAACGTCGGCAAATATTGAATAAAAACGTGACCGCTTTTTTGGTTATATGTCATCGTACAAAATTGAGTAACAGCGCGTAAAAATTTAATAAAAGTAAAAAGTTGCATTCTGAAATAGTGAGTTTATACGTCAAGTAAAAAGACGGTTGTGATGAAAAATGCAAATGTTTTGCAAATGATTTGCATGCTTTATTTTAATCGTAGGCCTAACCATGATGCATGTCTAAACACTTGCATATATTTTTACTGTGGAAAACATTAAGCATTTTTGTAAAATGTTTTAGACGCATTTATAACGTGCAAAAAAATTGCAAAGTTACCAAAACATTCTGCATTTAGGCACCCCTTGGTCAGCTAATCTAAAATCCTGGCTACACCAATGTCGGAAAGAAAAACGGTTATCATTGCATATTCGGATAAGTTGAACAGCTTAACTGTTGTCAGTTCCAATATATGTTGCTGCTGTTATACTTTATATATGTAAAAAACTTACCAGTTTACAACTGTGTGTAAGGACGATGTGATGATATTAGTCCTCTAAAACAGCAAAAATCATTTGGGTAACCTTAGATGGGGCTATGCATATGGCGTCCTTACAAGCTGACTTTAGTTGGTAATCACTAACATAGTCTAAAGCCTTCTTCATTTGA
>Ga0209454_1002678_pt1 | contig 12265 bp, 9 predicted proteins | sample WorMetHERISLAND1_2_FD_187400 | JGI IMG/M metagenome (GOLD analysis project Ga0209454, IMG submission 187400) | Marine gutless worms symbiont microbial communities from Max Planck institute for Marine Microbiology, Germany - Olavius geniculatus... | ecosystem: Host-associated > Annelida >...
ACAGTATCATCCACTCGGACGGCTGGAGGGGCTACGATGGGCTGGTGGATATGGGGTATCAAAAGCATTTCCGTGTGAATCATGGTCAGCATGAATTTGCCCGCGGTACTTGTCATCTCAATGGCACTGAATCATTCTGGTCGTAGGCCAAACGGAGGCTTGCAAAATTCAATGGTGTTCCCAGACATACGTTTCATCTACACCTCGAAGAATGTGAATTCAGATTCTATCATCGGGAGGGAAACTTATTGATATAATACTCATTTTACTGAGAGAAATCCTCTCTAAAGTTATCTAGACCCTACTATATTACATTACGCTATGGGATTATCTGATACAGTTAGGGATGCGGAATGGATCGTGGAATTGATGGACGCACGGGAGCCGCCGGCGAAGAAGAGGGGGCCGTACAAAAAACGGAATCAGGAAAATTCAAACTGACGCACTACCCAATGGTCGTATAACGTGATTGCAAGCCGTTTGTGGGATTATACTTAATCTATCATCCTGTCCATTTCCTCAGGTCGAAGGGGTCTCGAATGGATGCCGATACGCTTCGTTTGCTGCTGATCGTCGCCGGTGGTCTGGTGCTGGGCGGACTCTATCTCTGGGAACGGCAGCGGGATCGTTCCGATGAGGACGAGTTTTATGAGGAAGAGGGGCTGGACGATGACAAACACGAGCCCCGGCTCGACACCTGGGCCGATGAGACGGGCGATAAGGTCGAGGGCATGGCCGCGGGTGACGACGCGCGCGAGTGGTCCGAATCGCCATTGCCGCCGGACCAGCCGGAGCTCGAGCTGCAACCGCCGGCGGCATCGGATAGTCGGGAGCCGGAGCGCCCCGAGACCCCGTTGCTCCTGTCGTTCCATATCACCCCGAAAGAGGGGACCCTCGACGGCGAGGCCATCGTGCGGGCGGCCAGTCGGTGCGGAGTCGAGCCCGGCGGGATGGAGATCTTCCACCGTTATGCCGATGCCGAGTCCACTGAGCAGCCGCTGTTCAGCATGGCCAACATGGTCAAGCCCGGGACCTTTCCCTTCGGCGCCATGGCCGAGTTCGAATCGCCCGGTCTGACCCTGTTCTCCCAGGTGGAAGGCGCCTCCGACGATCCGTCCCGGTTGGAGGCGATGCTCACTACCGCGCATTGCCTGGCCGCCGCGCTCGAGGCGGAGATCCGCGACGAGACCAGGGAGCCGCTCACGCCCGAGTCGGAGGAGCGTCTGCGAACTCGGGTCCATGAGCTGATGGCCTGGCGGCTGATCGATCCGGCTCCCCAATGAGCATCCCGCGCGCCGTTCGCTCCCGTATCAAGGAGCTGCGGCGGGAGCTCGAGCACCATAACCACCGCTATTATGTTCTCGACGACCCGGAAATCCCGGATGTCGAGTACGACCGCCTGTTACGCGCGCTGCGGGACCTGGAGGCCGAGTATCCGGAGCTGGTGACTCCCGAATCTCCGACCCGACGGGTGGGTGGCGAGCCCCTTGCAGGTTTCGCCGAGGTCGAGCACCTGCTCCCCATGCTCTCCTTGGAAAACGCCTTCGACGCGGCCGAGCTGCGGGACTTCGATCGCCGGGTGCGGGAGCGGCTCGGGCATGATCGGATCCGCTACCTGGCCGAGCCCAAGCTGGACGGCCTAGCCATCAGTCTGACTTTCGAAAGGGGACGCTTGCGCCGCGCCGCCACCCGTGGCGACGGGCGCCGAGGCGAGGACGTAACGGCCCAGGTGCGCACCATCCGCTCCGTGCCCCTGCAGCTAAGAGGAGAGGGTTGGCCGACTTTGATGGAGGTGCGGGGCGAGGTCTTTCTGCCCAGAAGCGGCTTCGAGGCCATCAACGCCCAGGCCCGAGAGGAGGGCGGCAAGACCTTCGCCAATCCCCGCAACGCCGCCGCCGGCAGCCTGCGGCAGCTCGATCCCGCAATCACGGCCCAACGGCCTTTGACGCTGTTCTGCTATGGCCTGGGCGCGGTGCGGGACGGCCCCCCGGCATCTACCCACAGCGAGCGTCTGGCGTTGCTGAAAGACTGGGGACTACGGGTCTCCCCGGAGCTGCGGGTCCTGGATGGCAGCGACGCCTGCATCGCTTTTTATGCCGAGATCAAGACCAGGCGCGACGCCCTCGACTACGACATCGACGGTTTAGTGTTCAAGGTCGATTCTCTGGTCGATCAGGAGGCCCTCGGCTTCGTCGCCCGCGCCCCGCGCTGGGCGATTGCCTACAAGTTTCCCGCCCAGGAGGCGCTCACCACCGTCGAGGCGGTGGAATTCAATGTCGGCCGCACCGGGGCGGTAACCCCGATAGCTCGTTTACGGCCTGTCTTCGTGGGCGGCGCCACCATCTCCAACGCCACCCTGCACAACTTGGACGAGGTCCGACGCAAGGATATTCGGGCCGGAGACACTGTCTACATCCGCCGCGCCGGCGACGTCATCCCCGAGGTGGTGCGGGTCCTGCTCGAGCGCCGACCGCCAGGGACCGAGCTGGTCAAGCTCCCCCGGACCTGCCCGGAGTGCGGCTCACGGGTGGAGAAACCCGCGGGGGAGGCCGTCGCCCGTTGCACCGGCGGCCTTTACTGTCCGGCCCAGGGTAAGGAGACGATCCGGCACTTCGCCTCGCGGCGGGTCATGGACATCGAAGGGCTCGGGGAGGAGCTCATTGAGCAGCTGGTGGACAAGGGTATGCTCGCGGACCCCGCGGATATCTATACCCTGAAGGAGAAGCGCGCGCCGCTCGTCGCTCTGGAGCGCATGGGCGAGAAGTCGGTCGATAATCTGCTTGAGGCCATTGAAAAGAGTAAATCGACCACCCTGGCCCGGTTCATCTTTGCGCTCGGAATCCGGGAGGTCGGCGAGGCCACCGCCCAGGCCCTGACGGATACCTTTCTGAGGCTGGAGCAGCTGATGGCGGTCCGGGTCGAGGATCTGGTGCGGCAACGGGGGGTAAAGGGCGTCGGCCCCAAGACTGCGGAGGCCATCCGGGATTTTTTCGACTGCAACCCCGAAGAAGGTATCGTAAAAGCCCCTCTCCCGGCCGGGAGAGGGGTTGGGGAGAGGGGGTCAAAGGGCGAAGATCCGTACCTTTTGCGCCACCCTCCTGAAGTGGGCGGCGAGGGCGAGTTTGCCGATTGGCTGGTGGCCTGGAAGATCCCCGGCGTCAACGCCAAGGTAGCCGCGGCCCTGGCTGACCACTTCGGCGGTGATCTCGATGCGCTCGGCCGGGCGGGGGTAGAGGACCTGATAAATAAAAAGGAGAGCCGGGTGCCCGGCGTCGGGGAAACCGTCGCCGAGCGGATCGTCGGCTTCTTCGCCGAGCCCCACAACCGGGAGGTGATCGAACGGCTCTTGAAGGCAGGTATCCGCTGGGAGACACTTGCAGTCCCTGCTACGGTGCCCGACCGATTGCCCCTGACCGGCAAGACGGTGGTCATCACCGGCACCCTGAGCCGACCCCGCGACCGGATCAAAGCGGCCTTGCAGGCGCGCGGCGCCAAGGTGACCGGCAGTGTTTCCAGGCAGACGGACTACCTGATCGCCGGTGCGGACCCCGGCTCCAAGCTGACCAGGGCGCGGGAGCTCGGGGTTGCCGTCGTGGACGAGGAAGGACTCGTTGGCCTTTTGGGTGAGGAGTGAGAGATTGCTATCCCCGTCGCATTATCAGCATGAGGAAGGCCAATGAACGAGAGATCGCGAGATATACGGGAAAACCGGCTTGATCCGGACGATGCGCCGGAGTTGATGGACGAATTATTCGCACATGGTGAGTGGAGGATCGGGGACAGAATTGTTTCTCGCAATGAAGGCGAGACCGAGGTGAGAAGAAAGCTGCGAGGACGACCACCGCGGGAGACCGGAAAAACACCAATCCCAATCTGCTTATCACCCGAAGTCAAATCCTCTGGACAACGCCAGATCATTCAGGATTGCTCAAAGCGAGGTCCGCGCGGGCAGAAGCACGGGAGGTAATATGGGTGTAGGTTGCGTTGAGACGCCGGCACTGACCCGGCCGTAGATCAACGAACTGTTAGGCGTCGAAACGCAACACGTCAAACTTGTCCCGACGCAGGAGGGATCTTTTTCCCCTGGACAACGCCAAATCATTCAGGATTGCACCCACCACAGGTCCGACCCCCCAACGGCGCCAAATAATCCAGGACTGCTTGATATATGATCGGTCGTGACGCCGCGCCGAATCCAGGACCCGGCAACCAAGGCCATCCGGCCCCCGGAGACAAGTCATGTCAGAACTAACGCAAGAGCAACGGATCCTCATCGCCATGCGCAAGACCCTGGCCGCGGTTATTAAGGACGTCACGCCGCCGCCGGGGATGAAGCATCCCCTCTCCGAGCAGACCATCGCCGATGTTCGCCAGTGTCTGGGGCTGATCTCCGCTCGGGAGAAGGAGCTCGCCGACGCCCAGGGTCGCACCGGCGAACGGCCCTATTACGCCGACGAGCCCCAGTCCGCGCAGGTGGTGCCCATTGCCGGGTTGGGCAAGGGCAAGCAGCGGAATTGAGGGAGCATTCGAGGCCGTATCCATTGACCTGAAGGGCTTATGGTCGCCACGGCAATTGCGGCTTATCGAACGTTTGCAATGAAGGATGTTACCGCCGACCTGATCGCCGTCGATGAGGCCCACGCCTGGCACCCCTATACCTCGACTATCGACCGCGACCCGGTCTATCCCGTCGCCGCGGCCCATGGGTGTCTGATCGAGCTCGCCGACGGGCGTACCCTGATCGACGGCATGGCGTCCTGGTGGTGCGCCATCCACGGCTACAACCATCCGGTCCTGAACCGGGCGGCCGCGGACCAGCTCGCACGTATGTCCCACGTCATGTTCGGCGGGCTCACGCACGAGCCGGCGGTTCGGCTCGTGGAACGTTTGGTAAAGCTGACCCCCGAGCCGCTCCGACACGTTTTCCTCTGTGATTCGGGCTCCGTATCCGTCGAGGTAGCCATCAAGATGGCTATCCAGTACTGGCACGCCAAGGGTAGGCCCGAGAAGCACCGGCTGTTGACTGTCCGTTCCGGCTACCACGGCGATACCTTTGCCGCCATGTCCGTGTGCGACCCGGTCACGGGCATGCACCACCTGTTCTCCGGTCTGTTGCCGCAACAGCTCTTCGCGCCCGCGCCCGCCTGTGGATTCGACGCAACCTGCCGGGATCGGGACATCGCGGAGCTGAGCAGGCTGCTCGCCGCACATCATCGAGAGCTGGCCGCCGTCATCCTGGAGCCGATCGTCCAGGGTGCAGGGGGGATGCGTTTCTACTCGCCGCACTACCTGGAGCGGGTGCGCGGGCTCTGCGACCGCTATCGGGTCCTCCTCGTCGCGGACGAGATCGCCACCGGCTTCGGCCGCACCGGCCGGCTCTTCGCCTGCGAGCACGCGGGGATAGCACCGGACATCATGACCCTCGGCAAGGCGCTCACCGGCGGCTATCTGACCCTGGCGGCGACCCTGGCCAGCGCGGAGGTAGCGTACACCATCTCCTCCGGTGAGCCGGGGGTATTCATGCACGGCCCGACCTTCATGGGCAACCCCCTGGCCTGCGCCCTGGCCAATGCCAGCATCGATCTCCTGCTGGCGTCCGACTGGCGGGCCAACGTCCGCCGTATCGAGCAGAGCCTCCGGGACGGGCTTGCCCCCTGTGCCCGGCTGCCGGGCGTGGCGGAGGTGCGGGTGCTGGGTGCGATCGGCGTGGTGGAGATGGAAGATCCCGTGCGGATGCGTGAGATCCAGCGCCGCTTCGTCGACCGTGGCGTCTGGGTGCGACCCTTCGGCAGGTTGGTCTACCTGATGCCGCCTTATATCATTACCGACGAGCAGCTCGCCGTGCTGTGCCGGGCTATGGTCGAGGTCCTATCCGAATCCGGTGCGGTCTGAGAAGGTGTCTGTTTGGCGTTGTTCGGCACGGACCGTAGGTTGCGACGGCGATTAGTCGGTAACCGCGAGACGGGTAGGTACGGGGTAAGTCCGCGCTAAGAGGCAGTCTAAAAACCAGAGAACCAGCCAACCGCATGAACCTAAGATCCCTCCTGCGTCGGGACACCTCCGTCGGGACAAGGATTTCTCGCTGCGCTCGAAATGACAAGGACGCCAGGAGTGTCATCCCGAAGCGCAGCGAGGGATCTTTATAATTCTTTCTTAACATTTAAAATCAATGGGTTAGTTTTCAGACAGCCTCTAAGGCTTGGCATCCGGCTCCGTGGCCACCGCAACGCCGGCAAGCGACTTGGTTCTTGCCATGCTTTCATTGATCAGGATATTATTCGTCGCTTCGACGATTTAAGCTGAACAAAAGAGGCCCGGAGCAACGGAGATGAGGACTGAGAGTACCAAGCCTGCCCAGGTCCGCCGCGAGTGGTACCTGGTCGACGCGCAGGGCAAGACCCTCGGCAGGCTCGCTTCGGAGCTGGCACGGCGCCTGCGCGGCAAGCACAAGGTAGCCTACACGCCCCATGTGGACACGGGTGACTATATCGTGGTCGTCAATGCCGAAAAGGTACGGGTGACCGGCAATAAGCTCCGCAACAAGTTGTATCATCACCACACGGGTTATATCGGGAGCCTCAAATCCATCAGCCTGGGGAAGCTGCTCGATAAGGCGCCGGAGCGGGTGATCGTGCACGCCGTCAAGGGTATGCTGCCGCGTAATCCGCTCGGTCGCGCCATGCTGAAGAAGCTGCGGGTATACGCCGGTCCGCAACACCGCCATCAGGCCCAACAACCCCAGCCACTCGATCTCTGAATCCATTTCGGTACGGGAAGCCCTATCCATGTCGGATTTCAACTACGCAACCGGGCGTCGCAAGAGCTCCGCGGCCCGCGTCTTCCTGACCACGGGCTCAGGCAAGATCACCGTCAACGGTCGGTCCCTGGATCGGTTCTTCGGTCGGGAGACCGCGCGCATGATCGTCCGTCAACCCCTGGAGACCGTCTCGATGCTGGATCGCGTCGATTTGCGGGTTACCATTACCGGCGGCGGTACCTCCGGGCAGGCAGGCGCGATCCGCCATGGGATCGCCCGCGCCCTGGTCGATTATGACGAGGGGCTACGCCGACCGCTGCGCCAGGCCGGCTTTCTGACCCGTGACGCCCGCGAGGTCGAGCGCAAAAAGGTGGGGCTGCACAAGGCACGCAAGCGACCGCAGTACTCGAAGCGGTAAACCGGGAGAGGGCCCAGGTCGTATTGACATTGAGTAGGATGGGCAAAGCAAGCGCCCGGCAAGTTGGGCTCAAGGCCGCGATCATGTCACACGGAGGTCCCTTAATCGCGATGGCCTGGGGGGATGCACAGCGCGCCGCGTGCCCATCGCTATCTGATGGGCACGCTTCGCCTGGATAGTCTCCCGACAAGCGACCGCGGTTTGGAACGCCTATGCCATGACCAGCGCTCGCGGCCATCTGGATAGACAGGCTCCGCTTTGCCCATCCTACGGGCTGAATGTCAACGCTACCTAATACCTCGTTTCATCTTATCTTTCATTATCAAACCCGTAGGGTGGGCTGTGCCCACCAATATGGGCCTAGATGATGGGCACAGCCCACCCTACAGGGATATATGCGAAATTTGATGAAATGAGATACCAGACCGAGTGATCGAGTTCGATTGGGGGATCGTCTAGCGGCAGGACTACGGACTCTGACTCCGTCAACCTAGGTTCGAATCCTAGTCCCCCAGCCAAGCGACTCAGGCGGAAGAGTCAGTTTTCCCTTCAGCGACGTTTTCCATATCCACCCCTTATCCGAGGTTGCGGATGCCGCTTGCGGCTTCCTGTGGACGGACCTTTCCAATTTTCCTTCCCACGATAAGATAAGCACCGTGGGCATTTCCGGTGTGGTTCGTGTGCCTGTCCGAGGGGAAGGAATCGGGGATATCTGCCTGCCGGGTAGTGCGTCAGTTTGAACAATTACACCTTCTGGCGACGGCGAGCCACAGCCCGCCGCCGTTTTGTCCATCGCTTAGCCCAACATCCGCAGGGCGTCAGCGAACCGGCAAAACCTAACCATGCGTATGCACATGCGCCCAAACTGACGCACTACCGCCTGCCGTCGTATGTTGACATACACAAAATAATCACTATAAGTTGAGCGGTAAGCCGTGCGTGCATGTAGCGATGCCCTGCCGGTGCGTGGCCTCGCTCTACCAGCGTACTCAGTGGCTCTGTCCCTTCTCGTTTTCCGAACCATTCACACACAACGGGTATATAAAATGACTATGCCGAGTAGAGCGACGACTGTACCCGATATGACTGGCGTATCCACTAAAACACAATTCGGCATCGAACCTCCCGCAGCCGGGCGCCGAACAATCGAGACACGCCCCTCAGGGCGGGACGTGACGAAAGGGGGATTGGGGGATGGTCGAGATACGGATAACGAGTACGACATGGAGGATTTTACCGAGTCGATCATGGAGGGGTTGCGGGGGGTATATGCCTATCAGCGTGGGGAAATCCATCTGCCGACGTTCGATGAATTCGTAAAAGAACTCGAAGATGAAAAAACGAGAGGTGCGCCTGTCGCCTGCCATGCAGCGGGCGATACGTGAGCTTTCCAAACGTTTCCCCCATATCACGGATGATTTCAAACCGCTTCTGGACAACCTCAAAGCCGGTGAGAACCTCGGTGATGCTCTCCCTGGTTTTTCACGTCGCGTCTACAAAGTCCGCGTTCCTTCCTCCGACCAACGTAGGGGCAAACGTGGAGGATTTCGTGTTGTTTATTACTTGATAAGCGAAGATCACCGAGTTTACCTACTTACCATGTATGCTAAATCACGTCAGGAGAATATACGGATGGGAAAGATCAACTCCCTGATCCAACGGCTTAGAGACAGCCTATAAACTACTTATACCTTGGAAATCAGCCTTTGCATCATCGGGCCAGCTTCCGTCTAGGGTTTCCGCTTATTCCGAGCACTCCCGGCTATCGGAGGGTGTCGCAAAAGTCCTTCTCCCGCCGGGAGAGGGGCTTGCCCCGCACCTATCGCTGGGGGGGCCAGTAGAGTGCTGCTAGAGCTACCGGCGATAGGTGCGGGGTAAAGGGAGAGGGGGTCAAAGGGCGAGATCGATCCTTATCGGTGCCTTTTGCGACACCCTTCATCGAGGGTCGGGAGCTTCGGATTCGGACCCCTGCCATGGGCGGCATGTTTCAGAAAAACAACAATTTGTCTTTTTGTATCTTTTTCCAAAATAATTGTTGCATAATGTTGTCTGCCGGCCTATTATTCACACTGCAAGGCACACCATGCGTTTGGTTTTGTGGATTTTCGGCAAATCAACAACAGGGGAGAACCCGATGAACAAAAAGCTCATTTCCCTGGCGGTCGCGGCCGCCATTACGGCTCCGGCGGCGGCCCTGGCCGACGCCACCCTCTACGGCAAGACCCATGTGAGTATCGACTGGTTCGATATCAAGGGCGCTTGGGACAGTGATGAGGGCGACACCACGGAGTACAACGGCTGGGCCCTGAACAGGGGTAAGAGCGGCAAAGGTAATGGCCGTGGCAATCATCTCGGTGTCAAGGGCTCCGAGGACGTCGGCGGTGGCCTGAAGGCCATCTATCAGATCGAGTTCGGTTTAGCGCTGGCCAACGAAAGGGATCACAAGATCGCCAACGGCGATGAGAGCGGGCTCGATATGCGTAACACCTATGTCGGCGTGAAGGGTGACTTCGGTACCTTCTTCGTTGGCCGTCACGATACCCCGCTCAACATCTCCACCCTCCCGTTGGAGATGTTCGATGACACCATGGCCGACTATGCAGGCACCCTCGACTTCGACGATATCATGGCTGATAACACCATTGCCTACATCAGTCCTAACTGGAGCGGCTTCCAGTTCGCCGCCGCTACCATACCCGGTTCGGCAAGTACCTATGGGGACGGTGGTCTCCGAAACTACAAGTCGGACAGCCTGGCCGGGGGTTACTCCCTTGCCGCCACTTACGGAAATGGTCCCTGGTATTTCAGCGCTGCCTATGAGGTAATGGCCGATCAATTCAGCGAGACCAAGGCCAAGGTCAACAAGGCCAAGGCCAGGTTCGATGCTGCTAATGATGCTGCCGAGATCACCCGCGCCGCCACCGCACTCAATGACGCCAAAGCTGCTGCCAAGAACAGTGCGGACTTCAAGAAATATCGCGTCGGTTTAGGTATCCGGGACCTGAGTGGCTTCTACCTGAGCGCCATCTATGAGAGGCAGGAGGCCGTCGGCTTTGTGGAAAAGAAGACGGTCAACGGCAAGACGACAGACAAGGACACCAATATCTGGCAGGGCCAGATCGGCTATGCCTTCGGCAACAACATGATCAAGGGCATGTATGGTAGGAACAAGCTGAAGGATGGTGACGATGCCAAGTCCTGGGCCGTGGGCTTCGACCACAACTTCAGCAAGCGCACCAAGCTCTATGCCCTCTATACCAAGGTCGATGTGGACAAGAAAGACACCAAAGAGGATGACTGGAAGGGCTTATCACTCGGTGTAATCCACGACTTCTGAGCCCGGCTTGGATTTTCCGTGGCGTAATAGGGCCATCGGGCCATCGGGCCATCGGGCCATCGGGCCATCGGGCCATCGGGCCATCGGGCCATCGGGCCATCGGGCCATCGGGCCATCGGGCCATCGGGCCATCGGGCCATCGGGCCATCGGGCCATTGGCCCATTGGCCCATTGGCCCCGTTTTTTTGCGTTCCATAACAGGGGAGAACCCGATGAACAGAAAGCTCATTTCCCTGGCGGTCGCGGCCGCCATCACGGCACCGGCGGCGGCCCTGGCCGACGTCACCCTCTACGGCAAGACCCATGTGAGTATCGACTGGTTCGATATCAAGGGCGCTTGGGACAGTGATGAGGGCGACACCACGGAGTACAACGGCTGGGCCCTGAACAGGGGTAAGAGCGGCAAAGGTAATGGCCGTGGCAATCATCTCGGTGTCAAGGGCTCCGAGGACGTCGGCGGTGGCCTGAAGGCCATCTATCAGATCGAGTTCGGTTTAGCGCTGGCCAACGAAAGGGATCACAAGATCGCCAACGGCGATGAGAGCGGGCTCGATATGCGTAACACCTATGTCGGCGTGAAGGGTGACTTCGGTACCTTCTTCGTTGGCCGTCACGATACCCCGCTCAACATCTCCACCCTCCCGTTGGAGATGTTCGATGACACCATGGCCGACTATGCAGGCACCCTCGACTTCGACGATATCATGGCTGATAACACCATTGCCTACATCAGTCCTAACTGGAGCGGCTTCCAGTTCGCCGCCGCTACCATACCCGGTTCGGCAAGTACCTATGGGGACGGTGGTCTCCGAAACTACAAGTCGGACAGCCTGGCCGGGGGTTACTCCCTTGCCGCCACTTACGGAAATGGTCCCTGGTATTTCAGCGCTGCCTATGAGGTAATGGCCGATCAATTCAGCGAGACCAAGGCCAAGGTCAACAAGGCCAAGGCCAGGTTCGATGCTGCTAATGATGCTGCCGAGATCACCCGCGCCGCCACCGCACTCAATGACGCCAAAGCTGCTGCCAAGAACAGTGCGGACTTCAAGAAATATCGCGTCGGTTTAGGTATCCGGGACCTGAGTGGCTTCTACCTGAGCGCCATCTATGAGAGGCAGGAGGCCGTCGGCTTTGTGGAAAAGAAGACGGTCAACGGCAAGACGACAGACAAGGACACCAATATCTGGCAGGGCCAGATCGGCTATGCCTTCGGCAACAACATGATCAAGGGCATGTATGGTAGGAACAAGCTGAAGGATGGTGACGATGCCAAGTCCTGGGCCGTGGGCTTCGACCACAACTTCAGCAAGCGCACCAAGCTCTATGCCCTCTATACCAAGGTCGATGTGGACAAGAAAGACACCAAAGAGGATGACTGGAAGGGCTTATCACTCGGTGTAATCCACGACTTCTGAGCCCGGCTTGGATTTTCCGTGGCGTAATGGGTGGGGCCTTCGGCCCCGTTTTTTTGGGGGGGACCTAATATACCTAGCTAGGCGAGCCCCAACTGAGTAACCGTTGAGCCCCCACAGAGATATTCCGGCCCCGCACCTATCGCTGCCGCCCGGTCGGTCGGCGGCGATAGGTACGGGGCAAGGATTCGGCGACAATCAGTAATCCATGCCACCGGCCGGCATGGCGGGAGCCTTCTCCTCCTTGGGCTCCTCGGCGACCATCGCCTCGGTGGTAATCATCAGGCCGGCAATCGAAGCCGCATTCTGCAACGCCGACCGGGCCACCTTCGTCGGATCCA
>Ga0209454_1002682_pt1 | contig 12258 bp, 8 predicted proteins | sample WorMetHERISLAND1_2_FD_187400 | JGI IMG/M metagenome (GOLD analysis project Ga0209454, IMG submission 187400) | Marine gutless worms symbiont microbial communities from Max Planck institute for Marine Microbiology, Germany - Olavius geniculatus... | ecosystem: Host-associated > Annelida >...
CATTTTAGCTTAAAAATGAGATCTGGTGGCAACAATTTTAATTATTTTCCCGAAAATAAACTGACCAAATTGGCAAATTTTGTGCAGTTTATACGTATGCTTATGTTTTGTCTGCAGGATTGGGGGCCTGGGCCCCCCCCCCTTTGGCTACACCACTGCTTACGTTGAGGCACGACGTTAACTGCGTACTCGTTAACTGAGCACTTGTAAAAGTTTGCATAAGCCTATGCCTAGTCATTCAATAAGCATTTTGATTTTTATTCAAATTTTTCCGTTCGCTCAGTATAAAAAGGGCAGTATTAAACTTTCGTTTCGGTTGTAACTACTCCATTTCCCAAACCCACCGCTGTCTCCTCACATTTTAAAAGGGAGCTTACAACCTAATACTGCCAAGCTGAGGTCCATCAACGTCAGGTCCTGCATTTTCAGCGCCCCCGATAAATGGAGATAAGTGTATAGGCGTCACGCGCCGGCAGCAGCAGCAGCAGCTGAGTCTGTACGTCTCGACTGCGACGTGTCGCTGTAGTGTAGCACGCAGGCCACGAACATCCAACAACGATGTAATGCCATCTATCACAGACGCAGTGCACGCCGACCGACGCTTTGAAACCGCATACATCTGTCCACGCTTCATGAGAACACGATGGACGCGTCCATACAGGCGTAGCCAGGGGACACTCGGAGGCAACAGCGGGGTCAGTTCAATAGTCCAACGAAGCGCATGGAATAGTCTGAACAATGCGAGGGTTCGGAATAGAGATACGGAGAGACAAATTGCAGTTTTTGCTACAATGGACCTCGGCTATACTGTGGCCCTTGGCTATGGCGGTGTCGCTCCCCCCCTTAGCTTATAGCGGAACGGAACTTGGTCGAATTCGGACTAGTGGTCAGTCACCGGCAATAGCCCCCGACCTGCAAAAAATCGAAGACTGGCAGAGCACGCATAACCGAAAACCGAACCAAATCGATTTGTCTTTAACCGCATCGACGTGCACCTTTAAAGCACACCTTTGTCGTATAACTTGACCTTACGAATACTAAAATATTTGTTCTGCCTCGTATTCTTATAAAATTCATTTCCGAAATTTTTTCCAAAAACTCCCAGTACTCAATTATTCGCAAAGGTAGAAAACTAACTTCGTTACTTTCCGCTCCGAACCCGGCCGAAGGAGTTTACGGCGCGGTTGTTTAGGTCTCGGGAGTGCCTTTAAGTCCCTCCAAGACAATTCCTGGATACGCCTGCGGACGCGTGGCACGCGTGCGAGGGGCTGTCGTGGATGCAGACACGCATTCGAGGCGTGTTGAATGAACAGCGATAATCGTTCCTACAGCCATATCGACTGCACGGTTTGAGTGAGGTCAATGCCATGTAACTAAGACTTGATTGCGGCGCCATCAACAGACAGCCAGATAGCCAGCTGTCATCATTAATGGCTTATCAACAACAACGTCTATAGGCGTCTCTCTCTACCTCTCTGAACTTCAAAGCTCGTTCGATCGACGCATGTCTGTACGCAGCAGCTATCAACACGACGACTCTTCGACATTTGACTGGACGCGACAGAAAGTTCACTAAAGTCGCATGTAAACCTATACAGACAGACGAAGATAATTCACTCGATACGATGTCCGTCTGAAAAAACGTCGTACTATTGAAGCTGGAATTAATTGCATCTGAGTGCCGACGCGACTTTTCAAAGGTTCTCAGAGAGAAATCGAGATTAAGCGCATTTAAGTTTTTGTTACGAAGATACGCAATAAAAATTTATTCATGACATTTGGCATTTGACATCTGCTGTCATAGGTTAACCGCATAAAAAATTCTTCTGAAAATTATTGCCAGTTGTTTCGAAAAAAAATTAGTCTGGGTATGACATAATGCTTAATAACAGTCACTTCATTGCAAATGTGCATATTTGTCGGTGTGTCAGTGAAAAAAATTAAAAAGTCGTGCCATAGGTCTATTCAGTAAGTACATCACTCCAATGGGTGTAAGCTTATAGTTCTGTTGTTAGTACGCCATCGACAATAGTAAATTTTTTTTAAAAACGCAATATATACTTGTATGCTTGTAAATATGTCATTTAAGATGGTCGTTCTATGTTTGTGTGGGTGTTTTTTAACTGTACAGTATGTGTGTGTATTTCTTTTTTTCTCTCTCTCTTATTATCAGTCTGTGCTGCTTTGATGCGAAATAAAGTATATATAGCAAATCGTAGCTAACTTGTTAAGCAAATCAGAATGCTACTAATAATAGATATTAATGAAAAGAAAAACAAAACTACACAGTATCACTTGATCACGGTCGCCATACGAGCACGGGCATAAATCTGCTTGGAAAATTAAGTAAGTAAACGCAGAAAGCGAGCGAGCTGCAGGTAGAAGGTGGCACAGTGTCGAAGCTGATGATGAGTTTTCAGTAGCGTTGCTGGTCGCATTACGAGGCGATTGACTGGCTACGCAAGAAGCTCTAGCGCAGAACATTACTGCCGTAATTACACTATACGAACGACAGATGGTTCAGCGATCACGCCGAGACGAGCAGATGAGGCGGTCCAACGTATAGAACGGTCTACTATTAGTCAACGGATGTCAGTGGCGTAACTATACAGGGGAGATAAACGGACGCAGGATAGTGCAATTTTTGATTAATTCCTGAACTCAGTAAGTAAACGAGTATAACAATTCAAGCTACAAAAGTGTGTTTTCACCCCTCTTTCCGTTACACTGCGCATAGAGCAATTATGCCAATACGCAACCTTAGTTTCTATCGTGCATTATCTTGCCTCCGGGGCCCCGGGCGCCAACGGCGTAGGTCTATAGTTGGTTACGCCACTGTTGGATGTGTTTGCCTCTCTGTCTATCTGTGTGTGTGGAAGCGATTGACGCCAATCGATGAATATGAAAAACTGTTTTTCGTCGCTCGGTCGCGGCGCGATGCAGTCAAAGAAACAAGAAACAAGCACGCAGCGCATCGGAGCGCGGACGCACACGGACGGAAGAAATCGAGATTCAGCTGTCTGCTATAAATCGAAGCGCACAAGACGTAGACTGACTCTGCCGACACGGCTGACGCGGCAGGCGCCATGTTTTGATAATGATGAATGCACACATGCATTGCATCGACAAGAACGCATCCTCGTAAACGACCAGCGTTCAGCGCAGCAGCTTGGAGAGAGAACTAACGGCCAGGGGCTTCCACTCCACCCCCCTCAGCGCCAGGAAACTATCTTCGTTCACCCCCAAGACGCACCAACCCAATCGATCTATAGCTCTTGAGTTTAACTATTCGTATACGTTGTCATGTGCACAGATAAATTAAGACTTCGTGCAAAAATTGTAATAAGCGACTTATTTGACTTGGTCGATTTTCGCACGAAGGCATTACTTGGATAACCGATCTTGGCAAACGGGATAACAAACGTTCAAGCAGCTAGGGAATGTATTAGGAGTGCGCTATACGCTCCCCAGTGGGGTCCAAAGCGGAGTCCGGCCCTCAAACGCTTTTTGACACATTTATCAAAGTTCTCTAAACGCATCTCGTGGCAACATTATTTCCCACATTTCGGGGCGGAGAGTTAAAACAACAATTCGCCACCAGGACCCCTTCCCCAAGTTTGCTATTTTTACTTTTCTCAAACATTTTCCAGGAAGCATCCTGCTTTCGCCTGGCAATGGAGTGGACGCCCCTGCGAACGGCGACTGCAGGGGCAGTACCAGATGAGACGTGCAGGAAATTGCCAGAAATATGCTGCATTATACGCCAATTTATTGCGCGCAGCGGTATTTCAAATCACACCCGAGGCGCATGCGTATGAAGCCCCAGCTCCGCCATATTCAGATTTGTGGTGGACTTGCTGGACGACGAGTTGTCATTAAAACAAGCTGCATGTCAAGATGCTGTCGATCCGTTGTACGGCATGTTCTGCAATAGTAAAATCTAATAATTGTTCCTGGGACCAAATAAGCCATATCCTTCAAAAATTTCATCTTCCAAAAATTCTTCCATGCGGATTCGAAACCGGATAGGCCTACGTGAATCTTTGGACGAATTTTTGCACGACACTCTGGAAGGGAGTGGCCAAGCGGAAAGCAAATGGCAGCACGGTCCTCGGCGCTGAGGTTTGAGATATGCGATCGCTTTTGGTTAATAATCTTCTATACTCGTTCATAAGCATCTTATACGCTGGCTGGAGACGACCAGTGGAGAACGACCAAATCGTGTGAACGAACGATGACAGATATACACGTGATGGTTAAAGCTAATGACGTATACACAGCACGTCATCCGATGCCTATAGAATAGATACACATGTGTCAGACAACTTCAAGTCTGCTAGTCCGATATACGCGTATAGGTCTCATAGAGATCAATGTCTCAATGTGTTTTTCACCTTAACTCGCTGCAGTGATAATCCGGTACGAAAGGCGACCGAACTGCAGCTAGGAATGTCAATGTCCGTCTTCGGCTACAGTCTGATCGCTAGAACGTCATAGCAGGTTGTTATCAAATTCATCCAGCAATGTCGCCACGGCCACCACACCACACCACACCCGTCCTGCAGAGTATAGCCAACTAGATGTCACTTGGTATAGTGATCTGCAGCGTTACCACGGAGCTATAAATATAGCAGCGTTACCCGTTTTAAGAACCTCGTACTCAGTTGCAATTACCCGGGTACTCGGACCTGGTTTCAACTTTCACGTAACTGAGGAAAAAAACTAGGCCTACACTTCAATGACACGTACGTACCGCAATTGACGAATATTTTTTTACAAAACTAATTTTTTCGAATAAAACGTCAATAATGCGTTTACGATATCAAATACGCATAAACGTCCGTCAAAATGGCTTAATCTCCATTGCAGTGCAGAACTTCGCCACAAGTGCGATTTCCATTGTTTTCGTTAGTATTTAGTCCAAAAACGGTATCAGTTGGAACCAGATAATAAATTCTGGAATAGGGTCCGGGTACTCGGGTCTTGTCACAAATCACTATTTCAGCGTGCGTGTCCCATTGCGCATTGCGCTTCTGCTGCGGCGATGTTTTGCGACAGACACTCGTACAGCTGATAATGCGACTCATGGATGCCATGCAAGGATGGACGACACGACGTTGTTTAGACACATTGGGCTTTAACTGTTACCGCAAACTTGCAAAGTACACTGCAACTGTCATCATGCATCTGCAGCTAAAGAGTCTGAATGATGATAAGAGTTCGACCCAAACTCCACTATAGGGCCTATACTTCGATTTGTTACGGATTTGCTGCAGATTTTCGACTTGCTGCGGACTTCTATATCCCTTGTTGTACGAAACAAACAACAAAGCCCAGCTGTCACTAGGGAAACGCGCTACAGCCTATACACTTCCTGCTGCAGTATGCTGACCTTCAAGGTCGTCCAAGGTCGATGATTTTCATGTCATCTGAAAGAACGTATATGCCACTTCCTATCAGTGACTAATAGTAACCTTGGCTCTATCTCTCACCGTTTGCGAGATATGGTCAGTAGATAGCTTGAAAAATTCCATTGAAAATTGCGGCCAAACCGTTGCAGATAAAGACATGGTTACTATTGACAGCATGCAGAAAGTTGCCAGCGCCGAATCCCCATGGGCGAATCCCCTACGACTTACCGTTTAGCCACAATACATCCGTGACAGGCAGAGAGACAGACAGCAGCGCGTCAATAATAAGTAAGCAGTTTCAACATCACAACACATGCATAAAATAAAACGCGACACGTCCAGATGTAGTATATTCAGCTTGTTGTGCGACTTGTCGGGCAAAATCGAACCAGTGGAGTTTGGGTCTTATCGCTGACGTTGACATTGCGACGACTTGTTGTCGACAATATTGCCGTTATACTAGCGTCACGTCGATATTGTTATTTCAGACTTTTAGAGGCTTTTAGATGCGGCAGACAATTAATAGAAACCAGAAGTAGTCTGAAGCAGCAGCAGCAGCAGCAGCAGCAGCGTTTAGTCGGGTTTTCGATATCTTTCTGAGAGCACCCGTTCAACCGGTCGATCGCCGAGACTAGCAGGCCGCAAGTATAGCAAGGCCAATCTCATATTGCGACATCTGAAAAACTGATTAAGTTAGATCTAGTAACGGACAACGTAGAGGTCGTAGTGCAAAGAAACGATGGGAAAAGATGTCGCGATTCTCTCAAGTTGCTTAGCTATAATCTGATTCAGCTGCAGCTGTAGATGCCCGGATGTCACCCCATCTTGCCAATACGCATTAGATTTGACCCGGAACTGTATATTATAAACACAGGGAGACTGCGAACGATATGCTTTCTTTTCCGTCTGTCGGCACACTGTCCGCGGTATGATATATAGAGTCGTAGCCAGTGGTTAGCCTGTGCACGTTTCTCTGGGAAAAAATGCGAATAATGAAGCTTCATTCTGGCGTAACATTTCTTGAGAAAACTTCCGACCATGACGATCATGCTTGCAGAAATGATATCGCTGCTGTCGTCATCTCTCTATGACGATTATCTTCTACCTTCAAATACCTTGTTCTTCCAAATGTTTCACTAAAGTTTTTTAGTTTCATTTCTCTATCACCGCATTGGTGTCGCCAGCTACATGGCACACTGCGAAACGTGCCCCCTAACTTCCAATTGTTTAACTTGAACGTCAAAGCCGCAAAAATTGTGACATTCAACTCTATGTAACTGGCTATCCAGTAAAAGTCATTATGGCGTAAGCCTTCTGTAGCTTTTTTACCGTTTATTGCACGAATTTTATAATATTTTTGAGTATCACTCTTAAATTACGTTTTAAGTTTCGAGCCCCTCCTCGCACCAAAAACTGACTCTAATTTCTAAGCTTCCCTTATTAATACGTTAGTTCAAATAAGGCGTTCGCACACATCTGGAAAACCTATACAATTGTGCAATTCTGATAAGTCATGTACAGAAAGTGTGAAATACCGGCCCGTGTTGGATTCAGATCACTGATATCAGAGCGTATACTGTAGTCTATAATCGTTCTTCACGCGCGGCGCTCTGCTGTCATCTGTCACGGCAATTGCGCGTCTGTCCTGGGAAATCGCAAGAGTGACCGACCGAAGATTGAAGAGACGACTCAATGAACGACTTGTAATTGGCACTCATCGCGCACTCGCTATCGTCGATCATTGCAGTCATTGCAATGGCGTCGCAGGATTGGTGCCAGGGGGAGCAATTAAACGAAAACGAGGACCAGCGTAATTTGATAAAAAAGGCGAAATCGGTGATCGATGCTGCCACCTTGTGAAACATAATTCATCTTTTTTTCGTATAAGTTGGAAGCAATTGCATGTTTAGGCTGGCAGTTCGACCCCCGAATTTCCCCTTCCCCTTGGGAGTCAAAAACCCCATCTGACACAATGTGTCATTGGACCTGCCAAACGCACGTGACCGACAGACGACAGACAGACAGACCACGAGGCGGAAAAATGTGTCGAGATAAGCGGAATCGCTTGCGCTGCAAAAATCGATTCCACCTAATAATTTAAGGGTGACACAGAAAATATTCTGATGTTCATGCAACAAGCAATAACTGGCAGTAACTGCGAAATTATGCACAATACGCCACGTTGATTTTTTTTGCTGCATGGATAGGCATCAGGCAACCATGCAGTTGGAGTCGAACAACTAAAGTTTGAGCGACTCTGAAGTAAGCTGAAAAATTACACATTTGCAAGTCGCGTATAGGAAGGAGGGAGCACGTGCCGCAGCGGGTCGCCTGAAAATGCAGGACCTAACAGTGGTGGACCAAACTGTTGCTGCATTGTTAAACAAACTGTAATGAGGACGATGACCATGTGAGCATATTAGAGATATTCAAACGTTATTCGCTACACAAATTCACGTTACTTTACTTACTTACTTATACGTTGACGCACGCCGAGGCAATTGCCTTCTCATTCGCTGAGCACTTGTAAAAATTTGGCATATGCCTTGGCATTCAATAAGCATTTAAATTAAATATACTTATATATTCAAACTTTTGTGTTCGTTTGATGCGAAAATAATCAATATTAAGCTTTCGTTTTAGCTGTAGGCCTATTTACTTCATAATTATTCCAGACTTTCCGCATATGAAAATTCTGCAGGAGGCCTACGACCTGATACTGCAAAGCTGAGCATCACTTCGCCGCCTGGCCAACAGAGCAGGACGAGAAAGAAGGAGGTCCGTCAATGTCAGGTCCTGCATTTTCAACGCCCCCGCCACAGCGCCCCATCCATAGTTGGCGACGCCAATGCATCACTGTAATATACCGTCTCAACTGACCACCCAGTTGTCATGCCCCGATGCAGTCTGATTATTGGGTGCCCCCCCCCCTGATCGGTCCCTGGGGATCCTATTAACCCGACGTATTCGGTTAATTTTCGATCTGCTCTCCGAGCAGCTGCGTAACTGGTTCCACGTAGTCACTGCAGTGATTGTATACCGGACAGACGTCCACAAATTTCGTTTTCCGTGGCATTTCAATCAAATTTTTTGCACTACTAAAAATCCGACTGTTAATGATCAGTGATCATCTGTATGCGTAGTGGCTAGATTAATGTTGTGTGACTTGTTGGCCAGTTTCAGGTCAGAGTGAGGTCTGAGGCATCGCACAGCCCCATCTGCTAACGATTAATTTTTGGCTTATTGGCGTTTAAAAATTAAAAACAACTTTCACGACGCTGAGAAAGAGGGTATCAGACTCAGTGACCCCAAATCACCTTTCATGTACTTAGGGGGAAGAAGGGATGAAGTAATTAATGTTCCCGCGCAAAAATTCGAAGAGAACCTGCTTCCCTGTCTCCACCGATAGGCCTAATTACCGAAATTAGCGTGATAATGAAGTTAATGGTAAAAAGATAGTGAATAATTACGAATATGCAAAAGCAGCTGACCTCGTTTCTGCATGAAAGAAAACAGGTCATCCAGGAACTCTTTTCTCTTGGGATCCGGAGACATGTCGTAGAGCTGCAAACACAACAATAAACGAAACTGTCAAGCCTTGCTCTAGGCTAAATACTGCCCAATACTGCCCAAGGTTAGCCGCAGTATCACGCACACAAAAACACACAAAACCTGACGTTGGCCTTTGACGCATGACCTTGATCAATAAGCTTCTAAGTTCTAGAAGTTGTGAGTTATCGTGTACACGGAGCAAATTGGCGACGATGATGAAAACAACATTGCCGTCGCTACCGCGGGCAGTATTAATTCTGCCAGTCAAACGAACCAAAGTGAATGAAAAGCGTTAACAATTATTTATTAACTGACGCTGTTTTGCTTCGCTCCGAAGTTGTGCCTATTGCCACGCAGCACTCTCTAAAGTAAATAAGTAAGCAAGTAAGTAAGTAAAAAAATCAAACGCTCAAAAATCAAACGCTGAGAAGTTTGTGCGTGCACAGTTAACGCTTTCAATTAGAAGCGCGTCAAAGACGCAGTCACGGATTTGAATGTACAGACAGACCGCGGTATCACGATGTTATTTACACATGCACTATATTGCAGACATCTGTGTCGACGATCGATTTCGTATCAGGGCGAAGCGTATCGTGGCGTACGTGTAACGCTTGACTAGGCCGATACCGTGATTGGTCAGTCGTTTTGGGGTCTGTTGTCCGACAAATTACACAGTAAGCGACGCACACGAGTGTTTTCAGCAGCAATTTGTTATTACGGCTAAATGGTAACCAGTATTGATGATGTCGGTAGTAAAAAGACGACGGAGTATTCAATAGTTATAGTCTGCGCCGTATTCAACAATCATAAACGTGCCACATCACGTGCTATACGTTTACAGCTAGAACAGACTATACGTATAAAGCCGTGGCTATACTCGCACTGATTTCCTCGTCCGAGGTTCTGATGGGCGTCTTTTAGCTAACAGGCAAAAATCTCGTCCGAGGAAATCGGAAAGAATGAGCATGCACATTCCGTCCGATTTCCTATGACGAGGTTTTCAAACCTCGAAAACCTCGGCGGCCTAAACAACACCTCACACGAGGAAATCGGCATTAAACGTCACACGATCACGGACGGGCCAGACGCACTGACAGAATACTTGCAGCATCATCAAAGAAAATAGGGGTTGGGGACACCGGCCGCTGACGCCTGGCGATAAAATGTGCCCCACGCATGCAGTTATACGCGAATCAGTTGACATCATATAGCGAGGATCCAGCAAATGACATCAAGACACCGACTACTGCATTGCATTAAGTCGCTCGCAGGCCGTCACGCCGGTGTCCCATTATAAAATCGCCCTCCAGAAAAGTTACCACCGGCCGACAATTTACCGGCAAAAATCCGCCCCGCCCGGCGGTCGCCCAGACGGAACGGATTTTTACTGGTAAATTGTCGGCCGGGAGAGACTTTTCTGAAAAAAACGGGAGAGGCGATTCTGTAATGGAAAAACTTTTTATGGGGCAGGCAATATTTTAATACCGGGGAGACATATCAAATCCGTGATTATCTCTCCCGGGCGGATTTTTCATGGGGAAGACATTTTAATGTGACACCGGCTGTGATCAACGTGACTCGTAATGACAGCAGCATTTTTGCGCTGCACTGACATCTGTGCGGACAGGTCGCAGTTAACTTCAAAGCGCTTCCGTAAATATACGCAAATCAATTTTTATACAAAGTATATTCCCACGCCACCGCTCTGCGACCAATCAAACTGCATGGCTCCAATAATTACGTTGATTTGATTTATAAACAACCAACGGCTCTCATTTCAGTCACGTGACTGCAACCGGAACCGGAAATAGACTAGTGACGTCATGGATGCCTTGACTAACGCTGTGAGAATTCTCAACTTGTGCTAATTAACGACGGCAGATTATACACTATCAATTCTATGCGATAATTAAAATGACTTGTGCGCAGCGAGCTATTTATAAGCATGTCACTAATGTTTGTTATGATAAGCGGCATGTCTGTGAATATATGTAACCGCTTTCGCGCTAAACGAGCCAATAGCGGTAACATAAAAACTTTTAAGGGTACCTCACTTTAACGCCTTCATTCGAGGAGAATCCCCTCACCCAGGGGCACGAAATTTTGTCACGAGAAACTAGAGTACTTGTGGCAGCCCACATTGAAGATTTTGTGATCCTATAGCATGCACCGTTTTAATATGGCTCAAGGGTGTGACAGACAAACGGACAGACGGGCGGACGGATGCCTCGACGACATCTAAGAAGCGCGAAGCATTACATGCTGTGGCGCGTTAAAAACGAAAGCCATCACACGCCGAGGCAGAGATCGGCGATACGGGAGACTTGATCAACTGCGCTGTTAATCCACAAAATATATACCACGAGGCGAAGCGTGCCATAAATCGCATATTATAAACGCATATCGGTATTGTAAACTTCTATCGAACGGCGAACAATTGACGAATTCTCGGACAGTGCAGCCTACGCACTAATATGTATCGAATAATGTCGTGCAAACAGATGATGAACATTGAATAGAAAGACTGCATCATAGGCGAGTACATTGTCCGCATGACGACTTGCTGATTGACCGACAACGTAGCTTCATATAAGGAGCTTGTTCGCGCCGTCGGCGGACACAGATATAATACACTGTCTGATACGTCTAGATGACGACAAGTCAGTCCAGTCAGTTCTCAATAGAATACCGAGCGTATTATATATAGATCTGTCGTGCCTTGGGGCGACAACGACAACCGCTCGATAAAATACATAATTATTTGCGTCTGGGGGGAGGGCGCCTCTCCTCCTGCATCCCTCGGCGGAAGACAGGGGGTTGATGAATTACATCTGACGGCGTTAACGTAGCCGACGTATCAGCTCGTAGATATATTTGTTATAATCGCCGCGAGAGGTCGGGCGGACATGCCGTCGTCTTATATACCATCACGTTCAATGGTGTCTTTATTGTACGGAATCGGACGACCCGCAATTTAATATATAGACCAACCGTGCGCCCGGCATATTGTGCAACTTATACGTGTTGTCATAAATCAAGTCGGTGTTTGATATCAGATGCTGGCTGTTACGCGCTGGTACGCCGTCGACCTGCGGGGTTCTATAGTTACTATCTCTCACATTATCACTCTCATGTCTGTCATGTCAACGTATATCGTCATGTCTTCGTGGGGCGACTGAAAATGCGAGAAATGAAAATTCGGGAAAAGTGTGATTTTGGTTTAGGTGAGCATTAACGGTCTGTACAGCTGCTTTGAAGTTCAAGTCAAGTCGTTGTCGATATGATTCTGTGTAGA
>Ga0209454_1002684_pt1 | contig 12254 bp, 6 predicted proteins | sample WorMetHERISLAND1_2_FD_187400 | JGI IMG/M metagenome (GOLD analysis project Ga0209454, IMG submission 187400) | Marine gutless worms symbiont microbial communities from Max Planck institute for Marine Microbiology, Germany - Olavius geniculatus... | ecosystem: Host-associated > Annelida >...
GCCCAAACTCTATCAGGAAACCACGCGTATCCGAAAATGCTCCACTTGGTTAGGCTTGTTACTTAGAACCGTTAAAAATACAACAGTGGACCAGGGACCACAATATAAACTAAACAAATACAAGAACGATGTGATGTGAGCTTCTATCGGGGACGGTCAGCCTAAATACTCTCGCGACAATTGTGCAGCCGTTTCGCCTCCTCCTCCGTCGTCGTCGTCGTTATATCGTTCTGGATATTTTATGCCGGCATAAAGTCGGTCGTTCGATGGCGGATTTGTCCGTGACCGCTCTCTGGGCGTATTTCTTCGTATAGACGACTTGTGTTCCGTGCGGCTGATTAGTCGCACCACTTCTGTATGCCGGCAGCAGAGAGTAAATGTTTCCAGTTTATTGCGTGGCGGAGTAATTGCGTGACGTCATCGTTGGTTTTACGAGGAAATAAAATGACGATTGGACTGATTGAGGCTGAGCGCCGGTTCGGTTATCCGCTGACTTTGTACTAATGAGCTCGGTCTGCAATGTGACAAGATCAACGATGTCACAGTTCATTATTCTGCAGTGCGTTAAGCAATGTTTAGATCGGCGGCACATTCACCGCAGACAGCTTTTACCGCAACATACACGATGCCTTTCAGCCGCACCATGGAGATGTACATTAGAAAAAAGTTCGAAAATTGATTCCAGTTTCAGTAATCATCGTAAAGGCGGTACAAATTGCAATCGCGGGCATGCTGTCGCGAGCGTTTGTACTGCAACGATGATGGATGATGTTGGAAGTCTAGCACGCGATGACGTTATCAACGTTACGATGACGTCACGGTGACGTCACAGATGACGTGGACTGACAGCCAATGTCAGGTCGGAAAGGAGAGAGAAGGCTGTTGCAGACGCGAGCTAGGCAGCTTATCGGCATTCCTTTCGTCTGTTGCAGGCGGGGCAAAAGGTCGTGCCACACAAGGCGCTGTCGGATCGATTCCAGGGAATTGAGACCGTTTGGTAGCCGTTTTTGGTCCTTGGACCGGCACAGTACGACCCTTGGCAGTGAGACACGGAGCGTAGACAGAACTGGAGCTACAGGTGGACAGAACGAGGCAGTATTAAAACGTAATCATTTTTTCTTTACAAAAAAGTTTTTCAAAAAGCTGAAGAATAAAACCTGATAAAATTCCTGGTTTAGTTGTGACATTCAAAGTTGTTCAATAGCTGATCAAATCAAACAAATACTACTAAGTAACCGACTTATTTGTAGCAAAGTTGTGCAGTTTACGGGACAAGTGCATTTGATGGTGTTTTTGATCACTTGGGTCTTTTTGTTCCATGTCCGAAGAAGTCGTCGTATATATGGCATTAGTGGCGAGGAAAAAGAGAACGTATGCGGTAAAAGAGAAAATCTTTGTTGCGTTGATGCAACAGTGAGACGTGCAGGTCGATATGCGAATGTTTTTGCCTCTCTTTCAATGTGTCCAGCATTAAACGTTAAGTCATGTCATTGTTTGAAGCCGTCCTTTGAAGAAGACGCAATCACCCGACCGACGATTTCCGACTAATCTCTATCCCTCACTCCTTTAACCTCTGCATTGATTTTTCACCCTGTTTCCTCTTCTACCTCAAAAATTGTCAACATCGCATTTTGCTTCTTGTAGCTTACTTGAATGTTGTACTCAAGAACTCACAAAGCCCGAACTCGTTTTTGTCTTTGCAGATGTGACTTTAATTATCAGCGTGCTGGTTGCAAAGTCTAACGGCGAATAAAGAGAATAATCCACTGGCATAAACAAAATCACAGATAATCTAAAAATTGAATCGAATTCCGGTAGTTCATACAGCGAATCAACACGTTTTAATACACATGATGCAGTTAGTAGTTTTATAGCTATTCTGTGGTGAAATAACAAAAATAAGTATTCAGTGCACTTATCAAATTACTGGCTGGTTTTTTTAGAAATAAACGGCGGTTTGGCTTACTGATTCCTATGTCGAACAGCGAACAGCGAACAGGTCAGTGCTAAGATGGGTGACTGTTTTTTCGGGTATAGGTTTACCACCGTGCATTACTGGTATTTAACTGACCCACTCAGGTCAACTTAACTTGGTCATTTTTGCGTAGACCTAAAATGGAAGTAATAATGGATGGATGAAGAAACAGCAAGTTGTGCGTGGCAATAGACCATGTTACCAGTACTGCTGGCAGTCTGACTTATCCTAGTTAGTTAAAACTAAAAGCGCCAACCATCCGGGTGTACACTAGCCTAATAATCGGGTTTAATCCTCGCCGGCTCAGAGCATCTAGAAGCTGATTAGCTGCCATGCAAAGGACCTTGATTGGTCTGTACGTAGATCTTCTTCGTCGTCGCCTTCAAAAATTTAACGGGTAGACTATGCAGTTGACCGAAACGCTCTGGTCACTCCGTGCGACGCTGTGCACGGGCGTCAAACTGTCGTAAAGTCGACTCAGTAATACCCCGTTTACACGATGAAGAAAACATGAAGCAAACTTAGAACACACGTCGTGCACGTGTACATTGAATGTTTTCTTCGTCGTATAAACGGGTTATAAGTGAATACGTGAATCACGTGTATGCTTGAGTGACGGCGTCGCTGCCAGTGAAATCAATCGCCGCTCGCTCGCTCCACGTACTGCTGCTGTGATCTTGCTTAATCTGGCGTACTTAAGCTCAGTCGTCTAGCAGTAGCAATTACATAGGATCCGGTAATTTGTCGGTCAGCAGCAAACCTTTTAACATTTCAGACCCATCCAGGTTTAATTGCCTCGAATGTTTTGTGACAACTAACTGCAACTTCACAATAATTTATACTTTAAACAATGTTCAGTGTTACATACTTCTTACAATGTAGTTTTTGTACATTTCTACATAGGTATACCTACTTAGTTATATTTCTGTGTACTGTTTTCGCTGTTTTTCAGTCAATTTTCTCTGGAGTTTCTAGTTTTGTTGTACTTTTTATTATGAGCACATTGGCAATAATCTAGGTGATAAATTCATCGATTATCAGGTTCTGTGAGACAGGAAAGAAGAACTGTGAACTGACAACTTTACAAGGCTCTGTCTGTAGTGCAAAATCGTAGCATTAAATATATAAACACTCCATAGCATTGATCATACGTGCACAATTATTGATGAATGTAGTTATTAGACGTATACTGGAAAAATGACTCATGTGGTTTATTTTGTTGAACAGGATAAGCGTAACTGCGTACACAAAATTCTTGTCGCATTTCAAAGCTATCTTCCTATTTGTTTGCGGTGCAGTAAAACCAGTTACGTCATTGTCCTGACGTCCGGAAGACCATTCTCATAATGCGATAAGCTCGGAGCGCGCCTGTTTTGTTGTCCGACCTTCATTTTCATTCATTCTACGACGTCTAACCGGTATTGGGACTATTCGTGCACTGTTCCGGTCTAATGTCGGCCGTCTTGTGCGAAATAGGAACATAAAGAAAATAATACTGTAGGCTAGGCATAACGTCGCCAGTGAGTTCTGACGTAATGCTTATAGGCTTATAGGATGCAGTGTGCAGGTTATGGCTAGAATATGGCTAAACGTGACAACCCAGCGGTCATTAGTGGCCGCGTAACTCTACCACGGCCGGTCGCCGTTTATGAGTCCTGTAAAGGGTTAAACACGGAAGAACAGAGTGGCACGTGACGCTATCTTCGGCGTACAAATTGCCGTCATTAGTGTGACTGCAATGTCTGGCTATAGACACGAGAGGGAGAGAGAGAGAGACTCTCGCCAACTCACAGCCTGTTTGCTTCAAAGAGCGGTAAATCAGCCAAGCCGTTTTTATATGATGCTGATTCTGCTTAGACGACACTAGTCGTCATGTTACGCACCAAAAAAAAACAGAAAAATAAACATAATTCGCATTTTTACATCGTTATTTAATCGTCGGTTTAATGCGCATTTCAAATCAAACAGTACTGCACCGATTTTTTTGGTCAAAACTATGGTAGTTGGTATCAGTCACTGGCTGGATGTACCAGAAAGTGACCCTTAAATTTGATTCAATTTATGCATCACCCCCACAAGTGTCTGGATGGTGTGGAACCTCCGTATGTCGGAGATGTCCCCACCCCTGTCTTCCAACAGACAACATTCTAAGATTAATGACTGTCTGGAAAATAACAGGAAAAATTAGTAGAACTACCATTACTGTTATCCTACACAGGCACACTCATAATGGCGAGCAAGTTCTTAGAATTTTACGTTTAGGTCGTTTTTTTGTGTTTTGAGTTCCATAGGTTTTTCTGTAAAGGTTAAAATTTCTGTTCTATTATTACGTGTATGTGTATTGCCTGGAAAGGCCGTCCCCGAAATGACATAATACTGTGTCGGGCGGGACGGTAAGCCCTACTCACCCACTCACTCACTCACTGTCAGAGATGTGCCAGCTGATCTCGTCGGTGGCTGGCCGATGCAATCGAAAGCGACAATGGCTGACAGAGAGATCCAACTAAAATTATGAATTTCGACAGACTAGCCGTAACAGATTTATAGCAACATTTTCTCTCTCAGTTTTAACTGCACATTGCGACTTTTTATTTTTTTCCCACAACGTCAATTCTTGTTGCTGATTATAATGTTTTCTTCCTACGAGCTACTAATGAAGCGCTACGAGTATATTATACCGATTAATCGGAATTGCGGAACCTGTGTGATCTGCTATGCGTTCTGTGGGTATAGTTCTGTGGGAATAGTAGGCCTAGCATGTTTTACCGTGTTACTTACAGTGCGTGATCTGCATGTCGTGCGACCATAAACGGTACTTGGGTGGTGATTTTATGTTTTGTCGTCAGTGAATTATTAATTTTGTTCTCTGGCGCTCATGACCGCGGTCCTTCTTGCAAATTTGCACGCCTGCTGTTACGGCATCGACGCACGTGTATACATATAAGCCTGCATTCCGGGGTCAACGGTGTCACTGTCTGTAGCTCGTGTCTACTCTATACGGCCGTGCTCACGCCGTGACATGAGAGGATGAGAACCCTGCACTCTCGACTGACGCGACACAGATCACGCGGCTTCGCTGTCCACCGGCGCCGCTGCAGCATGGAACTCGCTGCCCTGCCGACAACAGTACTGTTGGAACTTATTCTTATCGTTTTCTGCGTCGGCGTCATCTTAAAACCTAACTTTTTAGCACAGCTTATGACGACACGGGTTTATCCACCGGTCGGGTCCGGGTTCAGGTTTTTCCTTGCACACTGGGTCGGGTCAGATTAGACAAGAGTTGCAGCATGTTACGCCATCATAGTTCAGGTTTGCTGAAAAGTTTCAGTCAGCTTGGCTCCGTCGGACTGCGATTTATCACGTATTCGTTGCTTGCATCGAAGTGTCTCGAAGAGAGAATGTTTAGAATGTGGTCGCAGATGTTCTGATTAAATCTGCAAAATAATCTACCGCTTTGCAAACTATCTGTGAATATAGTCCCATTTTGCTTTGTAGCTTTGTCGGCTTGTCAATTTTTACACGAATTTCATACTTTTATACGGGTCGGGTCAGGCCGGGTTAGATCGACCGTTGTTCGCACTGCCAAGTCTGCGACAACTCAGCAACCAATGAACGCAAATTCCTGAAATGAATTATACAATCTGACGATAACCTTCCATCAACTGAGTCTCTAGGATTGCTAGCAGACTGCTGTTGTGTTGCTTGCTGAGTTATTGACTGATGAGATCGCGGTGTTCAGTACTTTGTGTTTGCGGTCGGTTATTGGCCGTACACTCGCGTTTGTCGGACGTTTTTCCGCGTCGCTGCACCACGCTAGTCGTCGCAGCTGTTCATCGCGTCGATCGCCCGCGGCATCTTGCTGTGCGTCCGTTCGTTGTAACATAGTTCACGCGCCGTGACCGCGAGCCACGACATTATTCGATTTGCACCAGCAGACTGCGTCGTGCTAAAGCGTCGGCGAGTTGAGCGTGAAGCACTGCCGCCGTTGCAGTATGGTGAGTGGTAAGAGATCTGGCCGCTGTGTGCTAAGAGCTGGAAAGTGCAACCCAATCTGTCCACTGTTCTAGGGTCTTCCGCGGCTGTAGACCAAAAAGTGAGACAGCTTTGTTTTACGGCTTGTAACTTCAAAAATATTGACGACATCAGCGCCATGCACATTTAGTGTAGACCAGTGTCGTTTTATTCTTAACATTAAGTCGTAATTTATTTACAACAATTTTGGAAAATAAAATGGCACCATTCAGCAATTCACAATAACATTGACAAGTACACTGTAGGCCTACTTGAATTGGTTTTCATCTGCAAGATAGTGCTTCGCAATGCGCCGAACAGACGACCATGAAATGCCCGTTTCCCTTTCAATTTTGTACGGGTTTCACAGAAGTGCAGAGCACTTTCGTGACTGCAGATTAGTTCCTTTACAAGTTCAATGTTTTCTGAAATTTCCGAAGTGGCTGCACTTTTTTGGCCTACCCTAAGTGAAAACTATAGGCCTACATTACGTTGAACAATATGACGAATAGCAGCAAGCGAAACAAAAGCCAAGCCGCGGTAGGCCATTCGCCGTCGTTCATATCTCACGGTCGCCTTGTTAACCAGGACGAACAGATTAGTGATGTGCGATGTGACGAATTGGTTAAAGCCCAGTGACGCGATGCCGATTGACGAATAGATAGTCGTTGCTGTCAGTTAACCCAGCCTCAAGCAAATGCATGGAGAGGCACAGACGGACAGCGAAAGGCAGACGAAACAGTACAAAGACGGAGAAAGACAGAAGTCGAAGAAATAGAGCTGGACATGCGCGGTCAGGCGTCAGCATACAGTCAACGGTATCGTCTGATTGATGACTTGAGACGCAATCGATATCCGATAGCTGTTCGGATGCTGCAGTGATGCGACAGCGACTAAACAGCCAGATACACTTAAGACCGATTTGTCAGCTATTTACATCGGCCGAGCCGGCATCATTTCACGAACCCAGCTCAAGCCAATCCGCGCGCTTCATCAGCGCACAGTCTTTGACTCGCTAAATTCCCGCCGGATAATCACGAGTCTCGGTCACTCGCAACGCCGTCTTACCCTCAGTGCGTGGTGCACGCGACTCATTCAAAATCCGGTTCGCTGCTCTTCTAAGCAGTCCACCATTCCACGCACGGATGGGTCTGCAAATCTCCCAGCGAACGATGAATGACTAGATCGGCTTGAGAGATCTCTAAACCGGGAATTGAAAGCGGTTGAGACTTGAGACGATACAGAGCGAGTTGATGGGTAATACGACAACATGACAATATAAAAGATAAACGAAACGATTGAAGCAGTTCTCAACATCGCGTAAGCTAAACAAATAACAATATGTCGGAAATTTGCAACTTATTTTTTACAATCCAATAATATAAAAGTTAAGTAAATTTTCACAACTGCTGCTTGTTCTTGCTGCAATATATCCGAAAGTTTTCACGCTAAGTCGAGGAAAGTGCGGTAGGAAAAGGCTGACTTCGTATGCGAACGTTGTAAAACTAGCAGCACGTTTATAGAGCTTTTATTAGTTCATACCTGCAGCCGTTTCGTTGCACTCATTCCTGGCAGTGTAGATCTTTACGACGCTGCGGATTAGCATAATTTGCTGATCTCCATGTATGTGCTAGATCTACTAGTTGCGGCAGAAGATTTAATATGTAGGCCTATCGTTTGCGTTATGACGAACATTCAGCTTTATTCGCAACACCGCAAAGCGCTCGCTGCCCGAACGGATAAGTGATGGATCGCAAGTCGAATCGATCTGAGACCACCGACAACTGAACCGATAACAATTACTCTTCGGCTGATTACATTGATTTACTAATTGGTTTCTGTGTCCCTGTACGATAAATCGCAGCCAGAACTATGTGGTCAGTGGCTAGTTTATGTGATAGTATAGGCCCAGTTGAATTTACACTGCGTCCCCAAAAAACATCCCACTTTGTCATGGTCCCTATCTCCTCCAAAAATTAACCGATTTTTAGATCTTTACTGGCACATTTTCTGAACAATTAGCGATAACGCAAACAATTAGTAAATATTCTACCACACTTTAACTATCTTGCTACAATACCATGTAAGACATATATTGTCGAAAATCATTAAAATCACTATAATGCATATGCAAAAGTATATTCTGAAATTTTTTACTAATTTTTATGCAAAAATTAAATTATGCTTAGTTCCAGATGCATTCCTGATGTTTGTAAACAAAAGCAGACGATATTATTGTAAATGTAACGTAAACCGACTTTCTCGATTCGTACTGGGACTGCATTCTGATCCGTACTGTCTTTGAATAGCTGACGAGAGTGACGGGTGACTACGCCGGGGCATATCGCTGCCGGTGCCGGTCTACTATGAGATCCGTAGCTTGACGGCTGCTATCTGCCACTACTGCTGAATTAAAGAATGGGTTCGAGGGTTCGTCGACGGTATGTCGAGCTCCGAGCGAAGCGGATGGTTTCGAGGCTGATCATTCACTATTGCTGCCACTGATCAGTCTCATCTAACTGACGGTTCACTGCCTGCCTGATGACTTTCTGCGCTTCCCATACTGACGGGTATCCGTATCTGGCTACCAGTTACCAGCGATCCGTCAACCTTCCGGGTACGGTACTACGGGTGCCAATACCCTACGGATGAGTCCTATCAGTTTCAGGAAGATCCGTCGATCTGTCAGGACTTACATCAGTGTTTATGGTGACTTGCGTTAAGTTCGAGGACTGGAGAGGCAAGTGTCGGTGTACGGATGAGACGACACTTTTATATGCGCCGACGTGCCTAGCGCGCACACACTGTGCCTGCCTGCCACGTAGCTCGCTGCCACGTACGATTACGTCATGCTATTGCACCGTAGCATGTTAGTGCACCGTCGCACATTAGCCTTTTGATCCGTAGACTTCATCCGTAGATGTCATCCGTACGGCTTTTTTGGCTACATAAATAATAATTTTACTGCAGTAATGATATACTAGTATTATAAATAATATGCCATTTAGCAATAGAGGCAAGGCTTTGATTAAGAACGTATACCAATTTGAAAATACAGTTTTAAAAGGATACTGATGAAATTTTTGAAGATAAACTGCAAAGGGGAAAAACTAGGTATGTCTTATAACAAACATATAGAAAACAAAAAGCACGATCTTGTTGTGTAATACCTCTAGTCTTTATCATCGTCATCATCATCATTTATTGCAAGTATGATATCACCACTAACAACAAGACAATAAAATGTAACCGGAACGAGTTAGAAGCTAAAAAAAATACCTTATACAAGGACTGGTCCCTAACCAGTGATTGACATTGGACAATATGGTAAGCTCAAATGTGCGCAAAGTATAAAAGCAATAAAGGTAAAAATGGCAAAGTCCGGTACTTGCCATAGCGCTTCTTACACGAGACGGACTCAAAATCGCTGCAGAATGCAAAATCGCTTTTACAATGTCGGAAGTGGCAGCTAATTCGCATGAGCGAATGATAACGCAGCACACTATGCGGCCATTCATTGCCCGCCTAAGCGAACAATTAGACCCGCGGTTTACTGCTAGCAGACATACCACCGCCCCAATCAGTCACACTAGACCTTTGCCCCGTAGCTCGTAAGCTACTACTCATTTCCCATCTCACGGAAGGTAGGAGGCTGAGTTGACCTGAGCACACAGTATGTTAGCAACTTGCTCAAGGTTTCTTGCAAACGACAGGCAGTGAGAATCTAATCGTAACCTAAAAGTTACGAGTCGACATTAACCATTAGACTACTTGCACCTATACAGTTACGTTGGTGTGAACAACTTGCCCAGAGTTGTTACTTGGAAGTGGAGTTATTGGGAGTTGAACTGGGGACCTCTCGGTCTCGAATCCAACGACCACTAAGCCACCAAACCACCTTGAGCCACAAACCAAGAGAGACATACCTATGCATGATGCATCTGCATGCGCTGAACAGTAACTCAAACAAGTTACTACTCTAACAGCTATATACATACTACAAATAAAACCCAATAAAACATGCATGATAAAAATATAAGTTAGTCAAAGAAAAGCATATTTATCATTTGCTGATAAAACGCGGAATGAGAGACAGACGAAAATAGTAAAACCGGATTAGGTCGAGAGTGACAGAAGCAGATAACGAGCAGAAGAATCACATGCTTCAACGGAGTATGTGGACCGCAAATTCAAAAAAACCGTGTAAGTGCATTGTAAGCGGGTGTTAAAATATCGTTTACGGCAGCTGTTACCATGCTTGGTGTCGTATAGGGTTAAATCGCTAAGATAAAAGCATTGTCGCAAACAGCAAAATAATAAACGGCTTGTCTTTAACTCTTTATCTATGGATAAGTCGAAAGTAGAAAATCGACGTTAGCGTGTAGGCTATGGACGGACCGAAAGTGTTTGCTTCGCTGCTGCTCGCTATGTCGAATAGACTACACTGTTTTTGTGTTGATTTCTGCGAGAAATAAATCCAATAAATTCTGCGTTAAATAGGCTAGCTGCTGAATGCACGAAAGAATAATACTCCAAAGTTCGGCCGCGTAGGTATATTTTAAATTCATCGAGTCTTTTAAGGAATTATATACTTATCGTAGTGATTTTTGTAAGTGCCTTCATGTTAATGAGGCTTGCTTGGTTTATCTGTTCTGTATTTAAGGTTTACATATATCATATGAAATATAGAATGCTCATGTCATTGTGTAGAACGTTTTGCCTGTTAGGCCATTGATGATGGTTTCGGGCAGCAATTCAGCGGTCCAGAAACGGTTCAGTATCTAGATCTATTGCATTTCAAAAACGCAGTCATGAATGTCGATATAAAAGAGATTTTTTACAATACGATGTTTTTATACGATGTTGTCAATTCGCAAATGACATTTGAACAAAAAGTAGACCTATTTGTGGCTGGGCACCGAAAAACCGAGATTCCAGTAATTACGTCACGTCACTCAAGTGTAAATGATGTTTGGCCTGGTTAATTCGGTCTATTTAGTGTTTTTCAGATAGCCGCAGTTATGTGATATTATGTTCATAACGAATAACAGCAGTCTTGCGAAAAGCCTGTAGGAATCCAAAATAAACAATATTATGTGTGTTGTAAAAACGTTTTAGTACGTACATGTATTATTTATCGTGCGATTGTATTCGTAGGCTTATATCGTACCAAGGCTTGCGATCACGTCTGCATCTCGTAGACTAGTCAACTCAACCGCTTGCATGTTGCAACGACGTTCAACACAAAATACTGCAGCCCATTAACGCCACGATTAATTTATAATTCCCCCAGCGTCAAACGCTGTTCTGTTTTGGAATGCCAAGGGTTAAAACTCCATTAAAGCTCCGGCCGCCGTCGCGAGCTGCCTGCTAATGCCACCTGGCGAATCGCTTAGCAACTCGGCAGGCAGATCGAGCTTGCTCTATGCCATGCCGCTGAGCACGTCTAATAGACTTACACCAGCGCATCTGCGACTCACTTAAGCCGCCGTGAGTGACTGTGTTAACAAACAAGATGCGCTGGACTGTGAGTTTTACCACGTGACAGTTCCATATAGTTGCTAGCTACGTTCTAACGTCGACATTCTTTGTAGTCTACAAGGCCATCTCGCTATTTTTTTCTAGCTTGTTCTACAAATCCTTTTACCACGGACAGCTTTTTTGTACCCACCGGACCGGACTGACAACGCAGACTTTCGGACCTTGCGTTAATTATCGGCTGTCATTATAGCGGCATCGCTGAATGCGATTTTGCCTATTGCGATGCTTTTCTTCGTAGCGTGGTCTGTCTGCCGTCCACTGTCACACTGTGTAACCTGTCCTCGAAGAGTTAGGCCCTATACAAATAATTATTACACAAATAACAATGATTACTTTTTACAGTCGCGTACTTTCTGTTTTTATATTTTGTATTTGTCATCTACTGTCCATTTTGCATTTTATTTATTGTCTAAGTAGCGCGTGTCAACTTTTTTTAATAAACGCATAATATGTATGTACACTGTGTCCGAAAGAAGTAACCCCCTAGACATCGTACAATAAAAGTGTTAAATCTGAACGCATTAAAAAAACAGTTTTGTTCACTTAATTACCAAGAAATTTGAGCAAAGCTCACGAGACGCGCGAAAGCCTATAGCATTTTCAGTTCAGTAGTTATAGTTTCGAAAATCGCATATCACTTGGACTCGGCCCATCGGGACCATAATACACATCGGCCATAGGCGCGTGTGGCGTTGGCGACGGTGGCGCCTCCTTGTGAATGATATAG
>Ga0209454_1002691_pt1 | contig 12241 bp, 7 predicted proteins | sample WorMetHERISLAND1_2_FD_187400 | JGI IMG/M metagenome (GOLD analysis project Ga0209454, IMG submission 187400) | Marine gutless worms symbiont microbial communities from Max Planck institute for Marine Microbiology, Germany - Olavius geniculatus... | ecosystem: Host-associated > Annelida >...
TCACTTGATGTGGTTTCCCTATGTAGTGCAGAAGCATACGTTGGGTGAGGTGGAAAACTAAACAGTCATTGGATGGCAAGTTGTGTCGGGAATATTCATACCAAAATTATCAAAATCCGATAATTGGTTTTCATGTTACAGTCGAAAACGTTGGGGATGCTTTTCTGGGACACAGTGTATTAAAAATTCCTGTGTTTCCGTCTCTAAAAATCTTTTGTCACTAAAATTTTCATTGGTCTCTTAACATGTTTTTGTTTGCTTTAACGTTTCGCTAAAACTCTTTACATCTAGTCTGTCACTCTGTAGTTATTTTTCTGTAAGTTCTCATCTTTACTTTTCAGTGTGACAATGTCGCTTTGCTTTTTGAGCTGTTGTGTAATATTACATGGCAAGTCATGAAATAAAAATAACAGAAATGGGAAAAAACTGTTTTTTGCTTGTTCTGCCTACTTTTCCTAGATAGCAGTCGGAAGCACAGAATATTTAGGCCCTATTAATGCATGCCACGATGCGCTGTTGCGTGGTGCTACTAATTTTGCTTTAGCTTTGTGGTCAAGACTTAGCTACGTGACAAATCAGTAGGCCTATATCAGTTCCATTCTGCACACAGATGACGATTTATTCTTCGTTTTTATGCAACCTTCGTATTCTGTTTGTTTGCTAAATTGCAATTTAGTTTTTTTGTTTGGTTAAAGCCATAATTATATGCACGTGCAGGACATTGTATGCGTTGTTTGTGTGTTTGTGGTTATAAATTTGAGTGCATCTGTGTATTCGCCTGTATTAAGCTACTGATCTCATTTATTTGCGTCCAGGCTTATCGAGAGGGTGGGGTGGGGGTAAGCTACCCGGGCCCCGCGATGTTTGGGGGCCCCGCCGTTGGCCAGAAATATATAGTACGCCAGAATGTACCATTTTTGAAAAGAAAAATGTACCATTTTTGAAAAGAAAAAATAAAAATAAATTCCCCAGAGGGGCCTCGTGAAAATGTTTGGGGGCCCCACGAGAATGTTTCTCCGGGCCCCACTGTGGCTGTCGACAGGCCTGTTTGCGTCGATGGTACTATGGCGTACAGGGGGCGCGTTTTCGTGTCGGCGGATGGAGGAAGCCTGCGATGATTTTTCCCACCTCTCCCAAAGTCTGCTCTTGCACTACCTGGGGAAAACAGAACCAGCAAAATATTATTACATTTTTGTTTTTGTTGAATGCCTTATAATTATCTGTCCCATTGCTATAGCATAGCATGTGACAGATTACAAAATAACTTCCGTCACACTGTCATTCTGTCATTCCGTTTGTAAACACTTACGGCCGCAATTTTGATTCGATTTTGATGAAATTTTGCACAGTGATTCGGGGGCCGAAAAGTAAGATTGAGTTATTTTGAGAGTTTGGGATAAAAATCTGACAACTCTTTCCTCTATTTTACCCCAATTTTTAACCCCCGTAATGCATTTTCAACGGGAAGGTTCTTGCACCACAGTAAAAAATCCTGTGAGCTTATAGTGACGCTTAATAGCTCAAAAAGCGTGTCTCGGCGGCCGCTATAGGCACAAAAAAAGAAAAATAATCTAATCTCCCATTTTGAGCCCTCAGCCCCAAAACTGTGATCACCGCATTTTCAATGGAAATAAGCTCATCAGTTACGGCTGTGTCACAAACGGTCAATGTTTTGCGACATAAAATCGCTTCTGTGCAGATTATTTCAACAAAACGGTTGAATTCGATAAAGTATTTAATTTACAGTTTTACACATGTGTATAAAAAAGGTAACAAAATGCCAGAAATTTGGAAAAATAAACGATCTGAGACAGATGAACGAAATGTCAATCTCAAATTATATTTGTGTTTGTTAGAGAGTGCTACCTGCGTATGCATTGTTATTATATTAAATTTGCTAACCTACTGCGTGTGCTGTTATTTTACATTTGCATACGTAAACCTACATTTTAAGTCTATACCACAAATCCGATAGGATTTCTTTGCGTTTTTGAACTTCTGTGTAATTAATCGTGACCTTGGTGATCGCTGACACCACAATTGTAAATATCTACGCTCAGCAGTTACACTATACTCTGGCCTTGCGGACGTGCACCATGAAGTAAGAGTGTGATACCCCGTTTACACTGTCAAGCAATCATCAAGCAAAAATCGAGCAGACGTCAAGCAAATATGAAGCATGCATAAAGCATAGGCTACATGAAGCAAACGTTGAGCAAACATCGAGGAATTAGAGCACACGCTGTGCACGTGTATTTTGAATGCATTTGCTGGATGTTTGCTCGATGTTTGCTTGATCATGTAAACGGGGTATAATGCTAAAACAGGACAGCTAGAGCGAGGCAATGGGACAGATACCTCGTTCCACAGAACGTATTTCTAGTTACTTAATGAAACCAACCCATAAAAACATTTTGTTCACATTTCTGACACTTTGGCTGACATTTTATGCAAATGTCCATTTTTCAACTGCTTACAGTAAACTTGCTCGAAATGACGGCCAACGTATGCAAACACAAGCATGGAGACGCTTTCTTGCTTTATCGACATCAGTATCGATATAGAAACGTCTCCGACATTTTTGACTGTAATTTGAAAAACAATTACCAGATTTTGATAATTTTTAGTACGAATATTCCTGACACGACTTGCCATCAAATGACCGTTTAGTTTCTTACCTCACTTAATGTATGCTTCTGCACTACCTAGGGAAAGCAGATCAAGCGAAATATGTGTGCAAATAAACAGAAAACCTGAAAAAAATCATCCACAACATTATCGATCGTAACTTGAAGAATAATTAGCAAATTTTAATACTTTTTTGGCAGAAATATTTCCGACACAACTGGCTATTAACTAAGTGTTTTAGTTTTCACCTCGACCAACGTCTGCTTTTACACTACCTGGGGAAAATAGACCAAGCATAACACGTGTTGAAATGAATGAAAAACGTCGATAAATTTCATCTATCCTAATCTGTGGTCTATTACCGGTCTATTACAAGGTTTGACTGCCATGCAGCACTATGTTTACCGGATAAAGTTTAGAACAGTTTTTTGCGTTTTTTTCGGTTGCTAAAATCTATAGACATCAGGCTACATGTTGCTGGTTATTTGAGCGTTGACGTCATTATGAATGTGCTTCGATTTTTCCAATCACAAAACAAGGAGCCCAGCTGTTTCATTTCGTCTGAAAAAAACGTGTGTCACTTCTTATTAGTGAATAATAACCGTGGCCCTATCTCTCACCGTTTCCGAGATACGGCGACTTATAACTTGAAACTTTCCATTAAAAAATTGCGTCCAAACCGCTGCAGATGGAGACATGATTACTATTGACAATTTGAGAGGCTATAAGAAGTCGCCAGCGCCCTATCCGATGGTACCGTCGCCGAGTCAATAATTTTCATGTTACAGTGTATTTGAAAGCTAATATGCGACTTCTTATTAGTGAACAAATCAACCTAAGCCCTATCTCGCACCTTTAGCCACAATACATCGGTGACAGAGAGACGGACGGACGGGCGGACGACGAAGGACGACAACCGTGCCATAAGCTCGACCGTTACTTAAGTACGGTCGGCTAAAAATCAATCACTTTCCTCCTCGCCAACTTTCAGCTAAAATGTAGATAGAGTGTAAGATAAGCCATCGCCTTTGCCAGAGAGACGTGGCAGACAAATTCGTCGTTACCGCTGGCGGACATTATGCTAAGGCAGCAGTGCATCAAGTTGGTTAAACGGGTTTGAAATTATGTGCGTCGAGCGGGCAACACATAAAACATAGTTTACGGCTTAATCAGGTGTTGGACGGCGAGAAATCCGATGTATTGGTCTGTAATACGTGTGTTTGTATGCCTCTCACAGCAACTGCACAACGACACACAGGAACCAAATACATGGGGCGAGTGTCCCCACGGCTAAAAGTTTGTGATAATTTTTATTCAGGAACTTTTCAACAAATACACAGACTGTCGGAAACATAACATGAAATTGATACATGCGGCGCAAGAATGAATGGTCAACTCAGGACATGCATTTACACGCGACAAAAAGCATATATTTTTTCGGCTTTAAAATGTGTCAAAAATCGTTTGCCGGTAGGGCTTGCACAAACTGCGCAATAGGCTTAAAGCATTGGCATGATTGTGGGCTGAAAAGGTCTACAGTAATCCCCAAATTCCGTGAATTGCCGCTGAATGGAGAATGTGAAAAAAAACGAAAAGAGGAAAAACAGAAAAGCAGCAGCGTCGTGTGTTCTAAAAAGTAGGATAAAAAGCTTTGCAACTTCTCGACAAACAGTCGCATTTAGTCTATCCGACGGCGAACAGAATGAGTGCGCAAAATTTCAAATTTTGTGCCTATATTCTTTTTCAAATAAAACATTTTACTCAAGATTTTGTATTTTTGCAGACAAATTTTTCAACTGGAAAAGCATTTCACGACCGGCCAAAATTGAGGGAAAGGAAATTTGCCACTGTTCTCTGCTTCCTGCTACGACGCCACAGTAGAAAAAATGCAGAAAAGGGGAACAGACGGAAATGAGGGGAGGGAAAAGTAGGGCGAGAACCAACAGTGAACACGCTTAGCATGCCTAAATCCACCCTCCCCCGAGGAAAGTCAAGGTCACCCCTACCACACACAGTGATTCCTAGAATTGGGCGCCTGTTACAGAGCCGTGGTCGACAACGACGAGCAAGCTGTCATTTGGGCGACTCAATCCGATGATGCCCGATAAAATACGGCCACAATTCAATCACGCTTGTCCGGGCGCCGGCCTAGTAAACACTACGGTATAAACTCGCCACTGCCAACAATATATCGATCCGGTTTTGCACTGTAATTATTGAGTTGCGTTGACAACATGTGGCAGCAAGTGCAGTAATTAATAGGTCTACGTCGCGACAGCTGCTATAGTATCAGACTTAGCGGGTAACAGGCACGCACTCTGTTTATCTAAACACCATGAATGGGCCAACACAAATGCACTGAACTAGAACTACCAAGAATGTTTAAAAGTTGTAAAAAGAGAACCGAATACACGTATTTTGATATCTCTTTTTCTGGTTGATTTTTACGCTGAATTGCTCATTGCAGCGCAAGACTGATTACGCTCTGATTACACTCTGCTTAAATCTCTGGGGAAAAAAGATTTTGGGGATGAACTTCCACCAAAAACATGCAATTTGATCCGACGTACTAAAAGTAATTGATGATTTACTAAATTCCGCATTCACCGAATAACACGTTATAATGCGTTTACGGCTCTCAAAGCGCATTTTGCGACAACACAAATTCCCAGCATTTGGGGACAAAATTTAAACTTGTTAGCCATCTCTGCTTCAAATAATGGCTTTTTAGTGAGCTCCGAATGCTACCTTAGCGATGTTTGGAAGGATCCGTGTCTGCAAACGCATTTTGACGCATTTTACGTTTTCAAAACGCATTTCAGTTTCCCAGTAGACGACTTCTGATTGGGTTGGAACCAACAATTTGCCACCAGATAATTCCCCTCCGGCCAGTTTGCTGTTTTTACTTCTCCCAGTTGATTTTGGGAAAGCATTCTGCTTACTGTCAACGGAGTGAACGCCCTGAAGAAAACTGCACCAACGGTTAAACAGAAGTGACTGAAAATGAAAATCCGATAAAATTATAATAGTAAATTAAAACGAGAATCTCACTACGCTTCACGTAGCGTTACTGTGTGCGTGTGTATGTGTGTGTGTGTGCATGCTTCACGTATCGTGCAGCGACGTCACGTCAGCTAGTGTTCGCTGGTGCGCAAACGATCGGCACCCCAGCCTTTAAACGCAACAGACGCAAGAAAAAAACAAGAAAGTACGCAGATGACGCAAGAAACGTGTATAGCGGCCAAAGCGCAAAAATAGAAGCGATGTCTATTTTAGCGTTAATTTTCTTTGCGTTTGTTGCTTTGTCTACGTTGAAATTAATTGTTGCGTTCGTTGCCTTGCGTATGCAAGAAATTACGCAAAGAACGCAAGAAACGCAGCTATGGCAAGCGACGCAACGGCCAAAGCGCAACAACAAAAGTGATGTCTATTTTTGCGTTACGACCGCTGCGTTTGTTGCGTTGTCTGCGTTGAGTTCAGTTGTTGCGTTTCTTGCGTTGCGTACGTGAGGAATACAAAAAACGATGCAACTGACGAAAGCGACGCAGCGGCCAGAACGCAAGGATAAAAACGGTGTCTATTTTTGCGTTGTGTCCGTTGCGTTTGTTGCGTTGCTTGCGTTGAGTTTATTGCGTTCGTTGACTTGCTTTTTCCAGATTAGCGAAAGGCATTCAATTAGATTGGATCCACGGATAAACCTGTTTTAGACGACGAAATCGTGGTGATTAAGTGTTATCGTCGACATCGTTCTAAGTATGCAGCGACCGCAACGAAAGCAGAGGACGCAAACGACGCAGAGGCCAAAAAACAAGGATAGAAAAGGCGTTTATTTTTATATTGTGTTTGCGGCGTTGCGTTGCGTGCCTTGCGTTAAATCGAAGCCATAATGTTCGGTGGTGCGCGAACGATCAGTTCAGTCTCTAGTACGGTAGTACTGCGGCCGCAATAGTTCTGTGAGTGACGTCAGCAGACAGCAATGCTTGTCTATATTAAGAAGCAGACAAACAAACCACCTTGCAGCTGGGTGACTCGTTTTGCGTACTCTTATATCCCTTTACCTCATAGGCGCAGCTTGCGTCCAGTGAAAACAAGTAATTTGAGCAAAGCTCACGTGACGCGCGATAGCAGCAGTCCTGCTACTTTGGCAGCCAATAAACAGCAATAAAATAATAATGCGTCTTGAAAAAGTACTTAAATTTGAACATTTAAACGAAAAACTCATTGAATTTAAGTGATCGAAACACAGATTGTTTAAAATGTACATTTAACGCTAAAAAATTTTTTACAATAAGTTGTCCAGATTCATCTCCAGCCATTTCGGTGCAACTCACTCTTAAAATGTGCGTCGCAGCCCAAAATCGCAAAAAAATTACTAAAAACCTCTTTTGGGGGGTTTAAGGTCATTTGAGGTCATCGATGTTGACATCATTAAGAAGCTAGTCATCAGTGCTTGTATGATAATCACGATGTTTGTGCTTATCTGCAACTGTTTTCATGCTAGACGAGCCAATATCAGTAGAATAACCTTTTTTGGAGGGATACCCCTATTTGACGCTTGCGTGCGCAGGCCTTTTTAAACGTGCTAAAATCTCGTTTAATGCTAAAACTTTTATACGCAAATTGTTTTGGTCTATCGTCAAGCATTTTGCCGCAATTCACTTTCGAAAAATGCGCTGCAGCCAAAAATTAAAAAAAAATTACTAAAAACTTTTTAATGTCGATAAATCTAAAAAGCCTGTCATCAGTGCTTGTTATGATAAGCAACAATCGTTTTCACACGAAAGGAGCCAATACCGGCAAAATAACGTCTTTTAGGAGGTTCTCCTATTTGACGCTCTCGTTAGAGAGGAACCCCTTACCCAGGGGCATGAAATTTTGTCACGAAAAAGTCCTTGCTCCAGCAGCAGATTGTGAAGGTTTCGTGATTCTAGCTTGCACCTTTTTCATAGGGCTGCAGAGTGTGACGGACAGACGGCAGATCACGCCCAGGTCATAGCTAAGACGCGCGAAGCATTCTTCTATCGTACATAAAAATATGGGGTAGAGAAGTTTTGTTAAGAGTGTAGATCAAAACTTCACGGCGCAATCTACATTTGTAAAAAAAATTCACCCCTTCCCCGATTTTACTAGGTAATTAACACCCTTAACCAAACTCTCCCATCTTTATTTTCTACCTACATTTTTTACAATTTACCATCAACAAAACTTTTCCCCCTACAGAGAAAAAGGAACCCCAAAAGACGTGGGTCTAACCTACTTAGGCCCGAAAGTCAGGAAGTTATGCCCGATTTCGTTTCTAAATTTAAGGGATAGAAGCTACTGTGTGGTTCCTTTCTCATTTTTCAGACGCTGGCTGCCGTCGACGACGATTAAGATGACGACAGGCGTCTCGAGAAATCTCGCGAGATCTAGCGCGCGATAACGAGATTTGCGTTCCGCCGCCGCTAACTGACAGCGTAACACCCGGGAAGTCAACTTAAAGTCTGACGTAACGCATTCATCCAACGCAAAAAAAGTACGCAACAAACGCAGCTGACGCAAGAGTCAGAACGCAAGGAAAGGACCTGTCGTTGCATAGGTAGCGTGCGTTGCTTTGCGCAACTGACCACGTAACACCCCAGCCAAGCAGCAAGCTGACCACTGACCAGTCACTGGCAGTCAGTCTTATTGATGCCGTGATACGTACGCAATGCTGCATCGGCAGCAGGCTATAGCTACTGGTAGAACTGTTAATGACTTCTGCTATGCACTTCTACTGCCGCGTCTGCAGGAGAGTGATGTGCGTGATTCAGAGTGACTTGATCGACGTTTTGATTGTCCGACAGCTCAACTAGAATTCCACTTTTTCTCTTCGAACCTTTCTGCGTCAATTAGCGTGTCTCTGACTCATATAAGTCTCGTTAACAAACGACGGCGGTACTCTGCATTTCAGCTGCACAAGTTTCAGAATAGCCTACAGTACGCGAAAGTGTTTAGTTCATAGCTCGTGCAGCGCGCTGCGAAAAAAACCCGAACAGTGAACATTGGCATGCTCTAGTCGTGCGATATCGCTCGAAGCGGCACTCAGCAACGCCTATTGCGATATACGTCGCCGTAGTGTGGTCTCTCCGTCTGTCTGTGCATCAGTTCGTTTACTGCTGCAGATGTCAGTTGGAAGTTACTGACTCTTTAACAAAGGCTGCAAGTTAATGCGACGTAATTGCGTACAGCATTTTGTTTTTCGTTCGTGCATCCAAAATCTGCCGATCATTCGTGGCCGTGGGAAAGTCCGGCTCCGGCTTTTCATCGGCAGCCGGTGCGGCCAGTTTAATCTCAGTTCCAGCTCCAGTTCCGGTTTTCGTTCCCGGTCAGTGCCGTCGACTGCAGCCGTGTGACGTCACTGAGCCACATGCCCTGCGGCGCAGTAACACGTCATCATTACGTCATCGTAGCTCTCTCCATCATTGGTGAGTTACCCTTTTATTCGTTGTGACAATTTGATCGATAACCAAGTTACCAAATCGATAAAACCTAATTCGATTTTCTCACCACAGTGTTGCTGCCGCCATTATGCAAGTCTTTGGTAGTTCATATTTCAATCAATGACATAACTCAACACAAGCAATAGTGCGCGCAAGTTTACAGCATTGACATTTTACAAGGTAGTGTAACGACACACTTTACGTGTGGTAAAAACTTTTATGATCAAATATTCTGCCGAGTCTGTCGGTGAAAAAAGTCTGAAAATCAGTCAACATTGGTCAAAGATAGGGACAATGGTCTATGTGTTTTGAACAAAAGTGTACTACTGGAAAAGTAGGAGTAAAGTGAAGGATAGGCCCTATATAAAAAGCGCAATAGCTTAGTTTTTGCGGCCCACTTTGTAATGTGACTACTGTATACAGGGCTCGACATCATTAATATTCTGACCAACGTCAAACGTCAAGTTCTACGCGTGGAGCTTTACGATTTGGAAGGAAACACGGCAATTGCTTTGTATGACAACTTTGTGGTGGAGAACGAAAAGAAGAAATATGTGCTCAAATCTGTTGGAAAATACAGCGGAACTGCGGGTTATTATAACAGTACATACGATTGATTATGCTGAAAAACTGCAAAAATCAATAATGCTGTTGAAGCGTTATTTTTAACGCGTGCGTTAACGCGTTAAAACGCACTATTAATATTGCTGATATTGTAGGTGGACTACATCGAAAGGGTGACTGAAATGACCACCTACGAACGCGTGGCTGTGTCGCAAGACTGTGACAGGAGTGATGAAAGCGCCACAATTTTAATTATTTGATTATTATTCGATTGTAAAACAAACGTAGTTTAGTGGAATATTAGAACTCTTGCTTTACAGAATTAAGTAGATATACGTATGTGCGTTAATTTTTAACGCGAGTTAAATTTTTAACCCGTCAATTTAACGCGTTAATTTGACGGCTTTAAAGACCCATTGTGAAGTCGAATTATTACATTTGCTGACCGAATGCTGTAAGCTGTTTCAGCAAAATATTTCAGACTAGTTCTGATGACGTTATTGCTGAATGTATGGATATGTTTAAGTGCTTACATGTAGTCGATGCAATCTCTAGACGTAAAAGAAAATTTCTTGTCACGGTTTAGCCATGCTAATAACTTTTTATGTCAACTCGGCTGGCTTGTAGCATCGATAATTGTGACTGTGGACATTATATTACATTTTAGTTAAATCTTAGTTAAATACTAGCTTAGGTTTATTAAATTCATTGTATACGTTTTGTTCATTTTCTTTCTACCGAATACGGTAAATAAAGCTGTGTGTTTAACCCTGCAGCTTGTGTGATGAGCAGCATGCTTACGTGTACGTGTTGTTCATTGTTGAAGGCGACTCGCTCTCGTATCACGTCGGCATGGCGTTTAGCACCAAAGACAGGGACAACGACAAAAGCGACAAGAACTGTGCAGAAGTAAAAAGAGGTGGTTGGTGGTACAAAGACTGCAGTAAAACCAACCCGACTGGCGATAACTTGTTATACGGTAAAGGCGATAAAGAGTATGGTATGACTTGGGAAACTTGGAGGGGTCCCAAGTACTCGCTGGAAAAAATTAGAATGCTGGTCAGAGAGTACGGTGTTTAAGCTCATCTGATGAACTGAACATCAGACGATACTGAGACAAAACCTGTGATAACAAAACGCTGAACTAAGAATATGGCGATATCTATGTTGTGGTGGTGGTTATAGCGTTACGCTTAATTCAAAGTAGGCCTAGCACAAATATTAGGCCTACCGAAAGAGTGCGACGAAACTATGTTGTCTTAAATTTTCGTAGGAAATATTAACGTAATATTATAATTGTCACGCATACGTTTTATTAGCAATCGAATAAGGGGAAATGAGCAGTGGTTTGACGCACACGTAAAGGGTTAAATCGGGCACGTGTCGCAGTGGGACGCTCTTGCTTGAGTGCGCTGAGTCAGCGTAGCTAGCGAACCGAAACGAATTCAACCCGAACAAACAGCCAACTAGCCACCTAGCCAACCATCCAAAGCTACACGTCCGTCTGTCCGTCCGTCCTGCGCTTTTGTAATTGGTAATCGACTCGATCCCGTCACACTGGTTTCGCTCATCCGCCCAGCACTTTATCCGCTTATCACTTATCAATACACTTTGTTATTTCTCGTACTGACACTGGTGACAAGCTAGACTACGTGAGACTACGTCGTAGAGGCGCGTACAAAGCGACGTAACTGAACTGAACTAAACTGACATGGTTTAGTTTTTGACAAACTGGCCAATAAACAAGCAGTATTGCATTACAGTAGTCAGCGCCTAACAGCGTCGATGTTCATGCGACTACGGACACGTATGCATCAACCAATGACCAATGGGGTTGCCATGCTCGCCTATTAGTCAGTTAGTCAAAAACCAAACCGTGTCAGTTCAGTTCGGTTCAGTTTAGTTACATTGTTCTGTGCTTTTTTCAACGTATGACAGTTTCAAGTAGGTCATTAAAATAGCTTTTCGATTACTAGGTGAGGCATCGTATCCAGTTTTCGAGCCGCTTAATAGCGAAGATGTTGGCCGAATAGCGACACTATAATGCGGCCGTACGTTTACAGTATACGAACTCGCTTACAGCATGGCACAGTGCGCAACGACATTTAATATGAACCTGAACTTTGACATTTTACTTTTGCCTCAAAAACGTGTATACCATTTTTGTTTTTCTGTTTTCTCCTGTTTTCGGTTTTCGAGTTCGCAATCAGTAGGCCTACGGGACATATACAGACAAAGGGACGAACAAGCAACACTAGTAAGTTGCAATGTGGCCTGTTAGGACGGTTGCGTAATCAGGTACCAAACTTAGAAACGGACCTCTATAAAAACAACATTATTATGTGAGAATAATGAATAAGCTAACATTCTTTCGTTTACACAGCGCAAAGTAAAAGAAGACAGGTAATAAAACGGCGTAACGTATAAGCCTGAGTTTATGTCGGCGCTAGCAGAAAATTTACTGAAAAAAGAGATCCTTCACTTTACTCCTACTTTTCCAGTAGTACACTTTTGTTCAAAACACATAGACCATTGTCCCTATCTTTGACCAATGTTGACTGATTTTCAGACTTTTTTCACCGACAGAC
>Ga0209454_1002692_pt1 | contig 12238 bp, 12 predicted proteins | sample WorMetHERISLAND1_2_FD_187400 | JGI IMG/M metagenome (GOLD analysis project Ga0209454, IMG submission 187400) | Marine gutless worms symbiont microbial communities from Max Planck institute for Marine Microbiology, Germany - Olavius geniculatus... | ecosystem: Host-associated > Annelida >...
CGATACGGTGGATGACGGCTGCGGGCAGCAATGTTGCATTCAAAATTGCAGCCCAACCGCTGCAGATATAAACGTGGTTACTTTTGACAGCTTATGTAAAGTCGCCGTCGCCCTATCCAATAATACCATCGCCGACCCCCTACGACATACCGTTTAACCACAGTACATGCGTTACGGACAGACGGACAGACGACAAACACACGACATATCGTACCCCAGAAACAGGGGCAATAAAATTATGTAGATTTCACGGAACTTGGGGAATACTAAACTAGGATAATGCTAATGTGTGTTTTTTTTAATTTTTATTTATTTTTTAGCAATTTGAAGTGGACAATATCTGTGTCATGTTTTACGGGGGATAGACGCTATTGCACTGCTGTATTTTGCAAAATTAGGGGCTGCATGCAGGCAGGTTAGGCGTCTGTGGATATGGATATATCCACGGATATCCATGGATATATCCATGGATATCCACGGAAAATCTGTGGATATGGATATGGATGGGAAATTTCATATCCACGGCAAGCCTGGTGTTCACGCGAAGTTAATATAGAAATATCAAATTCTTTATATGAATCGCATAACGATAGTTCCCTGGCGCCACCTTGTCAATGATATAGACTTGTGTCGCAGCCCGAAATCGCCAAAAAATCCATAAAACCCCATATTTTGGCGTTCAGGGTCATTCAAGGTCATTGAATTCGGCGCCAATCGAAAGCCAGTGTACGACTTCCTATTAGTGATTTATAATAACCTAGGCCCTATCTCGCACAGTTACTGAGATACAGCGACTCATTAGCCCAAAATCACAAATTTTACCCACCCCACTCATTTAGCGCCCTCGTTCGGGGTGACCCCCTTCGAATTTATGGAAAAACTTTACGGTTCCTGAAACTAGAGTCTTCCAGGAGTTGGCGTTGAAGATTTGGTGATCGTAGCTTGCACCGTTTTTGACTGATCCACCCGTGTGTCAGACAGACGGACGGACGGACAGACAGACAGAATTGCGATGGCTAAGACGCGCTAAAGCCGTAGCTGCTTTCGCGCGTTAGAAGCACGACAGAGAGACGTACAACCAGCATTGCATTATGGTTGCAGAAAAAACGAACGTTTGAAAGATTTTATTGATGACGCTGTCAAAGAGTATGCTGAAACTGAACGCAGCTTACAAAAGCTGGCCCGCAAACTAACCGTGTCAGAGGACTGAGGACCTGAATTATAAGACATCATCATCATCCTCGTCGTTGCGCTATCATCGGCTGTAAAACTAAACGAAGAGAAATAGCCTAAATTCAGAACACTATTTTGTGGCAAAACGACTCAATCTTCATGTCACCAGAACCACATGCTAGGCTTATAGTGCGGCGTCCGTTCGCAGAAATGATGTCAGTGTGGGAAGGCGCCATGAGGCGAGCAGTGAGCACTGAGACGGTGGTCGATTGAATTGGCGCCCGACCAGCCGCCCACCCACGTGCGTGCATGTTCTATTGAACACCAGCACGCAACGACCCGTGACTGTGAGACAGGTGCGCCCTCAGACCACCTGCGTCAGGCGAAAACTGCGGAAAAAGACGCAGAAAAGACGGCCGCCGCGGCTGAATTATGAATGTACTGCTCGTCGTCGAGGCGGCAGCCGTGCACAACGCCAGGCACAGCATAATGCTATTGGTGCGGCATGGTCGGTCGCGGTGCCAGTCCAGATGGTCGATCACTTCATCTAATATTATCACAACCCGTGCCAAATTAATCACTGTAAAATTATTTATCCCGAGCGTCTATCAGTATTAATTGAAAACGAAAATCAATGTTTCGTGCGAAACTGACCGGCATGTGTAAGTAACAAAAATCGTGCGGCGGTTGATACAATTGTAGAACATTACTAGGTCTACCAGTTTTAGTAAATTAGTAATAGTAGGCCAACTGCGACGACGATTTCCAACGTGCCATAACACGAAAATCATCACATCCCCGGCGCAACATGTTTAACATTTGTTGTAAATATGATAAACATGACATTATTTTACAAAGTAGGCCTACACTTTTTGCCCTGAACGGTTTTCTGAAACACAACTTAATGGCATAAGAAGCTTAAACGCAGCATTAGGCTATGACGCCGCGTGTTAAATCCTAATAACTCTGTTGTCGAATTCACGCGTGTCATTAACGCAGTGCACTGGTCATAAATTGCTACCTAAAGAATTAACTGGACCAATACAGTCTGTCAACTGTACAGTCCAGTAGTCTGTAAAGCGGTATCGATGTGCGGGGTGCAGTAGCAATCATAGAAATTGGCGACACGTGCGCGCCGGGCGTGAAAAGAGGCAGTGCGCGCGTGATGGGGGGCACCTGTCGGGCGCGCGTGAACCGAACGTGTACGCGACCGCTACGCGCCGCTGATCTTACATATTGACCCGCTTATCTCGCTACAATACAATAGGCCTACAGCCTGGCAGCGGCGCACTCAATCGATAGACCTGTCGGTTTGAACGTGTCTGAACGTGTCTGTGACGTCACGGCACTGCAGATCAGCCTCTGTAGCCCAGCTACTGACGGAAGTCAGTCGATACGTCGCTTTGTTGCACGGACGATGAATTCGATCGCATAGCCGCCGTCCGGAACACACGACTGAAACAGCGCGTGTCGTCATATCGCGTGACGGCATCGCAAGCAGACACGTACGCCATTGTCCAGTCGACCTATAGCTAGTGTACAGGTACATGTATAATAGACCCACTACACTGCGCCTCCTCACACACAAGACCATCGGGACAGCACTACAGTCTGATTTCGTATAATTACAAATCAATTAACTAAGACTGGCACAAACCCTAACTACTTACCCTATCCCAACCCTAACCCTAACCGACCCTGACGGACTGACCCTAAAACTTGGTAAACGCGGGAGTCGTAATTAATTTTTTTCGAGGTAATAAATGTCTGACTTGGGGTTAAATGTTGCAAAAAACAATCATTTTTCGCAACATTTAACCCAAAGTCGGACATTTATTACCTCGAAAAAAATTAATTACGACAGCGAAGAGAAAAAAAGTTGCAAAAAGTAGGACTCGAACACGCATCCTTTCGAACTCGGCCATAAGCAGCTTTCGGCAAACGTGCTTCAATGGCGCTATGTATGGTAGCGCCATATAAACGTCCTGTACTAGGGTTACCGGGTACCAGCCTACTGGCCGCCTATTGGCCATTTCGTTAGTGCTCTCCTGAGGTCCTTTTCCCCAAACACCGACCCGCTACCGCTGCAGTGAACTGCAACCGTTTCCGGTCCAACGGTTGCTCGACTTCCGGTAAACTAACAGTTTTCAACGTTCAAATTTAGCGGGCAGTTACCAGAACATCTTTTGTTGCCTAACCGTTCCATTCTGCTGTCCGTGTAGGCCTACTCTGTTCTACGCTGTCTCAAAAAAATCCCCGACATTTTTGACTGTAACTTTAAAACCAATTATCAGATTTTGCTAATTTTTGGTACGAATATTCCTGATACAACTTGCATCAAAAGACTGTTCAGTTTCCCACCTCATCTAATGTATGCTTCTGCACTACATAGGGGAAATCAGATCAAGCGAAATATGTGTTGAAATAAACAGAAAACCTGGCAAAAACATTCCCGACATTATCAATCGTAACTTGAAGAAAGATTAGCACATTTTAATAACTTTTGGCAGAAATATTCCTGACACCACTGGTTATTAAATAAGTGATCTAGTTTCTATCTCACCCAACGTCTGTTTTTGCACTACCTGTTGAAATCAGACCAAGCATGATACGTGTTAAAATGAATGAAAAAACGTCAATAAATTCCATCTATCTTAATCTGTGAGCCCCAACAGCCGGTCTATTACAAGGTTTGACTATCATGCAGCGATGTGTCTACCAGATAAAGTTTAGGAATGTTCAAGAAGCGACTGGTACAGCCTGGAATGGTCTGGAGCAGAACATTATCGATACTGCTGTCAGTGAATAAAGAAAAATTAAGCGTCTCCTCGCCCGTGTTCGCATAGTGGACCAACACTTCAAGCAATTTTAGTGCAGGCAGTTAAAAAATGGACAACTGAGTAAAATGTCAGCCAAAGTGCCAGAAATGTGAAGAAAATGTGTTTTTACGCGTTAGACTATGTTAATTAAGCAATCATATCGCATTGGATAAAAAAGTGATATTTCGCTGGTTGTGTTTTTCCCAGGTAGTGCAAAAACAAAAGTTGGGTGAGGTGGGAAACTAAACGATCATTTGATGGCAAGTTGTGTCAGGAATATTCGTACCAAAAATTATCACAATGTGATAATTGGTTTTCAAGTCACAGTCGAAAATGCCGGGGATGTTTATTGAGACACAGTGTAGTTTCTGTAGCCTACTGTAAAATGTTGATGACGACGACGACGACGATGACAAACTAGGCCTAATGCGTGTGTTTTGCTTTTTTACACTAAAGCGCGTTCGTGAATGTGCAATTGCTTGCTCATGTTATAGACATACGAAGACGTCAGAAAAAGAAATCGCACCGCAACGTTTTAAAAGACTACGCGGTCATACAAATACAAAGAGAAATAAATTAGGAAGTGAAGCAGTTACAAAGTTCAAAATCTTACACACGATTCGAAAATTATTCGAATATTTTTAAAACTATATTCAAGAAAAATTGTAGTCTTAGACGAAGAAACGACTGCATGAGCAACACCGAATATTGCGAACTGAAGTTTAAGCAGACCACGAAACAGTGCAAGCGTGCTAATTTGTTAAGGAAATAAATTGTCTACCCAACGTCCCAAATTAAGCCCTAGTTACGGGCTAAGTTCTCATAGTAACCCATTTTAATTACTGCATTAAACTGTATCGGCTTTTTTTCTAATGCGCGAAAGAAACCTGCGTGACAGCAGCTACATTATTTAATCTTTCCCTTAGAAACTAGTCGCCTTCCCAAAGTTGAAAAAGAATACTTATAGCAACAACACGCTTTATTCAATTTGGATATACACTAAAATACACGTGTAAAATATAACAAAAAGAACTGACTTAGGCTATAAGAGAACACGCCATGCTCACCCCTGTCTATACCTGTACGTCGGACTAACACGGTCATAAAATATCTTCACTAAAGCAAAGAAGCGTTGAACTTGAATCACAGTTAATCAGTCCAACCTCAGTACGTGGCCGGTACAAGCTGCATGATGGTGTGATTCCTGATTCCTGTCTGAGACCGCTCAGGAATCACGTCAGTCGTCAGCTGATTGGCGCCGTATCACTGACGACAGTACAGGTGAGTTATAAGTGCTCGCCAGCAGCAGCAGCAGCAGTCTGTCAGTGTCAGTGTTACCTTGGCTACCTGCACGGCCGCTCTGCGCTGCTGCTAACAGGGCCGGATTAAGACCAAATAGGGCTGGATGCTGTAGTTTAAAAAGAGCCTATTTGTTTTTGGCATTCAAGACATACAAATAAGCTCAAGACCCCCCCCGCAACGCAACCAAGCCCGCATAACAAGACAGCAATACAACCACGGCGAACAATGCTTTACTGAACTTTACTGATATAACTTGCATGCAACGAGTGATGATCACGATTTTTTCAGTTTTATATCCCCAGTCCAACCACAATGTCAAATTTATGTACGTTTTCGCTTGGTCTTCCGTGCTATGCAAACCTATCATTTGATTTCCACGGCAATTTTCCACCCCGGAAGATGGACGATTGCTCATGGTTGGTTGTGAGTACGGGTTAAACTAAGGGTTGTTGCGAGTGGGATGGAATTCGTTTGAGATGGCGTTCACTGGATTGATGTTCATGACGTTCGTTTGGTGAGGCAAAAGCTCGGCGACCAATATAGGCCTACGTCATAATTTCCCGAGCCTTGACGTGGAATGCGCTCCGCTTCATCATTGCTTCTGTCTTTTATACTGCCGGAGAGGGGCCTAGGAGGCTAGGATCGAGTGCATGGGACGCTTGCCACGTCGGCAGATTTCGCTCTCGCGAGGGTGTCGTAGCATTTCGCCTAATCGCATTTCGCCTAATCGCTCCCCCAGTTGGGTCTAATTACGACGCGAAATGAGATTAGGCGAAATGAGACGACACCGGTCACTTACGGTCGGCCAAAAAAAATAGTACAGAAGAAATGATGAACGACAAAACAAAGCTTGTCAAAGAAGCAAAAAACGACAAAGCAAGTCGTTGTTGTTGGTCCGCCTATCAAAAAAGATTAGGCAAAATGGGATTAGGCGAAATGCGATTAGGTGAAATGCTACCCAACCCTCGCGAGACGCGAGAAATGCCACGTCGATAAGGGGCCGTATGCAGTGTCGGCAAGCTAGCTTAGAAGAAAGGGAAAGAGACATGAGGAATAAAGAAAAACAAGAGAGGTGAGGACGACCAACGATGAAAGAGGACAAAAAGAAAGGGAAGGAAAGGGGGAAGATTCTCTGGATTTGCTAACCGGGAAAATTTCCTAGCTACGCCACTGCAAAAAAATCTGTAGCCTAGGCCTATTATTTATGCCGTATTTACACGAGGCGATCGAACAGGCGATCGTTCAAGCAACCCGTTTGCGGATCGTCGCCGCTATGCAAATTATATCGATCAAAAATAAGCTTGATTTCTGGGGCCTAGATGGCTATAATAATGCACGTTTTATTGCCTATGACAACCAGTGGCTGGATTGACATAAAAAGGAAAATTACCAGGTCGCAGGAGCTTCAAAACAGTACAACTTTCAAGCTGCAACTCACAGTACCGGATATAGGCCTATTTCCACTAATTACAAAAATCAACATTGACATTCTCATCGTCGGACTCCATTTCCAACGTAAACAGTGTGACGTCAACAACAGCGTAATAACACAGTACATATATCCCCGCCATATGTTGCGCTGTGACTGGTGCTCATTTGCATAGTCGCGGCGACCGATCGCTTGTAGTGAATACACGAGGAGGCGGTCGCGGCGATCGTCGCTGGGACCGATCGCCGCAACGATCGCCTCGTGTATTCAGTACATAACCAGCCCCAGCAAGCACCAGCAGAGCTTTTAAACTTTGAACTTAATACGTTACTAAATGGTAGTTTAATTTTATACAAATCGGCGTACCACAAATAACTTTAATGTACTGTAATGTTACTCAGACATATTTCAATACCAGTAATAGACAAAAACGTTCTATATTTGAGACAGTTAATGAAGACCATGATGTAATTCATGTCTTGAATATAAGTGAAAGTAAAATTCCGACAGCAGAAATTAGAGCTCCGTTGTAAATCGGATGGCCAAACTGCTGCAGAGACTAACCTCTTATTAAAATCAATGGATAGATCAACTAAAAGGTGCTCGTGAAAGTGCATATCTCCGCCAATTAAAGTAACTTAAACATTTCAACTACTACTTTCTATTATTACTACTACTACTACTACTATAACTACTACTATAATGTGCTGGTGATGTGATCACGTCTAAATAGCAATGACGTCATACATGATGAGTCACTGATGTGTCCACATACACAGACAGTAAGACAGACAGACACAAAGCGATTATTTAGTCTCCACCAGTTCACTACGTTAATTTTGGCGGATAATAAATCGATCAAACCATCCGTCCATCAATCAGTCAGACAATCAAACAGTGATTCAACCATCATCACTATCAAAACACAGCAGAAGAAGGTAATCATTACGTGTCAGCAGTAGTAGCAGATATCCAGCGGACAGTTTTGAGTCGGTCGTCCCAGTCAGCAACATCAACCACCGGTCTGTCGTAGACTATGCGTACAACTCGACAGTGCAGCTCGTGCTGGGACAGAGTCAGAGGCTTGTCAGTACACAGTGTCATCGTCATGTCCTTAGCACGACCGCCGTGCAGGTGACCTACGACATACAGCAGCCAAAGACGGCTAGATTGCTATTATGGAGTAGTCCATGCAGGAGCAGACGTTAAAGGATCTTTTGAGGAAAACCATATCTCAACGCTATCGAGCGTCAGCTGCCGTACTGGATCGCACAGTGTTACCTGCCACCCAACACAGGTAAACGCGCCGTACCTTAACCCCAGCCAGGCAGGCTGGCAGGCAAACTAGATTTGCCTACCCCAGAGAGATAGAAAACCGAGTTGGTATCACCCACCCAGCTTTTCGAGGACAAAACGGCAAAACATATCTACAGTAGCCTATGGCAAAAATCCTAACTACAAGCTACAAAGTTTTCAAAATGTTACTTGAAAATTTATTTATTAGGCTAAATATACCAAACAAGTGTGTTCACTATTTATTAACAAACTTTACAAGAATATTTAAAACGTTGGAGTAACAAACCGAAAAATGAATCGTTTAAAAAGAGCTTTTCAGTTGTCTGGAAAAATTACCAAAAACAGATCAGATGTTTTGCTATTCTGCCCTCGTTATACTGGAGACACGGCTTGCATTAGAAGCTTACAGCACAAGGAAAAAAATATAATTTATTAAGTTGTTTCAGCTATTACCTATACGCGGTGAGAACGTAAGATTGGAGTCTTCAGGCCACGTGAACTTGACAGCGCTGTCAGAGTGATTGGTCATCGTGAAGCTGAGAGTTCGACTCTCACTGATTGGCACCTCACCAAACCGCAGCACGTTCGACTTAAAAGCTGTACAATCAATAGAGCATACAACAAATGTATAGGTTTTCACAGGATCTGCTGTTTTTTTTTCCTGCAGCAGTGCAACACATTCAAAAATTATCACTGAAGAAAATCACACACAAGTTGAATCCTAACAGACGCCAGTGTGGCCGTCCGCTTATGGGGTGTTTACACGATCCAGCAAACGTCCAGCAAACTTTCAGCAACCGTAATGCTGGACGTTTGCTGGAAGTTTGCTGGACGTTTGCTGCCATATGTTATGATGGAGCTAGACGTTTGCTGGAAGTTTGCTGAAAGTTTGCTGGACAGATTTGATTACAGAGAAAGCTACTGTTGAATATTTGAATTCGGCCAAATGGCTAAAATTCTATTTACTACAGAAGTTTTACTAACCAGCGATATCGCCGTCAATCACGGTGACGTCATCAGTGACGTCATCAACCACTGACGGTACGCAGTAAATGGTGATGTCATCGTGGTAAGCTTCAGCGACCAGGTGAACGATGCAGTCCTCATACTGGTTATCAACCACCCTCAGCATGATCTGTCCTTGTGACTTCTTAGCCACTGACGCGTGGTAACAGACCTCGAATGACGCGCTCTCGCCTACGTCCAGAATAGCTGACGACACTTGCGATCTACCGCTCGCTACAAACCACATCAACGAACGTATATTTCTCAGACATTCTAATGACTGAACAACTAAAGTGATCCGTTGCGTATATAACCTGGAAGAGAACTCAGAAACCCTGAATCCAGATTCTAAATGGCTAAACCGGATCGCCAACAAAAAGTCTAAATGGTCGGTTTTAGGACCACTGTAGAATTTCATCAAAATGCGTTCATACCCTGCAGAGACACACTGTCACTTTTCGCCTTATTTTCCATTAGTAAAAAGTCTGAATTATGATAATCCAAAAGCCACAAAAAATGCCAGCTGCCACCAAAATCTAACAAGTTCCTCGTTGCGCCATGCTCAACCCTCAGAAAAGTTTGACAAAATTCTTCTCAAGTAAACTAGCTGACAGAAAAAAAACGAACAAAGAAACAGAGAGAGACCGTCACATAACTTTTTTTCGGCGGAGTTAATTACAGCATTAGTTGAACTACCGCAGTAAAATATTAGCTCAAATATTTCGCTAATTAATGCGTTGATAAAAGCAATGAAAAACAGCAAGCAGCTATAAAGACCGTCAGCACTGCGCACTGTCTGTCCACCATCGCTGGCTGCACGAAGTGAAAACACATCATCTGCATCAACCATGTCAATGTCCACCTGCACATGCATATCCAGAGAGAATAATGTAATAATATAATGAATAACACAAATAATACTTTAAAAAGATTAAATCGCCGACAGTCAACAGCGCTATCTCACAGCTCTGCGACCGATACGAACGGTGCTCATCTTCATTTCCAAGGCCCCGAGCCAGCAGTGAGTGCAAATACAGCTTACACTGTGTCTCAGAAAAAACATCCCCGACATTTTCGACTGTAACTTGAAAACCAAGTAACAAATTTTGATAATTTTTGGTACGAATATTCCCAACACAATATGCCATCAAACAACCGCTTAGTTTCCCACTCACCCAATGTATGCTTCTGCACTACCTAGGGAAATCAGATCAAGCGAAATGTGTGTTGAAATAAACAGGAAACCTGAAAAAACATCCCCGACATCATCGATTGTAACGTAAAGAAAAATTAGCAGATTTTAATAATTTTTGCAAAAATATTTCTGACACCACTGGCTATTAAATAAGTGTTTTAGTTTCCACCTCACCCAACGTCTGCTTTTGCACTACCTGGGGAAATCAGACCAAGCGTAATACGTGTTAAAATAAATGAAAAAACGTGGATAAATTCCATCCATCCTAATCTGTGGGCCCCAACAGCCGGTCTATTACAAGGTTTGACTGTTATGCAGCAGTGTGTCTACCACACAAAGTTTAGGAATGTTTGTGAAGTCAAAAAGTGACTGGTACAGCCTGGATTAGTCTGGAGCAGAACATTATCGATACTGCTGTCAATGAATGGAGAAAGCGTCTCCTTGCCTGTGTTCGCATAGTGAGCCAAACAATTTTACTGCAGGCAATTAAAAATGGACGTCTAGATGAAATGTCAGCCAAAGTGTCAGAAATGTGAACAAAATGTGTTTTTACGCGTTGTGTTAATTAAGCAATCATATTGCATTGGATGAAAAAGTGATATTTCGCTGGTTGTGTTTGTCCCAGGTAAAAATGGCAAAAACAGGCATAAACAAACGTTAGGTGAGGTGGAAAACTAAATAATCATTTGATGGCAAGTTGTGTCAGGAATATTCGTTCCAAAAATTATCAAAATCTGATAATTGGTTTTCAAGTTACAGTCAAAAATGTCGGGGATGTTTTTTTCAGACACAGTGTAGTTATAATAAACGAAGGGCCAGCACTCTCATCTGCCTTTACATTCCAGGCGGTTAGGCCGGTACCAAATGATACTGCTTGGTAACAGAGACACATACGTTATATTAAATCTGACATACTGAAATAACTCCAAGAAAAACAGCAATAGTTGCCGAATTGACGAAATGTCCACACTTTAGCAATTACAGTCTGTAATCTGATACATTTATATAGCTTACTAGTCACCACTTAAACCGTTTATTCATAAAGAAATCAACACGGAAGACTTATGGGGGTGTTTACACGATCCAGCAAACGTCCAGCAAACTTCCAGCAAATGTATTCAAAATACACGCGCTAATGCTGGATCGTGTAAACACCCTATTACCTTGCAGGTGAGCGTGCCGTCGTTGACAATGACAACGGGCAGTGTCTGTGTACGACCAATGATGCACCTCTGAAACACCAGCACAGGCTGTCCTCTCTTGTTGCGCAGTGTCGGTCGCGCGATCACAATGTGAGGCAGGTTGCCTTCACCCACTAGCTCGAATGTCAGACTGCGACCCTTCGGCTGGTTCTGAGGAACTGTCTCAATTGACGCGTCGAATATCGCACTGTAGCTCTGTAAGCACAACACATTTACAGAACTGAACATATTCTTGCGTATGCAGAGAAGTTACGAGTTGTGTTTTATGTTAGGTTTAATGTTGGGTTATATCTCGCAAGCAATTGGCCATTTTGTACCTAGATAGCTTTTGACTAATTGACTGAATGTTTGATTGATGTGATAAATTATATATAGATGGATTGACTGATTAGTTTTTTGGGAATAATTGCGAGAGTTGGACTCTCGTGAAATAACGTTAGAAACGTAGCGCGCGAAAAGTAAAAAAAAATAATCCATATTTAAACAAAAAAGATATTTTAGATTGTGAACAATCTCATGTACTCCTCGTGCGCATTATTTTCTCCTGTATGCTTTTAACTGCTTTTCAGTGCCTTTCTTTTCACACCGCAAATGACGATCTACTATGGGTGGTCCATAGTGACCATGCATCTATCTAGCACCGTTATGGAAATATGGCCGTTTGAAATTATTCCAGGAAGACTCTTCCAGGAACAGAGGTCAGTCGTTGGTCGGTCGTCGGCCGGTCGTCGGTCGGTCGCTCGGTCCTCAATATTACACTGATCTTATATACTCCTCTTCACTACGTTAGGAACGTAGCGCGCGAGGAGTAAAAAAT
>Ga0209454_1002696_pt1 | contig 12235 bp, 9 predicted proteins | sample WorMetHERISLAND1_2_FD_187400 | JGI IMG/M metagenome (GOLD analysis project Ga0209454, IMG submission 187400) | Marine gutless worms symbiont microbial communities from Max Planck institute for Marine Microbiology, Germany - Olavius geniculatus... | ecosystem: Host-associated > Annelida >...
TCGCCGACATAATCACCTGTTTCAAATTTTGTGTCGATCGGTTGAGGGGTTTCGGATCTGCGTGGGGTCGAATTTTGCCATTCTCCCTTTACTTAGCCGGTCGCCATTAACACAGGGCTGTGCTACCTCACGCGTGTGATGGTTTACCTGACTGCAGACAGTCACCCATCCAAGTAGTAACCGTTTGACAGTGACCCGAGCGGGAGTGAAACCTACGACCTCTTGATAGTAAGTGAGACGCCCTACCATTACACCACCAAGGAGCCACGTGACCACGGGGTGTTTGATGGGTGTACTGTATGGTGAGCGTAGATTCTGACGAGTGATTCGGTGACGGTTGCTGTTGACGCCGTCGTCTATTACCGCATCTCAAACCCGCGCATCTCAGTCGTGAACGTCGAGAACGCGGCACGCTCCACCCAGCTACTGGCGCAGACGACACTGCGCAACATTCTCGGCACCAAGACACTCAGCGAGATTCTCACCGATCGCGAGTCCATCAGCTCCATGATGCAGGTCAGCCAGCACCCGCGTGTGAGTGAAATTCACCGCCTCTCAGTGATGGGGTCGTGGCAAAAGGGAGAGGCAGCTACCCCTTCTCCTAAATTCTGGGGTCTCGGAAATTGCCCGGAAAATTTTCGTTTAAAATGCAAACAAAATGTGAGTGTAAAAGCCTTATTTTTAAAGAATTTAGGATCCACATTGAAATTTGGAGCACCTGTAATCTCTTATGTCGGAAATTTGCAGCTGGCTGTTGCAATTCGGTCGGAAATTTGGAGCATTTGTTGGAAAACTGCAAAGTTTTACCCTGCTTAGTATTTAAAGGCATCAAAAACTGTGCCTGTGTTATTTTAAAAATAACTCTGAAACGTTTGCTAATTTTCAAAACTTTTGGCACACAATTTTAAGACTGTTGCTGCACTACTTTGCGAAATGCAGAAGTCGTAGTTTGGCCGTTTGCAACACTGAATTATTTATACTGGATAGTGCATGCGTTCGGTTCAGAAATGATTAACCGAATAGCGACAAACACGACGGACAGTTATTGTCTCTCAAAAAAGTCACACGTTTTTTTCGGTACACGGTGTACAATGTGCGCGTGCTGGTCACTGTGCGTACCGTACTTATACTTGCTGCCTGATGGCTTGACGGACGGTTAGAACGATGGACTTACGATCAAAAGGTTGTTAGTTCGACTCGCTGTTATTACTGGAATGGGTGACTCCCCGTGGACAGGTAAACCATCTAGGTCTCGGTATATAATCAACACCAAGGTCAACTCAGCTTTCCATATCCCTCAACTTGCTTGACCGGGTAAAGGCGGGACGCGTTCACCCGTGTGTGATCCCATTACGTGGTCGTCCTAATTAAACAGACCGCATTACGGTCTTTCCACGGCCTGTCTGTCCGATTATCCGTCAGCGTTACCGGCACGGGTCAACTCGAAAAAGGCGCATAAAAACTGAAATTGGTCAGAAAGTTTTCCAGCGAGTGAGTAATCGGTGTGCTAATTTTTAGACAAAAGGTCAAAGATCAACATCATCAGACTTAAGAAACCCACAGAAGATCGCGCACCCACTGGCTCAGGCCCTCAATGCACACTAGGCGCTTGTATGACCCTCAGCTACTACGCGGACGGCCGCATTTCTCGTGATTTTGCAAGTTAAAAGGTATAAGATAAGCGAATATTTCAGCCAGACTGCCACAGTCATAGTCGCTTGAGGCAAGTGAAACAAACGTTCAGCCGATGTCTGTATAGGTCTCCATTAGTCCTTGTCTTAAACTAGGACTGTGTTGGCCCAGTACTGACATACTAAGCGGCCATCCGCCCGGAGCTGCGAAACTCATGCCTAATTCCGACATTGGTTACTTAGTTACTCTTGTATTGTTGAACGTTTGCACCTATTTCGGTTCTTCTGCGCCTTTTTGTTTTTGAGTTACGCGACCGATGTACGGAAGGACAGCGTTGCAGCTTATTAGGTAAGACAGCTGCACCACAAAAATAACGTAGGCCTACGTGTACGCACTGTGTGTGAAAATTATTATTACTTTTTAAAACTTTATCGTGCATTAATGGTAAGAGTAAGTTGATGTGTGTGTTGCAGCAAGTGTTAGACGACGGCACCGACCCTTGGGGCGTACAGGTGGAACGCGTTGAGATGTACGTTTATCAATTCCGCATTTTTCAGTTTTTGGCTGACCGTACTTATGGTCGCGTGGTCGCGCTTGTGGTTCAAGATTGTGTCTGTCTGTTGTCTCCGTCTCTCTCTCTGTGGCGTGTATATTGTGGCTAAATAGTACGTCGTAGTAAATCGGCGTTAGATAGGACGATGACGAGTTCTTGTAGGCTGTCAGTAATAACCATGTCCCTATCTCCAGCGGTTCGGCTGCAGTTTTTAACGCATACATTATCCACGTTCGGCGATTGTTGATGGCACGATGTAGGCCTTACGAATGGCGCAGTGCCGAAACAGTTAGTGGCTCGCCGGCTTGTTTACGGTCGGCCTTCCCTAGCGACAGCTGGGCTTCTTGTTTTCACTATCATTATACATTGCACGATGATATTCATGTAGTCGCTGTTAGCCTAAAACGACTTTGGAAACGTCACACGTGTATTTTTATTCAAATCTTGAAATTTTTGTTTCTTCAAGTTTTTACTATAATTTCAACATGATTTATAGCCAGCACCCTTGAGATCACGACCGTGTTGCAGCGTTAATAGAAATATTATTATCGTATTATTATTATTAATATTACTAGATCTACTGCTATTTTACATAGGCATTTTACAACATTTGTAAACAATAATAGACCTTCATGGCTACTAATTAATGACGAATTGTTTGTTGCTATTATAGAAAGGATGTACGCTTACCGGTGCACCTACAACGTGCTATGGCAACCGAGGCTGAGGCGCAGCGCGAGGCTCGAGCACAGGTAGATGCATGTTGAGATTATTTCGAAAATTAAGTAAGTAAGTAAGTAAGCAAAGTAATGTTTTAATCCATAAAACAAACCTAAACGCAAAAGCACAAAAGGTAAGCACTAAAAACTACACAAATTTGAAAATACAGTGGTTAGACTGTACACTTAAAATATACAAACACCATTGTGAAGCTGGAACTGATATCCACGGGACTAAGATTGTCTAGTGAGGCAATGCAATATTGATTGTTGAGATGCATAGCTGAAAGTGTTGCAAATTATAAGCAAAGTAACAGAAATAGTGTCTAAACTGAAACCATAAAAAACTATATGTCGGCCCAGTGCCGACATGAGATGCGGCCGTCCGTCTGGCTATTCACATTGCCACATGCAACACTTGCTTTTTTGAGTTAGAACTGAAAGTCCATTTTTACATGTAAGCCGTGTTTACTCGAAATGTGCGTCGCTTGCTTGATTTTTTTTGACATCCGGTATGCCTGATCTCTGACATTTTAAAAGTAGAAATAATTGATATAACAGTCAGTTCTACCAAGGGGAACGTCTGCACGAATTTTGGTTCTCTACGCTTTTTGTTCTCGAGATAGGAAGCTGAACTAGATAGAGAGACGGACAGATTGACGGGCGGGCAAGGCCCGTTAATGCGACTTATTAGAACAGCCGCAAAATAACGCAGTTATGTGAGCTTTTGTGCATGTTGGATTGTTGGTCGACGCTGACGTCATCGCTATAGATATCGCAGCATGTCACGGCGCCTACTGCGGACAGTCTTATCCTTGCGCGAAGGGTTGGAGAAATGTTTGACGTGGTTTTGTTGTACGTGTACGCTGCGGTAGATCATCGCGTCGGAGGGCGAAAAGAAAGCCTCCCACGCACTCAAGGAGGCGGCGGACGTCATCAACGAATCAGCGAACGCTTTGCAGCTGCGCTATCTCCAGACCATGTCACAGATCGCCGCCGAAAAGAATTCGACCATCATATTTCCACTTCCGGTCGACTTCATGCTGAACCCGACGGGAGCCAATGGCGGCGCTGGGGCGGGTGGTGCCGGTACTAGAGGGTCCGGGTCGGAGGTGACGTTCTGTAAGTCGCCGGACGGTCTAGCCTCGTCAGGGCTCGGCAGCGCAGCGGGCACACTGCAACATCATCAACAGCAGCAGCAGCAGCAGCAGCTGACTGTCAACGTCGAGGACCTCGAGGAATTCACGCTGCCGCCGCCGCCATATCGCTAGATACCCGACCCACCGGACTGCAGTGAACACGCGTAACTGACGGATGCCGCCAGACATCGTTCGAATGACGCTCAATCATCATTGACTTTGGCCCAAGCTCCATCCGCTTCGATTCGCTGTGGTCGATTCGTTCTTTCTTTTTCTCTCTCTTCCATCATCAAAGCAAGAAATCTGAGCTAATGCTCATAAAACTCGCGAGAGCCTATAGCAGTTTCTGTTCGCAGGTAATTTTGGTCTACCTCCACCCGTTTCATTGCAATTCACTCTTTTGCAGCCGAAAATCGCAAAAAAATCAGTAAAAACCCTTATTTTAGGGTTCAAGTGCATTTAAGGTCATCAATGATGATATCATTAAAAAGCATGTCATTAGTGTTTGTTGTAATAAGCAACATGTCTGTGCCTATCTGCAACCGTTTTGACTATAAACAAGCCAATAGCAGAAAAATAACCACTTTTTTTTGGGGGGGTGCACTTATTTGACACCCGCTTGTGCAGATATTCTTAAACGTAGGAAGTCGGGACTAGGACTGCTATAATCTACATTCAATGGCGAAAATTTCATGTGCAGGTTGTCTTTGTCTATCTCCAGCCATTTCGGCGCAATTTACTCTTGAAATGTGTGTCGCAGCCCGAAATCGCGAAAAATTCACTAAAACCTTTTATTTAGGGGGTTCAGGGTCATTCAAGATCATCAATTGACATTCCTAAGAAGCTCGTTGCTAGTGCTTGTTATGATGAGCAGCATGTTTGTGCCTATCTGCAACCGTTTTTTACTCTAGAGCAGCCAATAGCGGTAAAATAACGCTTTAGGGGAGTGCCCTTTCTTTCGTTTTTCGTTTGAGGGAACCTCCAATTACCCAGCGGCATGAAATTGTGTCACGAAATATTAGAGACTCAAGGCTATCATATAGTGAGAACCAAAAGTCTCTATCTATGTCATCAGGGCCAGCGGTTTTGCATGGATCGGCAGTCTCATTACGTTGGGTCTGCGGTTCGGCGGCTGGATGACGCGCTCCGAGCTGAGTGGAGGGTACTTTCACTGTTCATGTCGGTGCGGCATCTAACCGGTTCCAGTGACAATGTCGGTTGACTTGCTACTTCCGGAAGACCTTCTTCTACGGAATAGCCCACCGCTTCGGTGCGACATACTGCTGACAGTTGACTCACTGCTTCCGGTGCTCATCTTCGTACTTGACCAGTTGCCAGTCGGTCAACTTCGGTGACCTTGCAACCCCAACCGTTTTAGAGGCGGGACCCACACGGGACGGCACCGCTTAACCGGAAGAATCGCCTCCCGATTATCCGGGTCCGGTTTTGGGGTGCGGATAATTTCGGCTGTGTGTCAGTGGTGCACAGCCCCGAGCTACGGACCCGACTGGTGTCACCACTGTAGCCGCGACTTATTCAGCGCTGAGTGCTGGCGTCGGTATCGGTAGCCGGAGCACCGATGTGCTTACCGGGAACCGATATGCTACCGTTAACACCGGGCCAGTGTGCTGCTTACCGGCCGGCAATTGTAGTTAACGGTTGGTCTTTACAGGAGCTCTGTTCCGTTCAGAGCTCCCGACCAGAATGAGGACCCGAGGCGACGACAGTCGCTTTTATAGGGAAGTACGATTTCATTATGTGAGTCGTCCGCACTAGAAAATATGAGTGTTTACAGCAGGTCCACTACGTAGAGCTGAGAGGATAAGCCTAATTACAAGAGTTATCTCCGGAACGGCTGCACCGATTTAGACGCGGTTTGGACCGTCAGAAAAGCTAAAATTATTTGGAACCTAACGGTGCCGGTGCCCAAATTTAATAGTGTACGCGGGAGACGTAATTTTGGTTAGGCTACATGTCCTAGGCTATATGATTTATTAATGTACAGTAATAGTACGGCCTTCATGAAAAAAACGGTATTTTATCGTATGTCGTTACAAATCACGTAAAAGTTGTTGCTTTTGGGTCTCAAAAATGAAGCTTACTACCAGCGACAGACGTCTTAGCGGTCCGGACAGCCGTAAGCTTAACGGCTAAGCGGTTTAAACCGCTAAGCCAACCGGTAAGGAAGCATGCAGTGTAAGTAAGTAAGTAAGTAAGTAAGTTAATAGGTGCATATTTAAAGTGCACAATGTCAACCAGTGCCAAAACTGAGGCACTTGGCTGAGCCGCTTGAGGGAGCAGTAGGCCTGCTGGAAGCAGTGAGTTTTAAGGAGGCGACGGAAAGTGTCTGCAGAGGTAGAACTGCGGATGCTAGAGGGTAGTGAGTTCCAGACTGTGGGGGTTGCAGTGTCAGTTGCAGTCGGTATTGAATGCCACCGCTCGGCTCCCATTTTTAGCCAGAAGGTCAGAGCAACAAAGTTGCTTCGGGAACTCGTCTGGTTGCGTGTTTCCGAGCGTATCCAGTTTCGATAATGTGTCCTGGCATACCGTACAGCGCCAGCCTACCTTGCTAACAGTCTCCAGCTGACTGTCGACGCTCCTGCACGTCGTCGTCTGCGTTCTACCGACATGACGACGCTGCAAGTGCCATCGACACGACGTTCTACTCGAGCCTGGAACGATCTGCGCCACACTGCCACTAAAATAAGAATCGCCCACTCGCTGTTGCAATTTCGGCGAGCGACGAAAGTGTTGCATTGCGTTACTTGATCCGATTGTCGTTTTTTCGATTGATTAGAAGTCTCTGACAGTCTGACATTGCACGACAGGTTGGGTGTTTTTTGCCAGTTTAGGTAAAGACCTTCTACAGCTTTGGCGATGTGACAGTGTCACTTTAATCTGTGTTTTTGCCAACGTGGACGCAGGTGTTTCATCAAGCCTAGCATCATGCATCTCGTTCGCTCTCACCGCCAGATGAATGTATGTAATGCAAAGCGCGGTATCGCCGTCGTAACTTGTCCGTCCGTCTGTAACGTCGATGTAGCCTACCGTGGTCATTTTAACGTTGGATTACGTGAGAAGACAAAAAAGTCAACACAAAAATAACTTACTTTAGATTGGGTATTGGCTCTAGTAAAACATCCTCAAATTTTGGCACCATTATTTTGGAGTTTGCAGAAAACCCGCAATGTATAGGCTTATCCAAAACGGATAGGACCAGGGTTGCAGTTGCTATAAAACTTATTGATTACTAACAGAAGTTACATTAGCCTACGCGCTTTTGATTGGTGTCGAGATCCGATGAATAGTAGAGTGGTCCGTGAAGATATCCAGCATACTTTAGACCAGGTTTATACTATCGTGACTGATCGACGTGCGTGTGCTCTGAGTAGCAGGAAACGCTCGTGCGAGTACAACCTGGGAGGTCACTGCGAGACTGAGAACGCGGCGTCTATAGCTGCTCAGTGGCACTACCTCAACAGCCCGTGGAGCCCGGGACGTCGTCGCAAGCGCCGCTCGACGCCAGCAGACCACCGCAGCAGGAAGCCAAGAGTTCGACGCTGCAAGCGTGATCGCATCTTTACGACGACTCGCAACAACAAACCTTTGTGTGTCGATCGTTAAGACGCTCACAGGGCGTCTAACTAAACTGAACTGAACTGACACGGTTTAGTTTTTGACGAACTGACCAATAGGCAAGCCCGCTGGTAATCGATTGACGCATACGTGAGCGTAGTCACGCCGTTAGATGGTGCCTACTGTAATGCATTACTGTTTGTCCATGGGTAGTTCGTCAAAAACTAAACCATGTCATTTTAGTTAAGTTCAGTCACGTCGCTTTGTGCGCGCCTTCAGGTTCGAATTCCACGGCATGTCCGAAAGTTGTTCCCTTAAACATTTTCAGCGTGTCGAAAAGAAACACGCCCAGCAAGTCTGTATTCTAAAGTTTTTGGTCTTGCGGGAAATCCCAAAATTCAGCACCTGTTTATTTTCCTTTCGTGCAGTTTCGAAAAGGCTTATGAACATGACTGCGATAATAACTGCAACGAGTACAAGCGTGTGCAATTGTTTCAGCTTTGCTATGAATGACACTGCCTGATAGAAGGGCCTAGATGCCGACAGCTGTGACAAGCGGTTCGAAAATCTAAATGCATGCGTGCCAGACCTTCGTCTCCTGCCAAAGCATTCTTATCGTGTTCCGTACATTCCATAGTTAGCACAATGTCTCTTGATTTTAATTCCCTAATATCGGGACGGGGATAAAAAACATCTTTTTACCGCCGCACTGCGAATAAAATAATTTCAGGCCAGGCCTCCGCCACGTTTTCGCTGGAAACTATTTTGACGCCTTCAGGTAGTTGAAAAATGCAAGCCATTCTTTCGAGTGGCTGTTAGTGGACAAGATGTCGGCGACTGGTCTACAACTTTTGGATTAAGACCTACGATATGTCCGGCTCCGTAGGATTTTAAACTTACGAGCTGCTGTTTTGATGTCGTGTTGCCTACATTAATAATGAAATACACATAGGCCTAAAAAGCGATATTCAAATGAAATGTAAAAATCCTCTAGTGATCACGCTTAGTATGACATAGTCACGTATAGATGAATGGAACTTCGTAGTTTGGCACTGAGATCTGATTATGCGTGCAAAATATGGCTAAAAAATTTCAATCTTTGAAAAATAAACTTCAGAACATTGCAGGGAGGGGGCGTAAAATTTTCTGACTAGCATTGTACATTGCATTATTATTATTAAACAAGAAGCTATATCACAGACGCTGAATATTTAAAATGAGCCATCATATTCTCCCGGCATGGTATCAAGTGATTACCAGCTCTTTTCAAAATTGAATAAACCTCTCTTCTGTGTTTAATCTATGACAAAATGAACTCTGCCACCAGAGAGTAGCGAAGGGCAATGAGAAGTATTATTGTATGACTGCAAACTGTGTACTGACTAAGGAAGCGAATGTGTTGAAAAATAATAGCAAACTCAACTGTATAGGGCCTATCTTTTCTGTGAAGGTTCAAAACTTTCTAAGCACCCGTCACAAAGGCCTTATGTTAAAAATACACACCTTTGTGACCACAATGTTAAAATAAAGGCTGTAAGCAACGTTCAAAATTGAATTGAATATTTAATACCGGTAACATATTTATATGTATGTACATCTGTGTACATGTAGGTCTACATTATTAAAATATCAACACGCTGAACTAAACTAGAGACTGCAGTGGAAAGACAATGCACACTCATTTGATGGCGAGTGATGGAGCAGTTACATGTTCAACATACGTACCAGTGGCAGATCCAAAATTTTGGAAAAAGGGGGAGGCCGGGTAGGAGACGCCAAAGGCGTCGAGACATAGGGTCGAAGTGCCATAGGCGCCAAAGAGTGTGGGGGTCTATTCCCTCTACTCACTGGGTTGGAAGCTAGGGAGGAGGGGGCTGTACAGAGAAAATGTTTCAAAGTTTTATGCCAAATTAATGCATTTTGCGCACAATTTTCACTTTGTTATAAAAATGCATCCAGTCAATAGAGGGAGTGGGGTCGTCCGCCCATCCTACCTCCATCTGGATCCACCACTGATAGGTACATCACAACCTGCTGTAAATAGATTCCACAAAAGCTACTGTGTGCCCTGAATAGACATGGTGACACAACATTAGTACCACTGGTCAATTTCTGGCATCAACTACTGGAAAATTGTACAGTCCAGAGCACAACTGACTAATAAACAAAAGGCAACTTCATCGCTTGTTCCATACTGAACAGCATGAATTCAATCACCTCAACAAATAATCTATGAGCGTCTGTGTACACAAAGGGCAGCCAAAAATACTTTCGCACTTCAGCGCAAAATGCGACCATTAATGGAAAAGAATTGCAAATCCTGTGCAGATAAAATTCACACATGCACTGATTCATGTGTTCAACTGTTCACGCCAAATTTAGTGAAAATCAGTATAAGAGAACTGGAAGACAACGAAACATGGCATAGAGGACAAACAGCTGGCTCTTGGCAGAGTCTTTTCCACACCGTTAACAAAACCACTGAAACAAATTTTCCGGAAAAAGTATGCATTTTCTGCAATTCTGCACTGTCGGTGGCATCTTGGTAACTCGGTTGTTCAGGTGTTGCATTTGCCATCGAGACGTCATCAGTTCGACTCCCAGCCAATTTGTTATCAAGTAACAACTCTGGGTAAGTTATTCACACACACGTGCCTCTGTCACAAAGCAGTATAATTTGTTTGATACCAGTTTTAGATGGTGATGCTCCACGGCTGGGAAGGTACGGGTCTGGCGTACTGGCCATGCATCAGAGACTATATGGTTTGTTGATCTATGGCTCAGTGGCCTGTATGGGATAGCAACTAGCAGTGCTTCATCCAAATGAACTGGTTTCTGAGAAGATACACTTGGAAACTACTCAAGGTTCACTCACCAGAATATTTCTAGAAGCTGACAGCTAGTCGCCAATGACTTAACTGCTCAATTGCAGCAGCACAGGAAATATAAACAAATAAAGAATATAAAGTACTAATGCATGCAAACTTTCTGCAACTGGCAAACACATGATTTAATAATAACACGAACAATGCAGCCAGCAGGCTACTCTAAGGGAGGCTGGAAGTATACTGCATATGTAACAATTTCAATATATGTTGGTTAAAATATGAAAACATACAAGCTGCCATTCATAGAATAAAACTGTACAGTTATACACAAGCTATGACAAGTGGTCGCATGAATACAAGTGATAACACTAACATTTATATGCGTACTAGACAAACGATACTATGCAATTCATGTGGTCAAATGTAGCGATATGAACTACACATACACTTAGAAACATACTCTTACTAGCATAAAATGACTAAGTCACCATATTAAAATGAATGACTAGCCCTTCTCTTTGACCTAAAAAATTCCTGTGCTTCTGGTCGCAAACTAGCCAATAAGTATGGATTGAGGCGGAAATTTAACTAGTACTTGTAAGAACTAAATTAAAGATAATGCAGATTAAGAGATTTGATACAAACAGTTTTTTGCCAGTAAGACTTCGAAAACAAACTAGTAACTGCAAAAAAATTCAGAGGAATAACTTCAGGGATGCACGGTTTTCAGGGACAGACGACAACCAAAAGCACAGAGGCCCTATCAGTGCCTATCATCAAGTGAAAGTAGTTTTCTTTCATAGCAGTAGAAAAAATAACCATGCTCAGCAGTCACAGCAAGTACTGCTACCCATGTATGGATGGCCAGGCTGAGCTGGCCTCAGTAGCTGTAACTGTTAGTAGCAGTAGCTGTCTGCTGGGCCTCAGTAGCTGGTTAAATACCGCATCGATAAAAGTTGGTGGCATAGCCAGAAGGATGGCAAAGGGTGACAGTACTGACCACCCTGAACTTTAGTTGCAAATGCAAGTTTGAGCAGTAAAAATATCAAAATGTGTACTCGTTACATGCATTCTCGGAGCTTCTTCATGCAAATCGCATTTGTGACAACCCAACAGGGGCCAACACTGGCTCTCACCCCCAACTCCAATTTCTGGCTAAGGCTACAATAAAAATACTAAGTGAATGGTCAAACATTTTGGTATTAATCCACGTAATGCAACCGCAGCCCTCTTAAAATAAAGACTGACGGCGGCCATGCTCAAGTCCGCAAACTTTGGTCTATCGGTATTTTTAGTTTTTTACTATAAATTTGTCAAACGTGGTCTGTCTGCTACAAAATTATGTACACATAATGTGACATACAACGTGAGCAAATGCTGCAAATTTGGTGACAGTACAATTTCTACTTTCTCGTGTGTGCATATATTGTGGCTAAACCATATGTCTGTACGTACGGTTTAACGACAATATAAGCACACACGAGAAAGTAGAATTCATACAGTCACCAAATTTGCAGCATGTGTTCATGTTGTCTGTGGCACCATGTGTAAAAAATAGGGCTGCAAAAATTAACGATTAATTAATCGATTAATCATTAAAAAAATTGTTCGATTAATTTTTTTTAATCGATTAAAATTCGATTAAATTTTGGACATGTGAACATCACTCATTTGCACATTAGGTTGAAAGCAGCTACATTGTGAACAAAATGCATGCTGCTCTTTTGCCCGAAAATGTGACATCACTTGTTTGTCTGCGTGATTGGCTGAAAGCCTGAAATGCGTGTT
>Ga0209454_1002700_pt1 | contig 12227 bp, 11 predicted proteins | sample WorMetHERISLAND1_2_FD_187400 | JGI IMG/M metagenome (GOLD analysis project Ga0209454, IMG submission 187400) | Marine gutless worms symbiont microbial communities from Max Planck institute for Marine Microbiology, Germany - Olavius geniculatus... | ecosystem: Host-associated > Annelida >...
GTCTTCCAGGCAGCCGATGGTGAAGATTTGGTGATTCTAGCTTGCACCGTTTTTGACTGATCCACCCGTGTGACAAAAGAAGAGACGGAGAGACAGACAGAATTGCGATGGCTAAGACGCGCTGAAAGCAGTAGCTGCTTTCACTCGTAAAAATCAACCAATGTTTTAAGAAGCTACTCAAAAAATAAAAAGTGGCTTGGTTTTTGGGGACAATGTGTAAAACGCTAATGGAGTGAGCCATATTTCAGCACTCTAAGCTCTTCTGGGACAGTACATAAATTCACTCCTATTGGAAGAAAATATGAAACAACAGCAGCGCGCAAAGCCAACCGTTATTGTTGATCTCAATGGAGATATATTCCGGTGGCCTGGCATCATTGCGAATAAACATGAGCGTTCCTTGTTTCTCCTGTGTTGAAAACCCAATCAGAATGTTCTCCTCATCAGTCGAGATATCTCCAGCAGACGTGTCAAACTGGTAGCGAATCATGTAGCTCGGCAACATGATGACGCCAATTTCTGTCGCACATCATCAATTCATCAATGTTAGATGTTATTACAAACTTCTACGTGTTTTCCTAAGTTGCGACACATCCTGCCATAAACATTATGGTGTGTTTTGAGGTAAAGAGATGATTAATTATATTTTACAATATACAGCACCTGATTCACCAAAAATGACAACAATGATAAACTAGATATACTTGTACAGACCTACAATCGAATACAATACAAAATTTACACCGTAAAACTACCAAGCATAAAACTACATCAGAAAAAATAAAACATGCACTAAAAAGCAGTAAGTGAGTGAGTGAGTGAGTAGGGTTTAACGTCCCACGCGACACAGTATAGGTCAGAATGCACACAAACACATAGCAATGGAACGATAAGTTTAACCTTTGCAGTAAAAAATTAACAAACAATTGCCACAGATAAAAGCCTGAGATCGAAGAATTAGAAAAGGGAAATTAAGAAAAACTAAAGTAAGAAAATCATTAAACAAAAAGAACTATGAGTACTGAAGAATGTGATAACTGGCCAGAAACAGTGCAGTATCCAGCTATAATGTTTATTCTGAGACAAATTCATGTGCCCGAAAACTCCCCTGGTGCAATCAAACTAGGCTACACAGACCTCGACCACAGTTCCAACCACGGAATGGCGTGTATGCACAGTCACACTGGTACCACGAATACCATTCGATACAGATTCCACCATTGAAGCACGGATTACTCGCACACTTTGGATGACAACCTGAACAGATTTAATACCCACGGTACAAATGCTTGCGAACTTTCTGCCATTGCATACAACAGCTCAGCAGCTACTCCAAAAGTTAAAAGATATATTCACAATAACTCAGTAGTTGAATGCTGAAATCACTACTACATAACAAGCTGTTCAACAATAATAATCAGAAAATGCCACGATACAAAAAAATTCAGAAAAAAACACAAAGAATACGAGTAAAACGATGGAAAACAGTGCTGGCAACTAATCAATAAAAAAACTTACACAAAGTGACCAGTGGTTCACAAATTTAGGGATAAAAAAGTTCTATCACACAAAAAAATATAAATATGTAGACACACCAGCTGAGACTCCGTATGTAACTTCACCCCTTTCAACTTTACCCATCAAGTCTAACATCACACCATTGACTTGCAGAGCTCTCATACAGCCAACAAAACCCTCAGTGTAGTCCACTGCAGCGCCTGTAACAGAAAACAGCCGTCCTTGCTTTCAAGCATATCAAAAAGTTTAATTTTAAATTGTACAGCAACAATGTTCCTGGCATCCTTTGCTATTATTATAACTAAACCATAAATATTGTCAGTCACGAGACCATTCGATTCATCACCAGCACTTTACCATAAATGGTCCATCGTCGCCATGCGTCTACCTTGCACTGATATGGAAATATGGCGCCTCAACGATAATGGGGTCATGACCTTGTCCTTTTGGGGTCACGTGACGTCATTGGTCACGTGACCATTCGACTCGTGGTGGTCTTTTTCCTATGGATGATCCATGCTGACCATGCGTCTATCTTGCACCGTTGTGGAGATATGGTGCTTCAAATGTTAAATGCACGGACGTGGACACAGAAAAAAAGATGGAAGAACGGAAAGAGAAAAAGGAAGGGGTAGGGGAAGAAAAGGGAAAAAGAAAGTAGAAAAGGAAAAGGAAGGAAAAGGGGAATGAAAAAGAGAAAAAAGGTAAAGGGAAGTGAAAGAAAAAGGGGAAGGAAAACGAAAAAAGGGGAAGAGGAAAGGGCAAAAGAAATAATTATAACCCATGCTACCTGATCAACTGAACACACAAAAAGCTAGCCCATAATTTTTGTACAGTAAAAAATTAAAGTGCTTCCTCTTGAAATAATAACTTACATGCCCAATGTCCACGCAATTCTATTTCCAAACTGTTTTACTTCTACTCAATATGTGTAATAACATGTTGGCAAAATAAAATATGCACATTTTGTTCAAAAATAATTTGCTGATTTTACATCCTTCAGGAAATTCATAATAACTGTAAAAAATAAACTGAATGGTGTCTGCATTAGCAACCAGAGCCATCTCTTTGCACAATCACCCAACTAAAGAGGATGTCAGATGATTGACAAAGCTCGCCAACTTTTGTGGGCGTGGTTTAGTTGCCTGAGAAAATTGACTGATAAAACCATGACACACTGCCAATATTTTCATCTGCTACTTTAGCTAACATAACAGCAGAATTCATATCACATCAGATCAGATCAGATGCGTCAAGTCGGGTCACCAGTGCCAGTGCCACTGAGACTGCAGCTGTCAGAAAAAAAAGTACAGCTCACTCAGCAGCGCCCACGACTTTTTTCCAGTGGCACTGGAAACACTTGGACCCATGAGTGTCAGGACCCAGGAGTTCTTGGCACAAATCGGAATGTGTTTGACCGAAGTGATGACGGACCCCGTGAAACGACGTTCTCATTCCAGTGCTTGTTGGTCGCCGTCCAATGCTTCAAAGCGACTGCCTATCTGACACATTCGCAATTTCCGAGCCCTCATCACAAGCATTCCAGACATAATTTCTGTAGTTTAATATTTCAGCCTTCAAGAATTGAATACTGTGGGCTTTAAAAAAACAAACACAATAAATAATTAAAATAAATATTCATCTTCTGTTGTAAACAATCACCACTGGGACATAAACAAAATACAAATAATCTGCTGATTTTCTCGTCCAGAATAGAACGTGTTCTCTCTTGCACAATAAAATCGGCCAATTTTATCAAACGACAAAATCGAACAATTTCTCATGATGCATGACAAATTTTTGTCGGGTGATTTTGCCTGCAGATAAAGTCGGCTGACTCTATCGATTGTCTGACATCCCCTTAACATATATCAAAGTGCTGAGTGAAAGATGATAATACATCAGACAGAGATAAAATGATAAGTGAAGAATGAGTACCAATAACAAGTGGACTGTCCAGGTTGAGAGTGCGGAAATGTTGATCAGTCGGCTCATCAAGCGTGATCGTTTCTTGCTGGTCGATACGCAGCATCGCCTGCTTGCGATTGCGCTCGACATGCACCAGGTGCCAGAAGTTGTCATTGAGTGGGTAAGCCGTCATCTTCTCCAGAGTCTGAATGCCATTGCCGACATCAAACCGGAACTGAATTATGTTGCCGACTGATGACAGACAACACAATATACATCCCACTTAATCACACTTAACATCAATACCAACAAATTACAGCTTTCTAATTATAGCTCACTTGGACTGTAGGTGAGTGCTTGAAATGGTAAGATGTCATAATACGACACTTCTTTGGATGCCCAGAAAGCATACAACCACTTCTTTTACAAGACAGTTACAAAACAAAAATAGGCCTATTAGATATTAGATACCGGCACTTATTTTTTTCACTTCAAACTGTGATTATGTTTTATTACACAGTGACAGTGCTGTGGTGGTTTGTTTGGTAGAATTATGTAAAATTTTGTGGAATTCTAACTATAAAACAATATATCATATTACATTGATGTATGTTAATGTAGATGACTCACAGACGAGGCGAATTTCAATGAAGTCAAACTTTCCAGTGTTCTGCAGCAGAATGCCATCCATTGCAGTCGTCATGAACTGCAATCTTATGTCGCCAGAGGCGCCTGCCTCAAACGTCGGAAACTGTATCGTTGCATCCTCCTTGCGGAATGTAACGATGTTGGTAAATAAATCTGCCAACAAATAAGACTCACTAGATAAACACGGTAAAATCTCAGCACACACTGTTGCCAACTAACTTTTACAGAATGCTAGCAAAACAACAGCATGTATAATTCACAAAAAAACCTTCTGCACAAAAAATATGCGAAAAAATGTCAAATATTGCAAACAAGCGACAGCAAAATTAACAAAAACTTGAAAGAAAAAACAAAGAGATGCAGATGCGGTAGAACTCAACAGAAAATTACCGACGTCTCACCGAGGTCCACTAAATAAACTTGGATGTGGGTCGTATCAATTTATCCATCTTTATTATGCAATGCAGCAGTACGAACGCAGGTACAGTGAACTAAATGAAAAAAAAACAATGAATGGACAACAAGCAAAGAAAACTACTAAGAAAATAGAAACACTGAAAAATGGTGGAAAGGTAAAAAACGTATAAGTGCATTTTTATGATATCATAATAAACTAAAGCAGAATAGCAACTCACTGTCTCCCATGCAGCGCAGCGGCCCAAGCAGATGTTTTCCCCATTTGTCATCGCCAATCAGTCCGGTGTCACCAAAGTGCAGCTGGGTGACCGGAAGTCGATCCTTCTCAGTCAGATAACCATCGTCAAACACATCAATACTAGCCAGGCCGGCATCGCAGTTACATGGATACCTAAATGAATGAAAAACAACAGTAAAATTGTAAAAAAATGATTGTTCTGATAATGAAGCGTAGCTTCGTTGGGAATTTCCCCCAGTGGGGCAGACCTCACTCGTCAGCATGTCGGAAATACTTAGCAACATCAAGGTTCCTGGGTCTGGCAGAAGTCTCAACTATTATTAAACCCCCACATGCACTAAGTGTTTCAACATGCTGCACAGACTGCATGAAACTTCTGCCACCATTGCTTCAGTAACTATTGGATAATATGTCATTAAAATGAGACTTAAAACACTACTATTTCAGTCACGTATATCTCTAACTTATTAACTAAATTTTAAAATATTTTCAGGTTTCATCTTGGGTTTTAGGCATACACTGTTAACCAATGTTTTTCTTGTAAACAGTCATTTTGTGACTGGTTAAATGATTTCTAAACCTGGAAGCCATACACTGACATTATCATCTAAGCCTGCAGTTAGCTTACAGTAATTATAAACTGAAGTAGCTGTACCACGAAGGAATGGACTGCTCACCAGAGGCAGGCGATTCGGCTGATAACAAATCCGATTCGATTCGAAAGAATTTCGATTCGATTCACTGGCTGTGACGTTGTAGCAAGAGGGCAAATTGTGATCGGGAGAAGCAACGAACCGCAAATTTTTAACTGTTGAAAAATTGTCAAAGATCTTCTCGTCGGAAAACGTTGGCTTAAAAATGCCAAATTTGGGGCTGAAATCCCTCATTTTGAGGAAATTTTAAAGGAAAACTTAAATGTTGAGCACTCATAATCTTTTCTGTTGAAAATTTACAACTTTTTGTCGGAATTCTGCCGAAAATTTTGCAGTGTCTGTGGAAAAAATGCAACTTCTGGCCATGCCTATTTTTTGACCTACGATGCCACTGTTTACTGGTGACTCATAAACTTTGTGTTGCAATTTGGGGCTATACTATAGTACTATTTCACTACTGCACCATTGTCGGTAGAACAACTGGAAAAAACTAACTGAAACTTGTAAGTAAAACAAATCTCATCAAGGAAGAGAGAGTTACCGATAACTTAACGTCATTGGTTGTGCCTTACGAAACTTGTGACAAAGTGATACTGAAGTGAAACTAAACGAAAGTTGTGTGCAACGCAAACGCAAGCATGCAATTATAGCGCAATCAGTGCACAAAAACACGAGTTTGTCAACAGAACTCGGCTTTAATATTTTAACATATTGGCAAGTTGAATCAAAATTAGATCGAGTTTGATTCGCTCTGCCAAATCGATTCGAATCGATTCAAATTGATTATTACAAGCTCACCTGCTGGATTCACCGGCTTCGCTGGACTTACACTCAGACTGCAGGCCACACGCACATTTGCCAGAGTCCGGCGCTGAGCCGCCCCAGTACCGCTCAATCATGTTGGTCCGACCGACCCACCAGCCCCAGCTTGGTACGTTCAGATCAGTGCTTGCTGTACACAGGACAAAATGTCAGCAAGCAGAATAGTTAGAAAAATGCTTTAGAGTGAATATTAAATTAATCTTGCTTGTTGTGGCAGTACAAAGCAATAAGATGTACATTGTACAACTACTGACAAAGCACATTAATGGTCATTTTTCAGCTAAACCTGGATTGGTTGACTGTCCGTACCATTCTTATTTGCATTGCCACATGTCCCTAAGTTGAGAATTGTCATGTCGTATCCTCTTTTGCAACTTGAAATTCTGACAGCCTTCATGACTCAAAACTGAGTCTCAACACATTCAAACTCAGATAAAAACATACTTCTCCGAAAAATACTGACGACAGCTGAACACATCACAACCTTTTTAGGGCAGCGAAGTGCCATAAAAACTGACACTTTCCTTACACACTTACTAACTTGCAAAACCGAACACTCTTTTTGGGCATCCCTTCTGTGAAGTTCCATCTGCACGCATAGTTGTATTATCAAATAATACTGTTAAGAAAAAAATGAACAGAAAAACAACAATAAAGCCAAAGGAGGAGTTGGCATACATGCATCGGAAAGCAGTTTGGACTGATAGCACGTGTATCTAATGTACTGTTCACAATCGGTAGCTCGTGCAATGATGGCGTCTAACTCCTCTTTAGACGGAGCATCATAGATGACCGGCCGGACATACTCGCCTGGACCAGGATATCCATCAACCAGCATTTCATCCATTGTGTCATGCCCCAGCTCCATCACTGCTACGTTGTAGCCTGACAATCCACCACGGAAAAACCACAGACATATATTTTCGGTCAGTCAGTCAATCAATAGTCGATTGATCAGTGTAGTCATTGGTCAGCAGTCAAAACACGATGAAACACAAAAATGCAATTTGTTTATTGCAGCATCTAAAAACCAAGAAGACTAGCTGTCACTAAGATAACCGATCGTACTGGTGGTCAGTGACCTTCAAGGTCATATGACGTTGATGATTTTCATGTCATTAATGATCAGTAGCAACCTAGGCCCTATCTTGCACCATTTAGCCACAATACATCCCTTACAGACGAACAAGAAAAAGACGGATGGACAGACGACAATCATGCCAATAGCTCGACTGTTAGTGACCAGAGATCTCAAACTTCTGCCGAGAATGGCGACGCCACCTGGTGAACACAACGGAGTGCCAGTCAGCAAAAGCTCTAAAAATGGGACAGTGCACGTGCGTCAAGAAAAGGGGCTTGCGGAGTTACTGTTTAGTTGTAGGGGTCGGAGTTCTACCCCTAGGTGCAAATCTGCGCACTTTGGAGAATCTTGGAGTAAAAAACGCATTGACTGAGTCCAGAGGTTACATCCCCCCAAAATATTAAGAAAATATCGTTGGATATCTGTGGAAAAGAAAATCAATGCCTTTCCATCCTACTTTAAAATTTAAAAAATAGCTTACTATACTAACAATAAGCATAAAAATCTAAAAAAAACAACCGAAGCTTCAATTTTACATCACTAAAAATATGAACTGTAGAAAAATACCCAGGAAAACACAGTTGACAGGAAACGGGTCGAGTGGCCCGGAATCATCAATGTCGACCATCATTTCTAGATTCGGCAGCAAAGGGTTCAGCATTTTTGCCTCTTCGCATGACACCATGTACTTTGCTGTTAAATAAAGACACATGTAACATTATACAATATTGTTAACATTACTGCTGCATGTTTCAGTCACTGTATAATCACCCCATTTTCGAAAAATATTACTCAGTGTATGCAATATAGAACAGAAATAAATGCTAAAAAGATTTATAAGCTTTGTGCCCATTTGGTTACCCAACTAATGATATCTCCAAATTCCTGATTATAAAAAGGATCAAAATAGTGGAATACAGTTCCTTATTCTAAATCCACATCAAAATCAAGCCAAATGCAAGAAGGTACAGGGTCGGCCATAAAAACTGGCACAGTTTTCCTTATGCCAATAACTTCACCAAATATTAACTGATTTTGGAAATATTTTTACTGTCGGAATCAGGAGAAAATTTGTAGTAACACTATTATCAAAGATCCCACCACACCTCATATGTGTCGCTACACTACCTTGTGAAATGTCAAACATCACACTCAAGCCGGCGACGACACCGGCCAATTGCGTGATCAACATTGATCGAACCTGACATGTGGCCCCTAAACCATCCGGATTAAAATCTGGTTGATTATGTTGTTTGGTGAGTATCAAGAGGGTGTTACCTCCCATGGGCAAAAGGTCTGTGCTCCCTCCCAGAAAATTTATGTTTTTTTTGCATGAAAATGAAGTGCTTTGTTGCATTTCTGACACTATTTTAAGAAAGTGAGTGGGCTCATACGCCAGTGCTGCAGCATCCGTATTTAACGGTATTATAAATTATAATACGTCATTGTAATAGCAATGACTGGAAGGAAAATTCTGACTTACAGACATGGCAGACTGCGCCAGTGTAACCAGTATCACCACAGTCACAGTGAAATTGGTTGAAGTCTTGAGAGCAGATTCCCATGTGTTCACATGGGTTTGGGTCACACCTGAGATGCACAAATGACCACGTATGATTGTACTGTGCTCAAAACAGTAAAAGCGATAAATAACAACAAGCCCAGCTGTCACTAAGATAGCCGACCATACTGTTTGTCAGTGACCTTCAAGGTCATCCAAAGTCGACGATTTTCACTTTATTTGAAAGCCAATATGCGACTTCCTATCAATGATCAATAGCAACCTAGGCTCTATCTTAGACCATTTAGCTGCACTAGCGCGCAACGGACTTCAAGGTCATTCAAGGTTAATGATTTCCATCTAATTTGACAGGGCATATGCCACTTACTATTAGCGATTAATAGTGCCTTGGCCCTATCTTGCACTGTTTCCGAGATGGCCACTTATAGCTTGAAACATTTCATTCCATAGTGCGTTATGACCCTTCAAGGTCATCAATTTATGTCACTTGAGAGCCAGTATGTGACTTCCTATTAATGATCAATAGCAACCTAGGCCCTATCTTGCACCATTTAGCTACACTACATGCATGACAGACAGACAGACAGACGAACAGACGAACGACAACCATGATAACAGCTCGACCGTTACTAAAGTATGGTCAGCTAAAAATAATAACTACAAAAAGTTCTCAAATATCTCAAACTTCCACCAAGAATATGCTTCTGTCACCTGGCAAATATAAAAAAAAACTTTTCTGCTATATTTTGACGGTAAAGAATCAATTCAGAATTCACAACAAAAGCCAAATCAGAACCAAAATCTAATCACGGAAATTCACTGAAATCTTCTCAGAACTTTTCATGTAACCCAGCTGACAAAAATCCTCTGACCTTAAAACAGAACCATCTGATCCAGGTCTGTTTTGGCAGAGGTACTAATAGCAATAATAGATAATACTAAAACACTGCAATGGATGGCAATATCACCAAAACAGTTTTTTATAAGCACAAAGATCCACGCTTAATACTAGATTCAATAAATCCGCACCACTCATGGGAAAAAATACAGCAATAAAGAGCTAAAATGACACTGAGAAATGTTACGGTAAAGCGAATTAAAAAATCTGTCAAACCTGTCCTGCAGATCACAGGATCCATTTATCACGCCGCCGACGTTTTCCATCACTTTATCTTGCATTACTTTAAAGCCCTGAACGTACAGATTTCTCATGCAGCCCAGAAATCCTGTCTCTCCGCCATAGTCATCTCCACCTAAAATTAAGTTATATACAGTAACCAAAATGTAGTAGTTTCTAGTCTGGCCTCCTTGAACCTAGGGGGTCGGGAGTTAAACTGCTAAAATCTACGTTGAATGCCGAAAATTTCATATGCAGGTTGTCTTGGTCTATCTCCAGCCATTTCGTCGCAATTCAGTGTTGAAATGTGCATTGCATCCAAAAATTGCGAAAAATTCACCAAAAAACCTCTTTTTGAGAGGTTCAAGGTCGTTCAAGGTCATCATCATCATCATCACCATCATCACTGTCACCAGTGCTTGTTATGATAAGCAGCATGTTTGTGCCTATCTGCAACCGTTTTCACATTATTCGAGCCAATAACGGCAAAATGACGTCTTTTTTAGGGGGGTACCCCTCTTCGACGCCATCGTTTGAGGGGAACCCCTGCACCCAGTGGGATGAAATTTTGTCACGATAAACTAGAGACCTTAGGGCAGCCCACAGTAAAGATTTCGTGATCCTGGCTTGCACTGTTTTGATACAGATCACGAGTGTGACAGACAGATGGACGGACAGACGGACGGACGGACGGACAGATGCCCAGACGACGGCAAAGACGTGCGAAGCATTCTGCTGTCGCACGTAAAAACTGACGATTAGAAATCTGGCAAATGCACAAATATGGCACAAGCTAGTACTAGTCAGTTCAAAAACTAAAACAAAAAATGCATCTATAACATACCACATAGACACACATGTATCACAGGTTAACGACCACTTAAAGAAAACTGACTTAGCTGATGTCCGATTTCCCACTGACTCTCATATAAAGGGTTCTTAAGCAAAAAGCTGTTACAGACCAGACATGCTTCTTATCACCGTGCCAAATGTTGAAGAGCTTAAAGATATATAAATTTGGCCCATCCGTTACACAATCATGTGTTTACATTTCCTTCAAATTCAGCCTCTTTGTAAAAAAATAACGTTCATACCACCAATGTAGAACTGTGAACCAGAAGTAAAAGTCAGCCGGCGTTCTGAGATATCCGGCAGGCCATCAACAGTCACACGGACATAACCATTCTTTGAGCCTTGAGTCTCCAGTATGTCAATATCCACGGAATGCCACAAACCATCGGTGAACGACTCGAGACCATAGCTCAGATCTGTGTGCACATACATCTATGTTCTCAAGCGCGTGTTCAATTAAACATGGATTCGATCAAGTTGGCAAGTAGAAATTGTGTAGGAATGGTGCAAAAGTTGGGACGATCAAGCAGAGACCGGGTTGTTTGTCAGCTTAAAGTCATGGAGGAGTCGTGCAACTTCATGTATGGTCAAGTAGCAGTTGGAAACAAATCATGCACAAGCCTGATCAGCCAAAGAATGTGGGTGACTGGGATACTCAAATTGATGATTGATTGGCAATGAGCCTTTACCTACTTTATTTACTAAACACAAGTTAGCTCAGTGCTCAAAACTCTCTCTCGGGTTCTCATTATGCAATCACAGCATCTTTTTAGAATCAGTTAATTGCAACTCTATTGCAAAGTATGACAGTAAAGAAATTTGAAAACCACAGAGCCACAAAAGCATATAACATTACATATTCCATAATCGTCACATTGTACAAAAATTATTAAAACAATTTGCGTACAACTAAATGCTATAATGTGAATAACATGTATTAATACATATAGCAACATTAAAAATAGTGGGTAGATTTTTGATTATGTAATCAATTATATTACTGCTTATGCTGCAAAACTGACAGCATAACTGAAATCATATACAACATGCAAAAATTTAAAATTCTGCAAAGAAAAAAGACAAAATTACTGATAACCTTTATATTTTACTATGACATTGCAGTAATTAAAAAAAGTTATGATTCTTACGATTTGTTATGGTATTTGTGACAGCAGGATCATTTGGTGTCTTTATGCTGTATTCTAGGAAGCCTTCATCATTCAATTTCAACTACAAAAACAAACAAACATAGTCATGAATTCCATAATTATATGCAATTAGCACAAGGTTCCATTCAGTTTCCTTCAGAAGCACTGAAAAGATGCTGATGGCAAAAAAAAACAAATAAAGCAACAACAAAATAAAAATATTAGAAAATGCTTTGCAAGTTATTTAAACCTCAGAAATTCAAGAATACCAGAAAGTTGTCAAGACGGAACCTAAATCAATGC
>Ga0209454_1002702_pt1 | contig 12223 bp, 7 predicted proteins | sample WorMetHERISLAND1_2_FD_187400 | JGI IMG/M metagenome (GOLD analysis project Ga0209454, IMG submission 187400) | Marine gutless worms symbiont microbial communities from Max Planck institute for Marine Microbiology, Germany - Olavius geniculatus... | ecosystem: Host-associated > Annelida >...
CTAAAGCGAGAAAGCGCACTAAAACTCTGTATAATAAATGTATAGGCCTAATGATTTTATTTCAGAATTGAACAAAGCATTAAACATTCACACAATCGTTTATTCTCATCATCGTGCATAAACTGTCTAGGCCTAAAGACAATTATTACGTATAAACCTCGACGTCAAATTACAGGCATTCAACGGGGGTGAAACGTCGAAGGTGAGGGGGCGAAAAAGCCACGGGACAAACTAGCCAGGGGGCGAACCGGCAAAGGGGCGAAAAAGTCAGACACCTTACCAACACGGTAGTAGTGATATCCCTATAATAGCAAACACAATACGAACTGCTAATTACAAAATAATTAACATTAAATCTGCAAAAGCAATATTTCAACTCTAATGCACGCTTTAAAAATAACAAATAACAGTGGCTTGTGCTTTTCACAAGAACTATTACATTAAATTTTTATTTTTCAACAACAAAAACAAAACAGCCACGCCCACTGCGCTAGATCATACCAGAAACAAAAAATACGTATAGTGTTGAGCATAGCGTAAAAAATTTTCAATACCGTTTGTTCTAAATTTTCCCAATTTGAGTAAAAATGACTGAGTGCTGGTAATTCAGCTATAGTTCAATTTTTAACCATTATTTGTTCACAATTTTTAATTACTTTTAAATCCCGCTAACACATTTATATAAAAAATAACAGCGGTGCAGCCGATTAAAAAGTGAAAAACAGGATCGAGTTGCAACTTGCAAGAAGAAATTTCTCGACAGTCCAAAATTTAGGAAAAGGTGGAGCAATTGCCCCTGCCACGACGCCACTGACTATTTGCCTAGTTTCCAATTCAACTTATTTTTTTCCTATTTCGGACCATATGATGTTAAAAACATTGATTTGTAAATAAAAACATAAAAACATTTTTTTAAAACTTTTATTAAAAAAACATTATTAAAAACATAGATAGAAAAAATTAACTGCAGATGTTTCCAATCGCCACTTTTATCGTCATTATATACACGCAAAGAATAGGACACAATTCACTCTTTGCAGCCAAAAATCGCCAAAAAATCATTAAAACCCAATATTTTAAGGTTCAAGATCTTAAATGATTTTGAACCCTAAAAATATTGGTTTTTAATGATTTTTTGGCGATTTTTGGCTGCAAAAGAGTAAATTGCGACGAAATGGATAGAGATAGACCAAGATACTTGCAAACAGGAACTGCTAGAGGCTCTCGCGCGTCTCATGAGCATTAGCTCAGATTTTTTTGTACATGTGCCTGTACACCGTTATTTCTAACTCTGTACTTTAGGCGTTTTTCTAAACATTTCCATGCCAAAATGACTGCTAAATTGTCTATCTTTTTAATAAAAAGTGCTCAACTTTTGGAGCCGAATCCCCACCGGCACCAGGGGGCTCTGCCCTGGACCCCCCTGGGGGACATGCGTCCCCCAGACCTCCTAGTCCGTCCCCCAATGCTCACTGAAAATCGCCGCCTTTGTAAATCATTCATCATCATGAAAAGACAGTTGAGGTCCGTTGCGACGACTCCGCACGATGTCCACGTTCATCTGCACTCTGCCACATCTGTCTACAACAGCATAGGCCTAACCATTTCATTTCAACATTGAAAAATACGGAAGCCGGATGCAGACCAGATCGAGTCACACCACATAAGGTAGCTGCATCAGCAGTCAGCAGCCTAGTCGAGTGGCGCGATACGTGGGCGAGTGCTTCCGGTCAGCTCCTGGCCTTTGACTTTGAGGTGTGTCTTCAGTTCTGGTAGTGAAGTGCGAAATGGCGAATGATATAATTTGCTAAACGCAAGCAAACGGGAGCCTGGAAAGAATGGCCGAATTACCGAATACCGATAAGAACTTATTATTTCATGAATATGGTAATATTGTCATATCCGGCAGGCGAACTCGGCATCTTATTCGTGCAAAATAAACGACAGTCATTAGTCCGTTACGTTGTGAAAAACGTGCATCTCTACCGCCCACCCACAGACTGCAGGCCACAGCGCACATGCTTTCCGGATGGCCAGAAAAGCCCAGTGAGCAGCACCTCAGCCTGTGGCTGAGCCTCTGAAGCTTGGGCTGATAGCGATACTGCCGTGGAGTGCCGTCAGCTCGCATGCGGGAACTGTTACAAATTGGTATTGTGCTAGTGAGTTATTTGTTCATTGTTGTTTGATGCGTTAATTCAATCTGTCGTTAACGGGCGAACAACCTGTTGTTTACTAATGATCATGAACAAAAAGTACGCAACCTTTCCTGACATGAAATCCTGGCGCTTGCTGGATGAAAATTTGAACGTTGGACAGCCGCGGTGGTGGACGCTGTGCTTGCTGTACACCCACATTCTACTATTCCACGCATCTTCTGATGCGGTAAGATCCTGCTCGCAGTCAAATCCGGTCAACGTTCGCATCGCAACCGTGTTTTCAGAATCTGTGGTGCGAGCTCGTTTGTTGGCGGTTCATGGTGACAATAAAACCAACAGTGGTTTGACTCTGGCACAATTTCAGACCATGAGAGTATTCAAGAGTCTACGTTCTCTTCCCTCGGCTGTATTCACTGTTCCTGTTTCGGAGTCTGACTTGCAGTGCATTCGCATCAATGCGTCCTGTCTTGTTTTTGTGAACATGAGAGTATTTGTGCCTTATACTAGAACGAGAAATGGCACAGTTGCATCAGAACGTGTCAGTCGGGTATCACCATGGTCCAGAAAGGCTCTGAGATATGTTCGCCTGCATATTTGCCAGTCACAATACTGCGGTAAGTAATCCGAAGCAGTGGTAGTCCTCAAGTCAGAAGTCATCTCAAGACCAATGTCTTGGTCTCGAGGCGCTTCTGGATCTATTAATGTGGATAATGTCAGGGGCTTCTATCCCGATACATGGTGGGTGCGACTTGCACCCGGTGAAAAATAGGAAGGGAGTTTTGTTAAGAGTGTAAATCAGAAGCAGTAAGTAAGCAACTTATTCATTGCCACCGGCATGGCCGACAGCAATGCCATATCATTTGCGAACGCAAGGTGATTAACGCGCTCCCCTCCAGGCAGTTTGAGTCCGAGCCTAGAATCGAGCCTGTTGAGCACTCGACTCATGACGGCACAGAACAAGGGAGTTTTGTTAAAAACTTTTTAAAAAGATGAAAGAGCCTGAAGGGGGGACTTCAGCCTGAAAGTTGTGGGGGGAGGGAGAGGGAACATGAAAACTTCCAGATTTGGGGGCCCTCAAGGGGGGGGTTGGTAGAAGCCACTGTTGATCTCAGATTTGTCACCAACATGGCAATTTTTAAAAGCGTCTTCAGGCACACTTTTTGAATTTGGTTTTGAACAAACTGTTTAAAGCTATTCTGACTTATATATTCTGTGATGGTCTGATTTTATGTGTATGTTTTGCACTGTGCATTGCTTAAAATGAGGTGGTATACCGGCACTTCCTTGGAAAGCATAGTGCCATGTGTTTTCTGAAATAGTTACAGAATAAAATGAAATAAAATGTCAAATACGAGGATTGTTCCATAAATGAGTTTCAAAACGGTGTCATTCTGTTAGTTTTCCAAACATGAAAAATTTGAAATACACGTTTTGTAGGAAATTCAATTCTAAACATATGTGGATGTGGCGTCATTTCATAGAACACAGCTCATCTGTGTATTATTTTCTCCGATAGTAATCTAGCATAACTCGCAAATGATAAACAGCATAGGAACAAGAAAAACAAATAAACTTAACAAGTTAATGTCACCTCTTTAAATGCTAAACATTAATGTTTCATTTTTCAGCATATTGTTCAAACATTTTGTCCTATCTGTCAACATGCTTCTTAATGTCTAATGCAGTGAACAATGCTGGCTGTCCAAGCTACAGTGCCAAGCCACTAACGAACGACTGATTGCACCTGCAAATTTGTGCCTGACTAGCATTTTCTTACATCGAAGGTGTACTGTTGGTTTTGTAAAATACTTGTCACCATAACTGGAGCGAATCTTATCTGCAAAAAGCTTTTTTGCCTGCAAAAAGCTTTTTTGCCTGCAAAAAGCTTTTTTGCCTGCAAAAAATGAATAATAGCATGTTGTTCTTACAGGATAAATTTTATGGCGAAGTCACTGAATTTAATGTCATTGTAATAAAACTCACAAGTGGTAACCAGTACTACATTTCGTACATGACATATTTCGGATTTTTTAAATTTGGAAAAGTAACATAATGATGCCGTTGTGTAACTTATTTATGGAACAACCCTCTAATTGTGTTAAGTCTTGTAATGTTTGAGCTGCAACCTGAACTTCAGCAGTTTCCATAATGGCACTTATTTATCTACTGTACTTTAAGACCTATCAGTAGTGAATGTTGATGATGCTGGCTTATAAGTGACACTCAAATTTCCTTCACAGTTTTCGTCATTTTTTATTTGCTAGGCTATAAGACAACACATAGTGGGTTGGTTATGGGCCGTGGGCCGGACTTTTCGCACAGCTGTTGAATTGTGATATGTGTGCATTTATTTTCAGTCAGTCAGAGGCAACGGCCGTTTGTTCGTCTAAGACATCGAGTTATTTCTGTGAATGAAGGCAGGCAAGTTGTATTCACCTGCGAAGCTGATGGTGTGCCGATACCTGTGATCTTTTGGACAAAGAATCATGTGCCACTTGCAAATTTTCCTCACATTAGAGTTCAGATGAAACAGTGAGTAGTGTTACTGAACAAGATTTGTCATGGTGTATGCTTTTGTAGCTTTCTGTAGAAGTTTAGCACAGTGCTATTGATAATCAAAAAATTCTGTACATTGTGTCTTTCATTTGGGCACGACCGTTTGGGCGCCACTATTTGGGCGCCGGACGTTTTGGTGCTGTGCTGCTTCAGTGCCGTTTCCATCTCTCTATCTTATGTAGTCATTGTTCTCCATATGAATTAATGTGTGTTTATTGCAATTTTTTTGTTGTATGCAGATTGGCTGGAGCTTAGCTTGTTTTTTTACAGAATATGGTATTACGTTAAGATAAATCTTTTTACTGGGAATCTGCAAATTTGTTATGCTGCAGTAGAATATATTGTATGATGGTGGATGGCGTGCACAGACACAGCTCTCGTCTGCGTATTGGGAGTGCGTTGGTGAATGACACAGGAACGTATCGTTGCTTTGCGGTGAACAGCGTCGGCCGATCACGACCAAAACGCACTCGAGTCATTGTCCGTACCATCACATCAAGCTGTCCAGCCAACAGCCACCAGTGTGTGGATCACGGCTATTGCTTGAACGATGGTCTCTGCTGCCAGATTGATATGCTGGCAGTGAAACTCTGCCAGTGAGTGCATCATGCTTCTTATAAATTGGCATATAATAACAAGTTGAGAATTATTCCTGTACGCATCTTTAATTTTGATGAAACTGATAGTGAAAACTTTAAGTTTGGCTACATTGCATTTTTTGTAGTAAGTGATTTTTCTCTTGCTAGTTTTAGTGGTGAATAACGAAATGTTGCCGGTTCTGAATGAAAAATGTTATAAGACGGCAAAGTTAAAAAAACTCATTTATAGGTGAATATGCCCATGAAACAAAAATTGTATGATGTAGTAATGTCAGTTTGTAATGTGAATGGTGATAAAATTGTTGTTGAATGTTGATAGCGTGTGTTGTTAGTAGTCTTTCACTGTTATTAATCTGTATATCTGCTGACCTTTTTAGTTCTTAAATACATTTCAAAAACCAAAGTTTTCAGCATTGCGTTATAAATTTACAGTGATTTTTTTTACTTCGATAAGTCTCTGCTGTGCTGCACTGATTCATCTACATGACAGAAATTGTTGTATAAATATTAATACTAAATTGATTGATGAATTGAATGATTGATTGATTGATTGATTGTCAGTTACTGATGTGATGTTGATTGGCACAGGTGCGTTTATCCATTCACTGGGGAAAGGTGCTCGAGAAAATTGGAAGACATCGACACCTTTGAGATTTTAGGTTTGTCGTGTTCGGTGATTTTTGTCTGGTGGCATAGTGCTTTGTAGCATACTAGCATATCGCTAGATAATACCGTAATGTGGCCCACCTACACCTACTGCTACAAATTGCAGAATCTTATCTTATCGCCGTTATTTCCTGGCGATGCATATAAAGCAGTTCAGAAGTCTTTTGTATCAGTTACAGAGTGGTTTGATTTTTGAACCCTGTTTAGTTTGACCAGCTTTTAGTTTCAGTTTGAACCTGCGAACACTACTAAAACAAGCCCTAGGCTTCTGTTAGAATGAGTGCTCTGGTACTCTGGCTTATGCAAAAGATCGAGCTTCTATTGGAGACCAGCTTGTATTGAAACATTGTCAACTTGCTGTATTTAATTTTTTTGTATTCCCAGCATTTAATATATCAAATACACTACAACACACATTTAATTTTGTCAACAACAGTAGGTTGTTGCCCATGCCATGGTCTGCTTCCATGCTCTCTGAAGTGCTGATTTAGAAGACTTAATATTGCTATCAGCACTGTAAAGTAAAGTGTAAATTTATATAGTGCATACTCAAAAAGATCTCTAATGCGTTGAATACATTTTGTCATCAATATTTCGCAAAAATGTATGTCTTCAGCTGACGTTTGAAAGTACAGAAACGTCAGAAATGAGAGAAATATAAATGACGAAAACGTACGCGTGTCTCACGCCGAAGCGCACACAACACGATTGTACTAGAAAAGTTGGTGCTAGGTGGATGCCCAGCTTGTATTGAAGATCAGGCTTGTATAGGTGACTTGGCTTTTTCTTCTGCTTGCATTAGACATTTTACAGTATAATGTACATTGATGCTTCTGCTGCAAGCACTGATGAATATGGTCATAGTCATTGGTTACAGAGTTACCGCTCACAAAAAGCGACTGCATATGTCAGGGTTTTTTTTTACTTCATTCCCTTTCTTTTTTACTTAATCAGGTAATCTGCATCCTTCAGTGATTCATCTGTATTGTGGTGTGGTGTACAGATAGTGGAGTGCTTGCGTCAGAAAGTCACGGTGCTGGCGCCATCATCATTGTCATTCTCATCATAATAGTCATGATCGCTGCTGCATTCCTGATTGTCATCGTCGTCTTTGCGATGTAAGTGTTGTAATAGGTAAGTTCTAAACTGATTGATGTGCTAATCAAATACTGTGGCATGGAGGCACTAATCTTTAAAGTGGTTTGTCTGAATAGTGACATTCTTAGTTCAGCACTGGTTGCCTCTGGGTGGGTGGATATATTTATGCCGGTAAGCACTCTAGTGTATTGAAGTGTATTGAAATTTAGCTTTTGGAAGACATCTGAATGCTGAAGAAAAACAAAATATACATGGTAATTACTATTTCAGGTTCAGAGAAAAACCAGTGCATTTTTACAGTTTTTAGAAATCTATTTTACTTTTTAAAAAAATTTAAATCATTTTTTAAAAAATGGATTGTTTGTTTTTTCTGCAGTACCATATAGTGCTGACATGATGGTTTAGATAGGTAGTTGTTAGAGTTGGTGGTAATTGATGCATTGGGTGTGTGTTTTGACAGCCGAATCCACCATTCACGTAATCGTCATCATCATCGGAGGTCAAAAGGTCATGCTGTTGGTGGCCGTCGTGGCTACCGTGGCACTGATGCACCACACGTTCCTGATGATGGATGGCAGGTATTAACTGTCAACAGCGTCTGTTAAATTTTTGCAGAGTCAAGTATTGTGTGCAACAATATGGCCACTTCATAGTCATAAACGTGCGATGAAGTACTGTTACTGAGCTGCACGTCTGATTCATTTGTGACATTTGGTGCCAAACAATGTCCTTTATGTATGTATGTGAATGTGTTGCTAGTTCACCATCCCACCAACAGATGTCATCACCAGTGCACAGCGGATGAAGTCAGATGATGACTCGTTGAGTTTGCAAGCCGTGGTGGAGAACGACAACTGCAAGTGGCATGACTGTGGCACAGTTCAGCTTGACAACCGCGTAGTGAGAGTTGACAGTCAACATCAACGCATGTCGGGGTCACCGTCTGATGCCTCGGTGTGTGGCAGCTTGCAGTCAGACGACAACGGCTGCAACGTGGTTGTCGTTAGCGACGTTGAGGCTCAGTGTCCAAGTGATGCCGACATGTTGGACATCGATGACAACGACTGTTGTCTGTCACCGCCAATGAGCCGCTGCGATATGAGCGGCTATGGTGACGGCGGCGACACCAGCTCGTGGACACAAGATGATGACAGTGCATCATCAAGTGGCAATGAGCTTCTACGCCGACTTGAGGCATACACTCGTGGCGATGACGAGTCAGTTGATGAGTTTATTGTGGGTGGAGTCATCCCATCACTTGATGATTTCATTGCTGCCGATTCTCAACAAACTGACACAGATGGCAGTCCTATCTAAGTCAATTTTTGATAGTCCATAGTTGTTAGTTGTTGCTAACGGTTAAGTTGTTGTATCTTTTACTAATGATATTAATAGTAGTGCCTTACAGTAAGCTTCGCTTTTCTTTGCAGCAGATCCTCGTATGTTTTCCTTTAGGGTCCAAGCGGGTAAAATAAAAAAAAACAAAAATATGTTGTAGTTTTTTTGCAGCATAATGTAGCAGCATTAGTTCCACTGCTGGCTTGGGTTAGTATTTGAACCCAATGGGCATTCCATAATGCACCAAATGTTAAGATGTTTTTGATGTTTCTACAAACTTCAGTTGCCACATGCCGAACTATGCCTTATTTGTGATTGTCTGTTGATGTACTTGTGTTGCATTTTTTTTGCATAATAAATTATGTTTGATAATATGTTGTTGAGATCTTTTAACTAGTTTTCCATTTATTAAATTTTGTTTATATTACAGATTTATAATACCTGTGCCTTGTATTCAACTGTGTGACTGTCATCGTGTCAGTTTTTGTGTCTAAGCACCAAAAAATGGACTGTGCATCTGAAGGTCAACTTATCTAAATGAAGGCTGGATTTTTTAGCATTTTATTTGCTGTTGAATATTGCATAGTATTTGTTATTGAATAATTGTCTTTGTTAATAGTCTCTGTTAGTGGATAAAATCCGGTAAGAGCACCATTTTAATCACAGTGTAAACATGCTCCAACAATCATACATCGAGTTGGGTTAATTTTCTTGTTATACACAATGTTATAAGAATAATGTACGTTTTTGTAAATGAATAAGTGTTTCATTTCTGATGTCAGTGTAAAAAGCCATTAGGCCTACGTGTGTATGATTTTTTATGACATTCTTATTTATGTATGAATGTGCATGTGTTTTACTTTTCATAGTGATGATATTCTACAATTTTTAGTCCTATTTTGTTTGTGGTTTCAAGTACATTTGTTATTGTGTAGCAGTGTTGTACTGTTCTGTAACTTCCCTTAATTATTTTTTTGTAAGTGGTAAATCAAACACAGACTAAAATCAATGTCTTGCATGACATTTGTTTTATATACAGCTGGTCTATGCTGAGATTGTGTCTGTATAGGTTTTAGCACTTTTCACTGTTTTTAGCACCCTTCAAAGCATTTAGGGTTGCATGTGATATTTTGTGATGGCAGTTGTGCATTATAGCCTGTCTGCCTTAAAGAGACTGGCCTTAGAATCCTTAGATGCAAGCCAGCAAAATGTTTACTTAATTTTATTCACATGACAATGGCAGCTACACTGTGAGGCATAAAAACACACCAAAATTTTTCTTACTATAACTTGAAGAAGGGTTAGCCAATTTTAGTAATTTTTGGTACACGAATACCTGACACAACTGGTCATCAAATGGTCTTTTAGTTTCCCACCTCACTCAACGTCTGCTTCTGCACTACCTGGGAAAAACAAAACAGACAAAATGCATTAAAATCAATAAAAAAAATTTTAAAAATTACATCTTTCCGGATATGTGACCACCAACAGCCAATCAGATACAAGGTTTGACTGTTATGTAGCAGCATGTCTATTAAATAGGCCTAACATTCAGGAATATTGATGAATTCAAGAAGCAACTGGTGAAGTCTGGATTGGTCTGGAGCAGAACTTTGTCAGTGCTGCCATCAATGGATGGAGAAAGTGTCTCTGAGCCCATGTTTGTGGACCAACATTTCAGACATTTTTGTAGGCAGTTAAAAATGGACAATTAGATAAACTATCAGCTAAAATGATGAAAATATGGACAAAGTGTGTGTTTTGTGTGTTGTTTTGATTAAGCAATAATACTAAAGTGGTTAAAAATGCAATATTTTGTTCGTTTTTCCCCAGGTAGTGCAGAAACAGACAATGGGTAAGGTGAGAAACGAAACAGTCATTTGATGGTCAGTTGTATCAGGAATATTCTTTCCAAAACTTATTACAATTTATCACTTTTTTCAAGTTATGATGAAAAAATTTTTGGTGTGTTTTTTATGCCTCACAGTGTATGAGCTATTAGTGGGACTTTGCCTACTGCAACCACTGTGTTTAGTTTCCACGCAGAAATCGTGTGCTAAGCAATAACTTGCCATCATATTGCCATCATGACTTGGTACGTGCAGTTTTACTGCGACGATCTGTAGTTACCTTGCAACTTTTTTCGTCTTGTGTGCTTCAGACCAACATGTAGTGTTGACAGCACCATGTGCGAAATTTTAATGCATTTCAGACATTCTCGCTTGTGGATAAATGTTTTGACTGTGCTGGTTGCATGATGCTGATTAATTGTACATTTTGATTTGTTTTATGCAAGATTTTAGCTATGCACTATTCAATGCAAATGTTTAATAGCATGTACTAGATATATAGCAGGTGATGTGCAGAACGTTATTTGATTGTCATTTATTAATGTGAATTTCTGGTAACAGCTATACATATATAATATACATAATAATAAGGTATACATAATTGGTTTTGTTAGTTGAAGGTGAGCTTTTATTCTACGTAACTTGACAGTAAAATACTTTGGAAGGTTTTGAGCTAGCAATTTTGCACTTGATACAAGACTTCAAAAGCTTTTGAGCTTCATTGAGACATAGGCTTTGACTTGCCTGCTGTAGGCATTGATACAATAACTTGCTAATACACGTTCTACATTGTTGTGACGTCACTTATTAGTGCCTCTGAAGTCAGTTGATGTACTGACGCCATACAAATTCGTTTATTAGTCCGCCCGGAAGCGATAGCTTTCGGAGCAGACTTATATTTTGCTGGCATTTACCCAGTATTATTTTTTTACGTTGCACGATCTCTGAGCTCCGTTAGCCGATCAATTAAATAATCCAGGTCCAAAATTTTGGGGGCCAAAAATATGCAAAATTTGACACAATTTTGGATGACTTAAAACTTCGACGGCGAATATCTCCAGAACGGATGAAGAAAATTCAAAATTGGACAAGTACCTGATCGAGCGCAGTTCCTCCCACATTAGGCGAAAAAGTCTGGTGAACATTGGTCCAGTAACTACAGACATCTGAAGGTCAAATCATACCCACCCAAATCGATTTTTTCAAAAGACCAAATTTTGGCGCCTAAGGGTGCTGCACCCCCAAATTTTTACATGTGCTGGAGAATGACCTAGCCTTACAGGTGCACCCCCATTGTGGATGGGGGTCCCCTTTACAATTTTTCTTCAAAGGGGGGTCCAAAATTGGCTTAAATTTCAGCAAGTGCGCGTGTATAACTTAGGGGGTAGTGGGAGTAGCCTCACAATACTTTGCCACGTGACGTACCTCTAGGCTGGGGTGATAACGTTGGTACAACTTTTTGGGGGGGCACCTCGCCCTTAAAATTTTGGAGGGAAAAATAACGTCCAAAAGTCGATGCAGTGTATGAAACCTTTCAACTTTGATCACGAATATCTCTGGAACGCATAGAGGTATTGACAAGCGGTAAATGGCCTTATCAACGGCGATTCATCCCCCATTGAACAAAAAAATGGTGAACTTTGGTCCACTAACAAAACAGTTATAGGCACGCATGTTGACCTACCCTAAGTCGACATTGGGCGTTCTGCGTTTGCTAATGCATTTAGAGTTTGGGCCGCGTGACTTCGCCACCAAGGGAATTTCACCCCCATGAATTTTCCCCTCAGTCAGACTTAACAGCACCTTGCGGACTCACGTTGGGCTTTGCCCGAAATTTCTAGTTGTTATTATTATTAAAATGTACAAAACATTAGTTTATACACTTGTTAACGGCAACATTTAAGGACTTGCACATCGAAAACAGCAAAAATTACAAAAGGCGATATTGCCCGCATCCAAC
>Ga0209454_1002705_pt1 | contig 12221 bp, 5 predicted proteins | sample WorMetHERISLAND1_2_FD_187400 | JGI IMG/M metagenome (GOLD analysis project Ga0209454, IMG submission 187400) | Marine gutless worms symbiont microbial communities from Max Planck institute for Marine Microbiology, Germany - Olavius geniculatus... | ecosystem: Host-associated > Annelida >...
CCTTTGCACGATCGAGCAAACATCGAACAAACGTCGAGCAAATGTATTCAAAATACACGTGCTAATTGCTCGACGTCTGCTCGATCGTGTAAACGGGACATCCAGCTAGCTCGACGAGCTATGGTAATTAGCATGCTAATTAGGAGGGCGGGCGGGTTGTTAGTGGAAGGCCTCCTATATAACACGTAATCATCTGTGGGCTAAGCCTAGGCCTACATTTGAGCTAGGGGCGGGGTTGCGCCAGGCTTGCTAAGCCCTGCTTGATGTTTGCTCGATGTTTGCTCGATCGTGTAAACGGGGTACCGCTGAAAACAAGGCTCGAACACAAAGCGAGTCGTCGCGCGGAGAATCGACAAGTTGATGTTTGCAGCCAGATCGACTTTCCGGGATCACGGCAGAACGACCGGCGAAAGACGTCGGACAGCCAGCCAGAGAGCGACTAATAATGAAGTATACGGTGATATTATAGGCTTCATTGATTTGCGACGACGTGGTGCGCTGCAGGTGGGCACTCGGCAGCAGCGCCCGTGCTCTGGCAAGCGTGAGAGGTGCAGGATATTTCTTGCTGTGATGGACGTCTTGTACCCAGCAGAGCTAGAAGTCTGCCCGAGCGTTAGATCTCGACCGTATGTGGACGATATGATTGCAACACGCTGTCGACGGATGTCTTCCTTTTGCCGATTTCCTGGGGGCGCTGAAAATGCAGGACTAGAAAATGAAGGACTTGAAAATGGCTTAATACTGTTTTGAAGACATAGCCTAGGTCTACTGCTAGAACTGCGTTGAACTATTTAGATGTGCGTGGCTTACTTCAGCATTTCCGGTGCATGAATTATGGCATTATTTTAATTTAAGTGAGCTGGACTGTGTGCGCGAGTGCTATAAACACGTTTAAATTATAAAGACGAAAACTAGCATATATTTTTGCCACAATGCTTGTGATATTGTGCATGAGCTAAGACGCTGTATTTTCAAGTTTGTGCTAAACTGTGTAGGCTAAACCTATTAAATTAAATGTATGTAAACCGAAGTTCACAACTGCGTCATGTAATTTTAACAATGTTCGTGATACTGTGCACTAACTACGACGTTGTTTTTATTTAACTGTCTTTCGAACCCTGACACGCATTGCCAGTCCATCAAATTCCAGCCCTGCACTTTCGTCCGACATTTTCCAGTCCTGCATTTTTAGGCGACCCGTTTCTTCTACCGATCGCGCCGCCGGCTGCTTTGGTCCGACCGAACGACTGCTGCTGCTGCTGCTGCTGCGATCTTTAAAATAATGTCGCTGCTGCCGCGGCTGGGAGGCAGCGCCCTCCCGCCTGGAAGCCATTTGATGTGTCGGCGCCACGGTCCGTACGTCAGACGCAAAGTCTAACTAGACGCCCGTGGCGTGGAAGCCAGCCCAGTCATTCGGGCGCACGACACGTCGTCGCTGTTGAGTCCTGATTGATGGAGTTACGTGGGGTTTTCTTTCGCACCGTGCCGGCGCGGTGTAGGCTTATACGTACGTTTATCGCGGTCGACGTCCGTCAAAACGTCACCTGGTTGAGATAACCTGCTGGGTAGCTGTGAAACGTTAGTAACTATGCTTTGTACTATAGTCTGAGACTGTACGCTTCCAGTACTCTTGATGTCCCCACTAACACAGAGACTTGTACTCACTTCACTGAGTACTTTAAATATTATATTTACAGAGTATTTACACATGATTGAAAGAGGGGTGCTGGCTGAGTCACAATAAACGCATAAAACTTTTGTTTCTAAAAACACACACTGTACTTTCTCGTCTTATCTTACGTATCGTCAGTAACCGTAGGCCTATAAGCAAACCATAATTTCGTTTCAGCAATTAATCTGGTCTTAAAGTGTACCGGTACTAAACGTATACAAAATGGCACAGAACAATATCAGGGCTGGAAAAGAAAATTCTAATATCAAAGAAGAACCTGTTTTACACGTATTTTTGTCTTTTTAAGCTTGTGTCGTGTTTTTCGCAGCCAGAACGCAGTACTGTTGCATTTGACAACGACTTTTGCCGTTTCCTGAACTTCTGAAAATTGTTTGGTTAAAAAAAGTCAGCTTTACGAATCAGCCACAAACTGCTAGAGCTAAGAGTGCAGAATGCGAGAATACGAAACCGCTGTTTGGGCACAATTTTTCATCCGGAAACGCACGTAGTTCCAGTTACACGGCTGCCAATCAATGTCAGTGTCTATTAGATCAGCAGCTGCATGTCGCTGGCCTCAGACGCTGGTAGCATATCTACACGAGATGATGCGGTAAGCTCGCCCGGCTCACTCTATCTGCAGAATCCAGTCGAGTATTGCTAGAATGAATTGGCAGAGACAGGTAACGAATCCAACATAAAGCTGTTCGGGCAAATCATCGACGTATTAACAGGTCACTGCGTCTGCGATAGAATGCAAACAGCAACAGTCATTAGCGACAAGCGTGCGTAAGCCTAAATCCCACTGCGCCGACTTTCACCGAAATAATTTTCGCAGACGCAGACCATGAAAGTCTGCGGACTGTGCCGGCGACAAAAACAGCGGACTTTGTCGCAAAGTCGGCGTAATAAAATTCGTGTTATAGAAGAAAATATGTCTTTGTCTATACACGGTGTTTCATAAAAGACGCCCTTTTCCTTTCTTTCGTAATTCACTCAAATGATGACCAATTTACACAAACTGTCCGGAAGCCGACATTTTCCCATCTCCGTCTACATTTTATTCGCTGAAAACCAAACAAACGGTAAACAGCCATACACCGTTTGTGCTCTAACAGCAGCCCACGGTAAAATTTTAATTGCAATTAATCTATTACAGAATAAAATGAAACAAACGCGATAAAAAGTGCATCATTTTTTATCTTTAAAATTCACCAAAATTTACGTGTTCGGGAGTAGGTTTAAACATAAAAATGACCAAAATCAACACTCTCACAATTTGGTATAGCTACAGTCGCAACGACACGTTTCCGGACTTCTATGAAATTACAGCACCGACGTAGAGTGTCGAATGTGTGGTCTGAAAGCACATGCTGTCAGAGTCAGCTATAATTAAAGCGTGGTTACCGACGTAAAGTGCACAATTTCGCACATCGGTGCAATACACCTTTGTTTGGTGTAGCCTTATGGGGTGTTTACACGATCCAGCAGACGTTCAGCAAACTTCCAGTGAATGTATTCAAAATACACGTGCTAATGCTGGACGTTTGCTAGATCGTGTAAACACCCTATTACTTTCCTGACACGCGGTCTTGCCCAGATGCTTCATAATACATCGTATTTGTTGGCCGTTATTATTACTAGGGGGTAGGGGCCTATCTGCTTCGTCAGCGCTTGGCCCTCGCAGTATCCGCGGTTATTATTGGAGGGCGCAGATTATGCAAGGGGTCTAGCTCAAACGAGCTGAACAGTACCAGAAATATGTTTGTGCGCGCACGAATAAAAAAATGCAAAGCAGTGCAGCAGAAAGAAGAGCAATATTGCGAGCGAGGACTGCAAAATCATTAGGAAAGTGCAAACTTTCACAAAGTGACTAAGCTTATTTACTCGGCATTCCCCAGTTTACATCGTTATCGATTTTGTCGTTTTAGGTTATTGTACTATTTTTTTGCACAATGTTTTCAATGCAAAGCGACACAAACGTACTCAGCACCACTAAGTATAAATTTTTGTTCCTGTCGTGCACAAAGCTGTAAACCTACGTATTCCGCAAACAAATCTATTCTCTGCCACCCTATAACGACTAAGCTTACACTTCAAATGTTACTCGGGTTATTATTAGTATTTGCAAACAAATATAAGCAAGTTGCTTATCGTGTGTATGCATGCTTAAGCTAACTCAGCCTCTCCCACCCTAAGCGGTAAAAAACATTCCGGAAATGAGTAGTAATTTACTTGCTATATTCGGGGCAAAGGCGTAGTGTGGCTGATTGAACGGCAATATGTCTGCACGATGTACCTCATATCCATTTGTTCGCTTGCGAGGCCAGCAGATAGCCACAAATTGCACCCTGGCATCATTAGCTAGGCCTAATGCAATTCATTTCCCGCGTTCGAAATTACAGAGCCCTTCTGGATATTAGCATGACTTAGTGGCCTATGCAAGCAGCGTTAGGCTATAAGCATAAAGCTAGGCCTACAAAGTTTGACGCTTGATAATGTGCGATATTTGTGATTTACAAAGTTTTAAGATACTCTGATCTCAGATATTCTTCTACGATTCGTTCATATTTAAAATAACTGGTCAATCAGATATATCGCCAAACTCTCAAACTAACACTTCTTCTCTCGCCGTTTTTTATCCCGCTCCCGACCCGTCTCTCTCTACTTGTCTGTATACAGTCGCTCGTATATAGTTCGCAGTTACTGCGTTATTTAGTCTTAAATTTTCCACGCGTCGGGGCATGAAAACTGTTGATGTATTTTAAAAAGTTGTGCCTCCTCGGTATCCGCCTGCAGCCATAATTGAGAAACATGTTTCTGGCGACAGTTTAGCTAAGTAGCGGCGAGCGGAGTAAATTGTGACGAAAAGCCTCAATCTATGTGACGTCCCCGCGAGGCTAGCATTATTCATTAGCGACTATATACAGACACGTCGAGAGAGACGGGTCGGGGCGGGATAAAAAGGGGGAGAGAAGAAGAGTGTTAGTCTGAGAAGGGTACAGCACTTGCCTGACTGCGAGCTCGCGGTGACGCCACAGATGACAGCCGCGAGGAAGACGAAAGCAGGCGTCGCCGTCGCCGTCGTAGCCCATACAATGCGCAGATCAATTCGGCGTCGTGCTACAGCAGTTGTCATCGTCGCCACTGTCCACACTGACGGCACGGAGCGTCCGCCGCTAATACCGTCAGAGGAGAGTGTCGCAGAGCACGGCGCACGGACCGTCCGACCGTCCGTTCTTTCGACGCAGCAGCTTTTCCGCGAGCGTGACGTCACGTCCAGACGCTTCCGCACGGACGATCTTCAGCTCCGACGCGCTGTTGATAAAGTGAGAAAAATATCCCTTCGAAAACGACGACGACGAAAACGATCTTCCAGGACGTCGACGGGCTTCAAACAAAGAGTCGATAGGTTCGCTGCCGCGCGGTGGAGTAAGTTAGTGACGACTCAAAACGCACGAAATCTGCGCGAAATAATGCAGTAAGCTCGCCGGTCTCACGGTATTCTGCAGAAACTATTCAGGTATTGCCAGAAAGGATTAGCAGAGACAGGTAGCGGATTAAACGTAAAGCTGTCCGGGCCGGCAAGTCATCGGCGTCTTAACTGATCAAAACGCGGTCGAACGCAAGCGGCCCAGAGTTGGTGTCGTGACGACGATCTGGCGTACGCATCCCAGCGGCAGCGACAGTAGCGCGCAGTCTGCACATGACACTCTCTGCTCCTGCTCACTAGTTCGCCCGGTCGCAGCTGCTCAGTGTGTGGAAGACGGAGAGTGTGGCGTGCGATACTGTGTTCACCGAGTGTAGTCTACTTGTGTGAGGGTGTGCGTGTGTGTGTGTGTGGGCGACCGGTGCGCGCGTCGGTCGGTCGCTAGCAGACATCACGCAAGGTCGTGCAGGATGTCACACGATTGTCACTGTCGCACCAGCAGCAGCAGCAGCAGCAGCAGCAGCAACAGAGCAACACGCTGCATCCAGCCAGCGCCGCCGCCGCCGCAATATTCCAATGCAGCCCAACCGCCGGCAAGTTTGATTTCACTTCAATCACCAGTACTTGTGCCGCTGCTGCTGCAGCTGCGTGTTACGCATAAACGTCGCATCCGTCACACGCGCGTAACCACCACGCTTACACGTTAACGCCCGTTTGCTTGCATCCACCAGGCTTTAGTCTAGTGCTACAGAAACTGCGATGCACACCGCAGACGAGGCGGATGCGTAAGCGCTAAGTATACCGGCGGGGCGCACAGGTAATCGTGAAAAAGCTACCAGCATGCAGCAGCCGCAGCCCCACCCGGTACTTCAAAGAGACCGCGCACGGGCCCACTAGTGGATTCTACGAGTGAGGCTCTAGGCTGCGGCAGGTGTGATACTACGATATAGCCGTCGGCGCCGCAGAAGGCATTGATTTGCGACGCGCTGCCGGGTGGCACCGTCTGTCCGTCGATCGTCGCCAATTGTGAGCGCCGACGACGACAGTGGCTTCTATCCCCCAAATCTGGAATCGAAATCGGGCGCAACTTCCCCCCCCCCTCACTGTCGGTCTGAACTTCTTCCCCACTTTCAGACTCAAGTACAGTGGCGTCATTTCAGTAAATCATTGGGGAGGGAGTCTCAGTCTATGTAATGTATTGTTTTTGCAGGAGTAACAGTGTTTCAAAGGTACGATTTACAGGGAAAAGATTGAAATCATAAATCCTTGGGGGTCCGTAGACCCTTCCAGCTCTCCCCGCTTAATGACGCCCTTGCTCAATTACCCCTCTCTCATCCTTTTTGGGTTCCTTCCCTTTTTATAGGAAGTTTTGTTAATGGTAGATTAAGAAAGGGGGAAAATGAATAATAGGGGAAAAGTGTGATTAAGGGTGTAGACTGCCCAGTGAAAAAAAGGGAGAGAGTTTTGATCTACATCCTTAACTTCCCCCTCCCTCTATTTTCAATGGGCACAAACTGCGCTTATCAGGACTGTATAGGGATAGCAACCACTGGACGACGCGTTGCAGAACAGATCGACACGCTCTCAAACTGTGGCAAAAGCACGATCCAGCAGCCTCCCTCCGCTGTTCTGTGTCTCATCTCGCCCTTCCGGTCTCCGTCGCTCCTCCCTCCCGCACATCGCCATTCCATCACGACATTTTAATCCGTTAAGTGCTGCACGCGCCGCTTAAAGGATGCGCCTCAGTTTTTTCTCCGCACAAGGTACGTTTGATAATAGCATATGAAACCGGTGGTAAATGAATACACATGCTGCTGCTACTATTACTGCTATACAGCTAAATCTACATAATTTTGCCAATTTATAAGCAAAAAGAACGTAAACCGTTTCTGCGTGCTTGTCAACCAGAACTACAGCAACAAGATCAGATCGTATGTGTGATGTCGAGCGTTTTGAGAATCATGGTTCGATAAGATCCATTAAGACAATTGCGGGTCCAGTTTACAACGAATAGCGAAAACATCTCTGATGCTATTGATCAGACACGCTGCTATGCTTAGTGCCAGTCGGTCGTTGCTGCGCGAAAACGTTTGAATATTTGTCAGTATACGGTCAAAAATATCGTTTTTTTGCTTAGGAGAGATAACACGAACGTTGCTTTGCACTAGAAAGCCTCGATTATACGCTGACATGCAGAATGGAACGGGAGAATTAAGTTACTCTTTTTTCAAATTGTCCGAAATACACGTGTGAAAAATGCAAACATTTGTTTTCGGATGATTCCGCGCGCACAAACTGATAAAAATGGCCTAAAACGATGTTTTACTTTTCCTAACGACAGAGTTTTTTTCCACCAGAAAGGAGATTGTGATCAATGACCGAATCGTATAGACAACTGCGCAGACATGCTATCAGTCGCTGATATTTTAATCTGCTATTGCAGTGCAAGTCAATCGAAATCGCACTAGGTTGCATTTCGGACAAATTGTTTCGAATTTTTGGGGGGATTTTTGCCGCGATATTCCATGTCGCCCCCTTCCCCCTACGCCTATGCATTCGTACTGTGGGCACGCATGTCGTTTAAGCCGGTGGCGACGTCGGGAGTGCGTTGGTGTGATGGGATTTGCTTCCTAGAGCGTCGAATAGCTTCGCATTACAGGCAGGCACCGCGTCGCCAAGAAACTCTGCAGCGCGATAAGCCCAAATTCCATTACGCCGACTTACACCGAAACTTCCCCGACACAAATCACGAAAGTCGCGATTCGCGAACACAAACGGTGAAAGTCGCAGACACAAATCATAAAGTTTCGGACTTTCAGCCATCTCGACATGTCGAGGTGGTTGCGACAAAGTCCGTACAAGTCCGCGACAAATCCGTTTGTGTCGCTCTAATGGAATTTGGAAACTAGCACGACACGACACGACAAACGGACTTCTGCACGCCGACCAATCACGCATTAGCTAAATATGACGTCATTGTTTACTTAGTTGAGGTAGGCGGGGCTATTTTTGTTCATTATTGTGGACAGAAAAGAAAAACGTATCACACTTTTGTCGTCCGTGTATAAGCGTAAAGCATGCTATAGGCCCTGCCTGTGGGCTCATAGGTTAAAAGGTGAAATTGGTGTTATAGCTCTTGTAGGAATTAACCGGACTTTGTCGCCGACAAAGTCCGCGGACTTTCATGATTTGTGTCCGCGACTTTGTCGGGAACTTGTGCCGGACTTTGTCGCAAAGTCGGCGTAATGGAATTTGGGTTTTATTGAGCGCGCTCGCCTGTCCACGCCGTTGTATCATGGCGTCACCCATATCATCGTCGACACGCATGCTGCAATCTGAATGCATCAGTCCCCACGGACCACCCGCAAACAGCCAGGACTGGACCACCAGCAGCCTATAGGCACGGACCGAGTGGAATCGCTGGCCAGTAGATATGCTGAGCTGACCGCTTGATTTATACGTCGATGTCCGACTGTTCGTCCTTGTCTTAGACGAAAGAAAGACCAAAAAAACTTCGTATAATGCGGACTGTTGTCTGCACTAATAGAGGTGTACGCAAAAGTCGTCGTCTTGTTATTTGTTAACCGCCGTCATCAGCAATACCATTTACTATTCCGAACCAGCGCATAAAATCATCACATAGGCATAAAACACACGGGCGGGTTCGGTCTCTTCCAAAAATAAATGCCAAGAATAGTTTATGATACTTTATTACAGAAAAAAAGTCGCATTCACGCGCAATTATATAAAAATAACAGCAGCCAGTGCAAAACCGCTGGATATTAAAATGCTAGAAATGTCTTCTATTTATTTATTTATTTCCACTGATGCAATGGCAACACAGCATGACAATCAATCAGAGAACACTGACAAAAAACAATTGCCATGCAACAAGTGGTGGACAACAAAGCCCAATAAAAAGCACTTACTGCTGCCTATCTAAGCTAAGTACGAAATACACAGAGAATAATAACTAAAGTACCTAAGTAAAATTAGTAAAACTTCTATATGATACAATAACATTATGACAGACTGTAAAACGAGTGCTTTGATTTGTCTAGGAAGAATGTGAGTTTATAAAACATACAAACAAAACTGTAAAACACAATCAAAAAATGCAAACTAACAAACCGGTAAAGAGGCGTATCATCAGCGGTGTTTTAATCCTGGCAGATGGCAAAGACTCGTTCATTGAAAAACCTGGATCGTTATCCCGATCGCACTATATCAAATCGCTCCACTTTTCTAGAAAATTTACCAAAATCAGTGAATAACTTTCACAGATGTTACCACGTGCAAACTCACCCACATCTACACTCACAAGTCAAAGCGTTTACGCTGTAAAACATTTTAGAATGTTTCAGACGTAGTTGCGTTGAAATAATACAAAATGCATTTGCAGAACAGATTAGCGAATGTTGTGTTTTGCATAACTCAGCATAATAGTTCTTTGGAATGTGTAAATTGTAAAAATGACGTGACTCCTTTCAACGTTTAGATCTGTCTCCCTCCCAATATTTTAACTCCCTGCCGGTCGCACTAATTTCTGTGTGTTGTGAGCATGGCCTATAGTCCATAACAGGCCGTCGCAGAAGGCACACTTCTGCGTATTTCATTCTATCCACTTGTCTGCTGTTGGTTCCACTTAACAAAATTCTCAGAGATAGATAGCTGCCTATCTGGTTTCCCCGAGTCACACTTATGTGTTCGGTCACTTAGAGCGCGTACCCAGCCAATAGTGACGATGAAGAAATGCAGAGTCTATTGGATCACGCGCGGGAACATTAACGACATCACTGCAGCGTTTACAGTGCATCTCTGACATATTCAGTCTCAGCAGCAGGCCATTACGGCATGGATTCACTATGTGACGCCACTGGCACCTTTCTACTCGTAGTCGTATCCACCTCACGTCACTTCAATCCGACGCTCTCCTCGCGCCGGATTGGTTTAATGCCGCCACGTTTTAATCTATGCTCTTCTTTTCGACTGCTGGCAACTGGAACTTGGTCGAAAGTGAGACGCTATGGAAATCAGTTTTACAAAAAAGCCCAGCTAACGTCAGGGAAAACGCGCTACAGCCTACAGAATTCCTGTTGCAGTAGGCCTACTGACCTTCAACGCCATCCAAGGTCAATAATTTTTATCTCATCTGAAAGGGTGCGATATTTTTATTAGTGATCAATAGCAATTTTGGCCCTATCTTGTACCCTTTCGCCACAATACATCCTTGACAGACAGACAGATAGACAGACAACAGCCCATGCCATAGACGCCTACAGCATAGCTGTAGCGCGTTAAAAAAATCCGCCGCCAGCGATTACAGGTGACACAGCCATCTTGAACTTATCATGTGAAATATTTTCTGTTTGTATAGGCTAATCTCGTTTTATATGTGCTATACAAATAGCGAGAAACACTAAAATATTGTCTTTTGTTGTATGCATTGACTACTGAATTATTGAATTCAGTTATTAGATTTTTATCGTTCTGCAGTATTTCCACTTCACTAGCTGTTTTGCTCTTTTTCATTTTAATGGGGAAGAATCGTCCGTAATCACACAGAAGTTCGTGAAGAAGGCAAAGAGATTCTACTGCGACGGCTAAGCCTACGTATTTAAGAAATGCGATAGGCTAACTGCTGGTTGTTCGGCCAGAGCACCTCGTTGAGCGGGCGGCAAGTTGTTGCGTTTTTGATGCCTTCCCCGGTCATCGGAATTTCTTTTCCTTCGCGCCAAACAACGCAGCGATCGGCACAGTTCGGGAACCGGGAAAAACTGTGCCGGTGCGTCTCGCCACCCAATCTCCCTCGTCTCGTCCAAGTCATGATCTGGCTAGCAGCTGGTCGCGTCTCGGTCTCAGCCAGGCTCTCAGCTGCTATCTGTGCTGCATGACGACGACTTAGGTCAGCGAGCCGTCGTCATAGGCGTCGGTCATCTTGATCTCCGAGCTTCAGCTGACGGATTTATCACGATCGCCTTCTGCTGCTGCTGCTGCTGCTGATGTTGACGATGACGCACACGCCAGAGCCGTCCTTGAAACAGAGTGCATCGTTCTGCCAGCCTGATGACCTCCTGTCCCCGTCCTCGAGACGTAGCCTACAGAGAACTTCGAGTGACACACCGTGACGTCCAGAAATGTCAGTTCGAACTTGTGACAAAGCTGCTGCTGCTGCTGTTGCTGCTGCTAATGTGTTTATGCTCCATACGTACGCCATGCCGTTCTGCGGGCGGGCTATTTGCTTTTTGGTGTGTACTCTGGACGCTTACGTGCGTTTTGCTGCCCGTCCGTCGATATATCGACCGAAGCGAAATGGCTGGACAAGGCGCCGTAGGTTACGTTGTCTGATGGGCGGATCTACCGATCTGTATCTGATACGCGAGCAGCAGTAGCAGCGATTATGGGACGATTCGTGCAGTCCATTCGATGGCTGTAGTATGACGATTCGTGTGCACTGGACGCGGTATAAGGATAGGAAAGTAAATGCCACGGACGTTGTTTATTGTGTTAATTATTGCAGCCAACAGATGACTCGAAGTGCAAAGTAAACTAACTAGGCCTGCAATCAGGATCAGATCAAACTCATCGATGGGTGACGTATATGGCGGGAACTAACTCCACTCAGTAGAGGCACATTATTATTTTCTTCATGTTTTTATTTCGCACAAGGCGGCCGGCATTAGACCAGAATAGTGCACGAATTGTTCTACTACCGCTTCAAAGAAGGTGCACGAATCGTCACAATACCGTACCAGCAGCTACCTCGTCGTGTCATCGTCGTAATGTGTCATCGCTTTGCTAAATGATTGATTCGTCAATTTGTCGCGCTCAATTTGTCCGCGTCGACCCGCCCAGCGCGGGCACTGTGCAGATAAGACGACGAACGTCACAGAACGACGACCGATCGACGCGTCGTGCCTATCTCATTGCCGCAATCTCGCTGAAAACTCGCATCACCCACGATAAACGTCGTCAAATCTCTTCGCTCAGCAGCAGCATCGAGCAGTAAAAAACAAACATTTTCGGTAGCATGTTGCGCACGAGAGTTATTACTTTCTGTGCAAAAATCCAAGATGGCGGCCGTTGCCATCTTGAATTTATTACTATTGCCAATTCTGCTAC
>Ga0209454_1002707_pt1 | contig 12219 bp, 10 predicted proteins | sample WorMetHERISLAND1_2_FD_187400 | JGI IMG/M metagenome (GOLD analysis project Ga0209454, IMG submission 187400) | Marine gutless worms symbiont microbial communities from Max Planck institute for Marine Microbiology, Germany - Olavius geniculatus... | ecosystem: Host-associated > Annelida >...
GCAAACTACACCCTTAACAAAACTGTCTCCCTAGAAGGGAAAGAAGCCCAAAATGGAGAGGAAAACTTGAGTCAGAAATTGGGGGAAACCTGAACTGGGGGGCGAAGTTGCGCCCGATTTCGATTCCAGATTTGGGGGGTTAGAAGCCACTGACCAAGACAAGATATAGTAGAAGTGACGGATCGACCTTGGTCAACTCGTCGGTATTTCTTGGCCATGTCGTACATGAACTCGTGTGTATTCTCATAGTTCTCCGACAGACTGGCCTCCAGCAGCGTCTCAATCATATCTCGGTTGTTCGTTTCCATGGCGATCGTCAACGCCGTGCGCCCGTCGTCCAGCGGCTTATCCAGTTTGGCGCCGAACTACACGCACAGAAAATATTGCAATTCACGATTCATGCAGTAACAAGAAAAGCAGGAGATGTCAGCCCCGTACTTATGGGACACCGCGGTCGAAAAGTTAACATTAAATTTCTTTCTATCAGATACATAGACTTTTTAAAATGATTAGTCCAATTAAATTATTAGCCCAGTATTTGTTCCTTCTGTCTGTATGTTCGTCTGTTCCTCTGTCACAACCCGGTACCGATTCAAGCCCAGATGGTCCGTAGTTTGTTGTAGCCAAATTTCGTTCCGTGGGCTGTGGACACTTCCCTCGAACGAAGGCGACAAAAAGAGGTACCCTCTAAAATCGTTATTTTACCGCTGCTAACTCCTCTAGCGTTAGAACGGTTGCAGACAGACACAGACTTGTCGTTTGTCATAACAAGCACTGCTGTCCAGAGGTACCAACATCAAAGACCTTAAACAATCTTGAACTTCCAAAATAGGGATTTTGTGGATTTTTTCTGTTTTTTAGACTGCTATTTTAGTCATTAGTCAGGTTGGCGGCGTGGCGTTGTAATAACGCGTTGAGTCAAATCAACGAAGTTACCCTACGGCGGGCCCGGTTGGTACTTGGACGGGTAACTGTCCACGGTACAAAGCCAAGCCAACTAGGTCGACTCAGCCTTCTACCCTCCGTGGGAAATGAGTACTGGTGGTGGTTACGGCCATCGATAGGGAAGAAACGGTGAGTTCTGCGTAACAGAAGGCCCTGTGGCCAGGACTGCTGGCATACCGACTCAGTCGGTTAAAGGCGCTGGCTGTTAATTAGAGCCGGCCATCCGGCTGACTTGGGTTGTATGCTAGCTTAATTGGGTTTAACCCTCGCCGGCTCAAAGCGCCAAAGGGGATGAGCTTCCTCGCAAAGGACCTAGCTGTCTGTGCGAAATCTTTTTCTTCTTCTTCTTATTTTTCTAAAGTCATCTTTAATCGCCAGGTAATTTCTGTTACTACTGATTGATCTACAATGAAAACGGTTGCAGATAGACACAGATGATGACGATGAAGGACGAATTAACTTTAGCGTGGCGTTAAGTCCTAAGACTAAAAGGACACGTAACAATGAGCCTAAACAGTGAAGTCACGTAATAGTAGTCAGTGCAATGAGTAGTCAGTGCACAGAGTTGCTACTTGACATAACAACTAGTGCTGACATGTTTTTGAAGTACCATCACAGCTGACCTTGAACAACCCTGAAATAGGCTACCAAAATAACTTGGTTTTAGCGAATTTTTCGCGATTTCAAGCTGCGACGCATATTTCAAGAGTGAAAGGCGCCGAAGTTACCTTTAACCGATATTATTGCACGTCTTGTGAGCTTAGCTCAGATTTCTTGTATTTTTGTCACAAGCCAGACTGATACAGTTAAGCTATACGCCGTCGATTTTAGCGCAAGAATGAACGTTTTTTTCTACGACATAACGCGGGTTGCAACGGGGGTGTGCCGGTAAGCTGCAGAGCTTGGTAATTCCTGCTTTACCGTAACTTACCGACTGGTTTTAGCATGCATATATGCGAAACTATCAACCGTGCCTTTCAGTGACCGCATTCCCGCCCATAACAGCGAGCACTGAATCAATTTAGCCTATTTGAATTACTGGAAACTGATGAATTTTACATGAGCTTTGTTAACGCAGACCATAAGCTACAGTTTCCGGTAACTGCGTCCGCATAATACCCCGTTTACACGATGAGCTGGCTCTACGAGCGGACGACGTGCACTCGTCGTCAAGCCAGCTCGTCGTATAAACGAGCCACAAGGTCCATCAATGCTCGATGATTTACCAAAAAATGACTCACATAAAAAGACAAAACGAAAAAAGAAGACAGGAAACTTTGGCGTAAAGGTCTTAAATCAATAAACCCGTAGCCACTAGCCGCATACTGGTAGTGCAAAAGAGCGGAAGAAAGAAAACCCATACGGGCCGCTTACAGCGATGAGAACGTCGACAACGGTTCGTCGTCGGTTGATGACTGCCACTAGGACTGCAGTGGCGCCACCGTACGCTGGGTTCTTGAGCTCTACGTCAGCGCCCTGGTCCACGAGGAACTCCACCATCCGGGCACTGCCGATACGTGCCGCTTCAGCCAAAGGTGAACTGCCGCCCGGCCCTACCTTGTTCACGTCTGCACCTGTTGTTCAACAGTTACATGTGACAACATCATTATGCGGTCGTCCCATGCGCCGCACTGCGCGTCTTGGGCGTCCGTCTGTCCGTCAGTCTGTGCTGTGCCGTGCGGGTTTCTTCGTCAAAAACAAAAAAAGTAGAAAATCAAGTTGGCGCGAACGCGTCTACATTCAAAAGATAAATGATGATAATGATAATTATGAACATTCACCTGTCAAAAAGCAGGTATGCAAATTTTCAGTTCAAAAGCGCACGTAAAAAGAAAGGCTCACGAAAATGTCCAACGTACAATGTCACATCATTCTGTACTTACGGATAGCGTGCGAGTTATAAACATTTCGGTTTAATACCGCCTGGCTGACTGTCGTTCCGCTACTCTGTAGCTCTGCATACTGGCGCTATACAAATATGATTATTACTCTTACTATTACTAACACACTCGTAAATGGCAAACAAAATCAGTGCAAGACAGGACTTTTGTTTACCATGAGATGGAGACCCCGTGACACTGGTTAAAAGTCGCATATGCCTACGTGAGTTCGATTGAGATATTGGTGCATAAGCTTACAACAGACTTGGATAATTAGAAATAGCTGCTATGCGCCTCTTGTGTTTGTAGAAAGTAGGGGGTGAGAATCAGCTGCAGACCGTGTTTCTGTAGCAGTTGGATGATGTCGAGTACGTCGATGGTGGTCAGCTGTGCGGCGACTGTCAGCGGCGTCAGTCCTTCGTACCGGTAGCGCCAGACCTCCGCGTCCGCCTGCTGTCCCCCGTCACGTGCGTCGACCGTCGACTTCTCAAACGCACCGAACGGCAGGTTCACGTCCAGATCCACGTCGTAACGCAGCAACGACTTCACCAGCTGCCGGTCGACGCTGACCACCGCGTCGTACAGCTGCGACGAGGCGAACGTCTTCATCAGGTGATCGGCGTCGCCGCCCACTGAGACCAGCAGCGCCGTCGCCTCGACGTCTCCGAGGAGGATCGCCATGTCGAGCGGAGTCAGACCGAATGTCTTCTCAGTCGCGTCGACCCGACATCCGCCGTCGATCAGCCGCTGAAGCACCTGGCAACAGACACACAGACAGCTATTGCCAGACAGACAGAGCCTTGCTTAGCGGCATGCCAGAGGTTATTTCGTGCCGCGGTGGTGGTGTCAACAGGCAAATCTGTCGACGTTGACGCGTATGCGGCTGTCCGTCCAGTTACCAAAGCTTTTATTTGCAGACAGAAAATTGGGGCTAGTTTGCAGTCAGCGGAGGCGGCGCCCAACGTACCTGAACCGGTCAGGGATCCTTAAGTACCTACACACTAACTAGATGTCCGCCATTTTCTCGGTTTTTCTTGACGTTTGGCGATACTGAAGATTTGCTTTCAAACTGGAAACTGACACACCACTTACTCCTGCCCTGGGGAGCTCTCACGCCAATTTCGGTGATTTTACGCCTTTTTGTTTGCGAGTTCGGAGTCCATATGCAACAGACGGACAGACAAAACGCGTAATGCAGCCCAATGGACGTGCCTAACGACCGCGTTAACAGATAAAAAGAACTAATTATATGACAAGAAGTAAAATGTGTAGAAATACCTTAGAGAAGCGGTCTACGACGGAGTCGACCTGGCGCTCGAAGTCTGTCTCGGCTGTACGGGGGAACGGATCCTGTGAAGGTTTGATCCGCGGCACGGAATCTGCAAGCTTCTGCTGCGCTATCAGACGGCGCTTGCGACGCCGCTTACTGGCGCCGCATGACAACAGGTTGTCCAGAACTCCTGACTTTTGTACATCACGCTGCTCCTGCATCTTGTCCTGTTCATTCAACATATACATGGTTACCCATAAAGGCATGTTATGCATAGCTTCAAAACTTCATGCGGATGATAGTTTCATGAACACTAACTAACCTACCACTAATGGATCTAGCAACAGTTTTTACTGTTTTGGTTCCACAGAAATTCAGAATGTTGATCGACTGATTTACGAAACACTATACCGTTAATCGTTAACTTGCACACAGAGAAGTACATTTATTTTGCAGTACAGTAATCGATAAAACCCTACCAAGTGCTTACTATCTTACAAACGTCAGAATTCTAATAATTTATAATGGTATTTAACCACGTTGCGTAGCAGCGTGTGTAAGTATACATTGGCAACACTGATGGCGATAAACTATTAACGTTGTGCTGGCATCAACCGTCTGGCAGTGCCTCCGTTGGCCTCTGTCGCCAACTGAACTTTCCGTTAGCGACTCAAAACTTATTTGTTCGCCAAATCCTTTTTCTGAATAATCCCTGGACTGGACACCATCTAAACTCTTTCTAGTGGACCAAGCGGTAGTTCGTATTACTTAGGCCACTTTAAAAATCCCGCTTTCATCGACTGACTGAGAACGCAGGTAGCCTATACGTACACGTCTGAGTTTCCAGACAGCTTCGACTCGGCGTTTGATCGCCATCTGGTCGTTCTCGGCGCTGTCGCCGGCCTCCAGTCTGCTGCCAATCGTCATCATCAGTCGACCGACCCTCTCCAGCTGATCCACGCTCTGACCACCACCGCCACCAGTGCCTCTCCCTCCACCAGTAGCAGTGAGGCAGTCGGCGTTCATCTCCACCCACTGCCTCAACGCCACGTCCAGGTCTCGTCTGTTCAACCCGTCAGCGATGTCACCGCCACACGACGCCGCCAGCGCCTTCACAGTCCACATCAGCAGCAATACTCATTGGGCGAAATTGTTCTTAGAGCGCGAACGCTTTCACCTATTCCTACACATATCTCCGTAACGTGGTCTGTATGTCTGTCATCTGTCGCATTCGTGCAGCCTTAGATGGATTAAGATGTTGTTTTGAAGCTACTCTGGTGGGAGTCCAACGACATCTGTTATGGGGTCTCTGACCCCACGGAAAAGGGAGATTTGGCGGTCGTATTGCAGCAAAAAAGTGCAGTTGCAAATTGTGACCAAACCGTCACCGTCACCCTATGCGGCCACCTAGCGAATACAAAGAGGGAGTTGGGTAGACTGACCGCTACGATTTTGCCTTTTGCCAAATAATTTCGGTCGTCTTATAATCATTTCACACATCGTTTTAATGGCTCGAAGCCCTTTACAGCGCCGAACCAACAGCATCAACGCACTAATCACTACAGTTATTATTACACGTAATAACGAGCTGAAGTGGGATGTGCGTCATTTTCTGAAAAATTATTACGTCCGGTCACCCTTATCTTTTACCGTTAGAAGCGAAAATTTACACACTGGTTACTCTTGCCCTGCCAAACGTTCAAAGCAATTTTGTTTTTTTACTGAGCTTTTCTTGTTTTCGAATTAGCAGCCCGTACGGGACAGACAGACACATAGACGGACGGGCAAGGCGCGTAGTGCGGCCTATTATAGGATGGTCGCGTAAATTAGTGTAATAAGCGTAAATACTGCAAGATAAACTGTCGTAAGATTACGGCGGAACTAACTACCTTGAGCTGTGCTCGTTTGCCGACGATGGCCAGATGAAGCGCGGAGTGTCCGAAATCATTAGCGGACGCTGGGTCAGCGCCGGCGTCCAACACCAGCTTGACCAGTCGTTCATCGGCATAGCCAGCGACCAGCAACAGAGCGTTCATGCCGAGTACGTTTCGACGATTCACGTCAACGCCCGCTTGTAACAGCTGAGATATCACCTCACTCGACTTGCTTCCTATGCAGTGAATGATCAACGATATCGTGCTTCATTAAACTGAGCACAATGGATGGAGCAACAGCATTACGGATAGGTACGTGATAGGCTGCGTAACGGTATAGGACGTCGGACTTTCGGTTGTGGGTTCAACTTACAGTCGGGTCGCCACCAAGTAACAACTTTGGGCAAGTTCATCAAGCGATATAATTTGGTAGCGGCCAAGTGACGGTGACACTCTGCGGCTGGGAAGGTCTATCTCTGGCGTTGCATTGGCCGTAGTTGCGCCACATACGTACTTTGTATAAGTGCTATGTACGGGCTCACCCGCTCAGTGGCCTAAGACAAAAAGGTTAGCACCCCAGCTATGCCACCTATCCTCAGATGAGGTACAGTATACCCTCCACTTTTCTGAAGATTATATATGCATCTTTATTCACCATGAGAAGTAGCAAACAAATACAAAATAAAAGAGAAAAACGTAACTAATTACAGTTCATATAACAGTTCATATATAGACTGAAGGGCGTATATTGTACAACTGTATATATTTCCTTATCGCAAGCCCATCGCATAAAATTTTGAAATCACAGTGTTACCTGCCACCCGCCAGGCGAATGTACCACGCTTTAACCCCAGACAAGCAGGCCGGTACTCGATTTACCCACCGTGGAGGGATATAAGGCTGAGTTGACCTTGCCTACATTTAAATCGTTTAGTTGTCCGCTGATTGGGAGTTGAACTAACGCCCTCTCGATCGTCGGCATCGATCGTCCAGCGACCTAACCGTTATGCTTCTAAGCTACCTAAAACAGTTTAACATACGCTCATTACACTGCATACGTCTAGGCCCATATAGGCCTACACAGCAGTAGCGATTATCGAAGCTATCTTTTGCGAGAAGCTGACAAAGACATTTTGTTCAGCATTTCTCACTGCATTAAACTTTTCTAACGTAGCTAATGGACTGCCAATAGAGGCCATGGTTTTATTACCACAAGCACATCAAAGTGATTAAATAGAATACAGTCATATGTCACGATGCGCTGTATAGGCCTATTTAATGGCCAGCCATTAGGCAGTGGTACATGTAGAAAAGTGCATTGTGGCGTACAGGGTTTTAAATCGAATGATAACTCAGAGAAAGCTACCACTGAGGCAACGGTGTAAGCCTATAACATTTTCTAGAACTAGGGCTATACATTTTGCCAAAATTAGAATTATTCCCCTGATATGGTAGCAAAAAAATGTAAAGTCTTTCCGAGCCTTACGGCCCATAGGGCGGCGCTGATCTCTGTTTCCTAAGGCCCTCAGCCAGACAGCAGTTTTTACACTGTGAGAACACGGATAAAAATCGCGCGGTGTGCCTGCTTACGTCTCAGCGGTGAAGCCCGTACCAAATTTATACTGCTTGGTGACAGAGGCACATGATTGTGTGTGTGAACAACTTGCCTAAGGTCGTTACCCGGCAGTGTCCTGGTGCGGAGTCGAACCTGCGCCTCTGAGTTACCTCAGGATTACAAGTCCGACACGTTACCGTTAGACCACTGAGCCACACGATATGGTATGGTACCGGTAGCCCAAATTTTGGACCCTGCCTCAACGGACAACTGCGGAGTCGGCGGCTACGCAAAAACGAACGTAAGAAAGTACGCAAAAACGCAGCTGACGCAACAGCTAACGCGGAAGCATAAAAGCGGCGGCGTCTGCTCCTGCGTTGCATGCGTTCCGATGGATGGAAACCAAGTTGTAGTACTGTATCGTTTAATCCAAGGTCATCTTCGGGTATCTAACAGTCACGCGTAAATTGACTCGAGCAGCCTACCAGCCAGTATGGCTGGGATTATGGCGGGACACGTTCACCTTTGTCAGGTGGCAAGTATAACAGCGTGTGTGATCCCATGTGACAGGTGACGCTCCGTAGCTCTGAGATGGGTCTCCATGCACGACTAGCTACATTGTACTATATATATTGTAATATTGTACTATTTAGCGATAACTGAACGCTGACCTCCGAAGGCGTAGCTGAGAGCCGTGCTGCCCTGCTTGTCGACCGCCTGAACTCTTGCTCCTCGCGACAACAACTCACGCACCACTTCAGCGTGTCCGTGGTACGATGACGTCATCAATGCGCTGGTCCTCAACTCCGTGAATCTGCCGTTCACCTTTGCGCCGTGTGTCAACAGCACCTGTACAAGCAAACCAATTCGCATCGGCGCGCCGACCGCTGACTCATGTTCAAACTCCACCGCACGATTAAACACATGACACTCTCCGTTATGAATATCACCATAGCCCTACTAATACGGAAAGAAAATAAGTAGGACAACTTTGGAAGTTTCGGTACAGGTTTCGACGACTTCCGTACATTTAATAACACGCAGTTAAGTAAATTTTAGGTGCCGATCTTGCACTAACTCCAAAGTTCGTCAACTCAGTGTGGTACAAATAGTGCAGGTTGTCCAAAAACGGATTTGAAAGTTTCCGAAAGCTGCACTTGACCGGCGGTTACAATTTCGCCAGAAAATTAAAAAAAACATCTGCAACTACATCAAAAACGAGAGTGACTATCACACTTCGGACCGTGAACTTGAACAATTTTTTGTGAAAGCAGTTTAACTATTCGTGACACGTGTACAAAAACACTGCTTCCAAAAGAAATGTCGGCGTCTAGTGCCCACATGCGTGCTGCCGTCCGTCCAGCAGGACCAATTTGCACTCGAAACCGGAGCCACCCTAGGAGCCGAATAATCCACTACACTTCAGTAAACAACTATAACGAGATACTCGATTGTTGACGTCCGGTGAGTGACCTTGAACATTTGCATACCGGCTACTACTGTCCAACGCTTTTTTCGAGTTAGAAGCCGTACAGGACGAACTGGCGAACAAAACTCGTATACTGGCGCCTATAGGACGCATGACAATGTATTCGCATACACGAAAAAAGCAAAGTATCAAAGCGAAAGAGCAAGACCTTGACGGAGCGCAGTTTGTTGAGAGCGCACGCCAGCGCCAGCGGCGTCATCCCCGCGTGCTGCTCGCTCACTTCTTCACTAAACTCTTCATTCGACACATTTCCTGCCGCCAGCGACCGCTCCAACTACAACAGAACTTTGCACTTTGATAAAAATTTACTTCGTAACGCAAAACCGTACGTTCTGTAGGCTTAAATAAAAACGTACAGTCAGTCGATTAAGTGCTAACATTTTAAAGAATATCTTTATGCCTATTTACAGAACATCAATACAAATGCCTATCAGCAGTGCATATAATCATTTCTTTTTCATCACAGAAAAACTACTTTCTTGATTTGTTGCACTTGCCGTCAAATAACTAACTCGTTTCTCGAGACACCATAAATGTAGACCATACCCGCAGAATTTTATGACAATTTATCTGAGTTTCAAAAAAGATAACAAAAATAAACTGAAAAACATGCATAATTTCCCTGGAGACAAAATTTTAATTGCTGTTAACAATGACTAGCATAACAGACCAAATCTGCGTCGTCGGCCAAGATGGCAGCGTGAACATTGCGCAGACGATCAACCGCCGAAACCGGCTTCGTCTTTGCATCTGGCATCACGCCATTTTGCACAAAATATTACAGGACACATAAACAGTCAACTGCAAACAATAGCAGGTACATTCAATTCCTGTTGAAAGAAACGAAGTGAGGACAAGCAAAATAAACCTGAAGACGAAATGGCTATAAATAAAATCATGATATAAGCCGCTGCAAGGTGCTGACAATTTAACAAGTCTACTGCATAAATGTCTCACTATAGTCCTGATGTGCACATAAAACTGAATGTGAGCGCCCAGCCACCCACATATCTATTTTTTCAAGTAGGCCTACTGCAATTTGATTTTAAAAAGTATTTTCACACTTCATGAATTAGGCCTATAGTTGAAGTTGAAGGCCTGTTTTTATCACATCCTATAATATTCTTATTAATCCTATTGCTGCTGGGTATCAACAGAACGTTTCGCCATTGTGTCAGCTCGCTTCCAGCCTGCCCCTCCTCCCGCCTTAAGGCCTTACAGACCATATGCCACCTGGACGCTTCGCCACCTGGACAATTCGTCCTGTAGACGACTCGCCACCTGGACACTGTCATCACACTGGGAAACGTCCAGAGGCAAATCGTCCAGGTGGTGAATACGAAATGTTAAAGAATTGGGCACCAAACTGATTACAGTTATTTGAGGCAAGTCTGTTAGGCCCAAGGCTTGCAACAAATTATTAAATTACTGTAGCCGAGTAGCATGCTGTAACGTGGTGAAATATGTATAAGCGTCAACTGTTCTCAACATAGTCAACTCTTTTCAGCTGCGTTGGACAATCGAATGCTAACCGAGACGCCATGTGATAATCGCAATTGTGAGAATGAAATGTGGTTTTTATATTTTAGACACAGGATATTTATCCGACAGCCGTATCAATAGTCTAGTAGAAAGGCAATCGGAAAAATATCTGGTCCTACCCGGGTCGGCTATTTATCCGGCCACCGACTTGGACGGCCTTAGCCTGTACGTACGAGCACTCGCCGCAGTTCGGGTGCTCATAGGACCGTCGCAGAGACACGACGGCAGCCGGCCAACTGACGACCTCAACCCTAGCATGTAGGAACACACGGATCGCCAGTCGGCAAGTTTCGTACTAGCTGCAGCAGCGTCGAATTTATCATCAGTATTATACGCTTCAGTTTTGGTGTTCATCATAGTCACATAAATCTCTGAAATACGCTAATCCTAACCCTAAACTGTACACCATATTAACGCTAATTCTTATCACAACGCGTAAGGCTATTACGCCGAGCGACATTGGTGCAGGCTCCTAGCGAGTGCGATTGAGTTTTTCGTTTTCGTTCATTGCCGGAAATATAGCCTATGGCTGTTTTTACGGCTGTTGGACGAATTGTCACCGCGTATAGGCCTATCTTAATACGGGATACAAGCTCGTACCAAAATCTACTCAGTCAGAAGACAATCCGTGATTAAACCTTATCTTAATTCATGTGAAGTAGTCTTTAAGGTCTTGTGAAGGAAAGCAAACATTCTAGGTAGGCCCTCCCTAATCAGCAATTACATATCACATGTAGGAACATGGCGTTGGAAGTGTGAAGGGGCCATGGCGAGCGCGTGGAGCGCGAGCCTATAACGGGGGTCTGTTTTTTTTGGGGGGGAGCAAGAGCTATGGCCTGCTCTCCCGTGCCAAAAGTTGGGGGAGCAGCTGCTCCCTCTGCTCCCCCTGTTCCAACGCCCATGTGTAGGAAGGCGCCGAATTTTCGGCTGTCCTATCCAGCGCTAACAGAAATCAGGATGCTGTACAGGTGTAAAAACTCATTGTTTTACCTTTACGAGCTGCAGCCATCGTATAACGGATCGACTCACATCACGTAATAACCGTGTTAACTTGTGTGTACGGCAATCAGTGAGCAGGCTTCTCAGGTGTACGCAGCCAGCCGGCTAGACAGTCACGTGACCGCTCAACCTACGTACGTGGCCCAACCTACCTGTGCAGCCTATACACGTATGTTTACTTACTCACTGCACAGGTGCGCCCCATCGGCATCCATTCATGCCAAGCCGGCTTCCGGCTAACGGGTCAATAATTTGAGTGCAATTTGCAACCATGATCGAAGCCGACTCAATTCACACTCAAATGGAGTCCGACAGGCACTGGACACAGCCATATCATTTTAGCCGACCGTACTTACCTAACGGTCGAGCTTACGGTACGGTTGACGTCTGTCGTCCGTCTGTCACGAATGTATTGTGACTAAACGGTGCGAGATAGGGCCAAAGTTGCTATTGATCACTAATAAGAAACCACACACGCCCTTTCAAATGAGATGAAAATCATCGACCTTGAATGATCTTGAAGGTCACTGACAGCCAGTATGGTCGACTATATTAGCGACAGCTGGGCTTCTTGTCTTGCTTACGCCTGCCTCATGTCACGTATTATAGTACTTTGACGGTTAAATTTCCACTACAGAATTTATAACTGGGTACAAGCAGCACGA
>Ga0209454_1002708_pt1 | contig 12219 bp, 6 predicted proteins | sample WorMetHERISLAND1_2_FD_187400 | JGI IMG/M metagenome (GOLD analysis project Ga0209454, IMG submission 187400) | Marine gutless worms symbiont microbial communities from Max Planck institute for Marine Microbiology, Germany - Olavius geniculatus... | ecosystem: Host-associated > Annelida >...
CTTCATGGTATATTGGCGTTGTATTGCAATTTAAAAAAAAACAAAGTACTGTAAGTTTATGAAATCGATAAAATTCACAATAACTGCACGGTTCACCATAAAACATCACAACTGATTATAAAGATTTATTATGAGTTTGCTGAGGTACGTCATATTGCTTAAATCAGGGTATACCGGTATCCTACTTTTGACTGGCGCCGAAATGTATATAGGCTTAGTCCCACACACATGCCCCACTGTAGCATTGCTTTGTGACGCCCCTGCCTGTCGCAGTTTATTTATTACAACTAGGGGCGTCAAGCTGTTGAAATAGTTGGGGGCCCGTGGAAATGTCACGGCCTGACAATGGAGGGACTAATGTCCCGAGCGAGACCCGAAGTGCCGGAGCGCCGAGAGGGTTGGTCTGGAAAGGGCGCCGTTGTCTTTCCCCCATTTGCTCAATATTGAGTAAGTAACGTTTTACGTCCCGCCTGACATAGTATATAGGTCAATTCGGGGACGGCCTATCCAAGCAGTGTACGTACACATATAATAACCGAAAAAAGTTCAGCCTTTGCGAAAAGTTTAACCTTTATTAGCATCTGGAGGTAATGCCCCAGAAAAAATTTTTTTAAACGACCAACGTTGAAAAAATTGCATATTTTCATGCATTGGGGAAGGAGTAAATACCGTACTCCAAATCAAATTACGTGCGCAAAATCTGTTTAAATAAGAATATTATTTATTTTTTTGAAATATTGGGTGCAAGCTCCCCTGGTTCCATGGAGATGACGCCATGCACTAAATACAGCAGCCTGTGTATTAAGGCTATAAGCACATAGTGAGGCGCCGAGCAATTGACGTCGTGTATTGTTGTTGTTGTGCAGTTGTTCGGAATGATTATCGACCATCTCTACCTGAAAGCACAGCGCGAGTCTCGACAACGCAAGCCGCCGCCAGGATACCATTAATCAAAGTCGGATTGGACATGTGGGGGTCCAACTCTATTTTCCCTCCCCTTTCTCGCTTTACTCTCTATATTCCCTTCCCTTTTTCATCTCTTCCCCTTCCATTCTCCTCCCTCCTTCGTAAAAAAATAGGCTCCCTGAAATGCAGCTATGGGATCTTAGAGGGCTGTAAGTTCCCACGTCGGAATTAAAATTTGATGCATTTTACCCTTAAAATCTGACGCCAATTTGGCACCAGTTTTTACTAATTTCCCCAAAACTTATTATAACGGAGTTGTGATTTAATGATGATAGCCTACGTGACTTCATAATTCAGACCAGACTGATTTGAACATGCAATTTATGTTACCTAAACTTTCAAAATTCATGCGGGTGGAAAAACCATACTGAAGAAAGAGAAACCATAGGACTGAAAGTAGGAAGTGGGCGAATGAAATGTCTCGGCCCTTTCCCCTCCTTTTAAGCCCGATATGCGTTAGCCAGGTGTCAAAAACCAGGGATGTGCACGAGACCTTCTGAGCCGAGACGAGACGTTGCAGCTTCCGAGACGGTGGCCGAGACCTTGAAGCTCCCGAGACTCTCGTGAGTCTCGGGAGCTTCAACGTTTCGCCGAAACGTTTTTTGTGACGTATGGTAAAACACATTGACAATAAAAAAAAATTATACGGAATAATTAACTCGCACCATGGTAAGCGCTTTCTATTTGTGATATTGTGAGGTTTTTGCATTTTATTTTGACATCACTGAATATTTAATGGCTTTCACCATAAAGAATTGCAACTGCAGTGCTGTAGACATGAGCCATTATTTTATCGCAATTTGCAAGCAACTGAAATTAGTAAACCACAGCTGATTATAGCCTTATACATCGTCTACATTTGGCTGATAGTATTCATTCTGACATCATAGACTTTATCTTCATTGCGACTAGGTCATAACAAAGAAAGACTGACGTGACATAATTCTGCTTTATGATAAATAAGTAAATGAAAGCGTAAAAACACTGCAAACGAATATGTCTAAGCCACAAATGTCATGCTGCTTAGTATCGCTCTAACTGCAGCTACAATATGCACGACGCGCGCCTGCACAAAACGTCTCGACGAGACGCAATGGCCCGAGACCCGAGACGAGACCTACTGGGCCGAGACCGATACATATTGCTCCGAGACCAAGATGAGACCCGAGACGCATCGGTCCGAGACCGAAACGAGACCGAGACGTTAAGGATTTTGTCAGAGACGAGATGTTAGTACGTCTCGAGACGCCGTCTCGAGACCGAGACAGACGTCTCGACCGAGACCACACCTCTGCTTTTAACTCGCTTTTATTAACTTATTCATCGCATCGATATTCACAGTCCAGAGCTCAGAAAACAAGTGAGTTCATCAAAACTGTCAATCTGCGCCTTAGCCTAGGAGTGACGTCAAAAAGGCGTGGATTTCTTGGAGCCCACTGCCCACATAGCCCAGGACACGGCGATTTCCTGGCTATAGCCTATACAGGGTGCGGCAAAAAAGTAACCCCCTAAAGTTTTTAGCTGTTTTCTCAGCAACCGCTTGGAATTTTAATTTGAAATTTTACACTTTTATTTGCTGAAACCTGTCACATCTAACTGCCAAACAAAATTTGATTCTGTTAAAAATGACAAAGTTATAAACTTCAGGGGGCTACTTTTTTTGGCCGCACCCTGTAGATTAGAAATCTAAACACGTCGTTAGACTCCACCTCCAACCCATATAAGTCTCTGAGAAAGCTTTCTAGGGAGCGACGATGATGCCAATCAAAGCCTTAGCCCACTGCTACTTAATATTCTGATTTTCCCCAGGCTACTGCGATAGTTTAGATAGTTATAGTGTAATTAATTATTGCCCATCACTGGGCGAATTACGATAAACTTACCTGTAATTAGTGCTGCGGCGATTACTGCCAACATGTTGACAACTGAACCACAAGCATATAGAACTATCAGTTCTGTGAATGATCAGTCTACAGCAATGCAGCTACTGCTGTTGCTTTGTGGATGTTTATAATGTGGTAGTGATGTGTGTATGATAGAGTATAACTTCATTGGCATGGTAAGTCCAGGTGCAGCGGAGTTGTAATGGGAAAGAAACTGGGGGCGCCTTGACCTCTTCTCCAGGAAGGGGACGCGTCTCCCACTATTTGTTAAATAAGTAAAATTTATGTAAGTAGGCAATCTAGATTTGTATGTAAAACATGTGCTTAAAACGTTTTAGTACCGGCTAATAAATCTGCTTGCTGATTATTCTGCGTATAATAAATTAGTTTGCAATATTATATTTTTGTGGCTGATCAAAGTACAATGTGACAACAGTATTCAATATACCAACATAATTTTATTACAATATTGTTTACAGTATAAAAACACAGTTGTGCAAATTATGCGAAAATGCAAGTACAAATTGATAAGTCTGTGACTTCGACTACGATTTTAAAATTTGTAATATTCACGAATTCAAGCAAATACTTACGATTCGCTAAACACCGTTTCTGAACTTATGATCAGTTTTGTGACGTTTAAAAATGTGTAAAAAGTCGTAAACTGTGAACTTGTTAAAGTTCGTATTATTCGGCTTCTCAATCTGTGAATGTAAGTAAGATTTTGCCTTAAGCTAGTGACTTTCTGGCGTCGCCCACTTTTTCTAGCAGAACTACACCCATGCGTGAGAACTGAAGTGATTCAAGTTAGTGTTCACTGAACCAATGCAATACAACCAGCGTCATGCGTGACGTCATGCGTGACGTGCATTAATTACATCATCATCATCAGCAGCAGCAGCAGCAGCAGACAGATAGGCCTAGATTATGAATTAGCGTACACAGGTAGCTACTAGTCGCAAGTGAAGCGAGTCGTAACACAACGTAACGTAACAGTCATAAATGGAAATCACGCAAACTTACGGTATTGCAGGAAACCGCTCGCTGTTGTTCGCGTAGGCCGCCTACACGTGACGTGAAAGTCAAGTTTGCGGTTTATGGAGCAGCTTTCAAGCATAAAACTCGATTAATACATGTTCACGTGCACTTCGGCGGTCCGCTTGAATGGAATCGAAAACGAAAATTGTTGTTTTTTTGCGAGAACGTAAACTAAAATTTGTAAAAAAAAATAAACAAAAATGAAAATTACGGCAAGCAAAACGAACTCAGAAGAAAAAAGATTTCTGCGATGCATATCAATTAAACAGTTTGTAAAATGGCAGTTTTCTGTCTGAGACGTTAAAACGTTCATGACATATGGCACGGGGCATCAGTAAGCTTCAGCTAATTATTGAAGAGATAATCGCTCGCATTTGACTAACTAAAACTAAATCATAACTATGCGAAACAAAATAGAAATTGTAAACGGTCTTCCGAGAAACTTACTACAGTGTTAAACTAAGACTAACTTGAGTTTTGCAATAGGTCTATCTCAACACAAGTGGTACGCCGGTGTCAGATAAAAACAGTATTTTAACTCGACACAGAAATCCAAGTCAGAATGCTAGACATGGACAGCACGAGTGTACATTCTCCGGATCTATGCAAAAACTCAAATTAAGTCTTCTGACTGTGAAAACCAAAGCTAAAACTGCATATTATTACGAATTAAAATTGACATTCAGTGAACTGCACACAAACTAAAACTAAAGCCAATTTGAGAACTGGAATATTTCTCCGGAGGGTTTGTCCACCGCTACGAGCGGTTGTGGTAGACGCAATGTCATGTGTGCCTGTTAGCAATAAATCGGCGGACGATGCGTTTGTAGGCCTATCGCCGTTGCAGAGGTCGGTCTGACAGTAGCATTGAACGGTTCCGCCATACTCCTCGGGAAAACACTTCACCTCACGCAAGCCCTGTTTACATCCACGGATCACGAACGCCGTCTCCGCTCCTTGCTCGCGCAGTCCTGCAACAAGCGTTAAGGCGCGTACAGAGGGACGTAACTGAACGGACACGGTCTAGTTTTTACGCGCAACAGCAGCTAATGCTGTAGCGCGTCTTAGCCATCGCAATTCTGTCTGTCTGTCCGTCACAACACAAACGGTGCAAGCTAGGATCACCAAATCTTCACCATCGGCTGCCTGGAAGACTCTAGCTTCAGGAACCGTAAAGCTTTTCCATAAATTCGAAGGGGGTCACCCCGAACAAGAGAAGGATAAACAAAATTTGCGATATCCAACCAATAAAACGTTGGCTGAGCGATAGGTGGCGCTATCTGGTGAGTACGAGTAAAACACTATAGACACTAGCAGCTGGTCGTCTGGCAACCTCTGGCGAATGATTTTGTTTTACTGCGCTATCTTTGAAACTGTAGCCAAAAGCTACGGATGAAGTCTACGGATCACTAGCGTAAGACGGTGCACCGCGGCTGTTGCGCGTTTCCATCTGCGATAGCAGGCTCTTTACTTGTTGACGATGTGACCAACGGGCAAACAGGGCGAGCCCACTCGTCATTGGTTGACGCGTAACCGTACGCGCGCGTAGTCACGTAGACCACCGACGCCGTTACACGGTGCCTACTGTAATGAATTGCTGCTTGCCCATTGGTCAGTTCGTCAAAAACAAAACCATGTCAGTTCAGTTCAGTTCAGTCATGTCGCTCTGTGCGCGCCGGTACGTTAATGCGGAGTTTCCACTGAACGCATTCAAAAACTAACGCATCGAAAACAGCAATCATTTTCCAATCGCAGCATCAATTGCATGCACAATGCACAATCTACGCAGTATGGGCAATATCACCTTTTATGATTTTTTCTCTTTTCCATGCGTTAGTTTCTGAATGTTCCCGTTACATGTGTAACCAATTGTTTACTATAAGACAAAACTAACTTTATAAGACAAAACTATAAGTTAGTTTTGTTTTATAGTAAACAATTCGATTTCAAACGTTGATCGTCACTCATCAATCACGTTAAATTACGCCATTATAAAAACTAAAATTGTAACCGGATTTTGATCGATTGAAAAAATAATCGACTATTTTCTACTATTAATTTATAAGGAATAACTAATCGTTAATTTCTGCAGCCCTGGTTGTAAGTAATACAAAGCTGATAACCTAGGGGCGTCATTTAAGGGGGAGAGGGAGCTGGAGGGATCTACAGACCCCCTCCAAGGATTTATGATTGTAACTTTTGCGATGCAAATCGTACCTTTGAAACTGCGTTACTGTTGCAAGAACAATACGTTAGGTAGGCCTAGACCGAGACCCCAAAGATTAGGCTACTAAGACTCCCACAATGTTTCAGTGAAATGACGCCACTGTGATAGCTTGTTATACCTCGGCCGTGTCTATCGGTGATGTTATGACACATATCTGAGACGCAGGTTTCCCATTCTGACGGCGCCATACACGGTTCACAACGCCAGCATCTCACAGCAATAACATGTTTGTCTACCACCGTCATCAATATGGCTAGCAGAATATTGAATATTGGCCGTGACAGCATTGATAAAGAACATCTTTTATCAGTTGTTAATCAGCGCCAATGACGTCAGTTGCCAACAGCAACCACATTATCATCAGCAACAGCAGCGCCTTTCGTTCGCATAAATATCAAGACTGTCAAGCATTTAGTAAGTTTTGTTTCTAGAAACCGTGCGCGGAATTGGATCTGACAATGTCTCAATGTTTTTCGCCGGCTGCCCGCTGCCGCAATATGCTGTCACTGGGCGAAATCAACTTTCGCCGATACTTTGGACTAAAACGAAAGTTTGATTAAAGACCAAAGACAAAACCGAGAAATGTTTCGTATTGGCAAAGATTGTAGGTCTGAGGACGTTCAATGGAGCCTCAAAAACACTAGTGCAGTTTTTTTGTTTCTTTTCGAACTTTTACCGAGACAAAACTGCATAGGCCTACAGTCTTGATGGGTATTACTCAATCAGGCATGGTTGTCGTCCGTCTGTCTGTCCGTCTGTAACGGATGTATTGTGGCTAGCTTTAGTTCGCAGAAAGCAAACTTTTTACACGAGTAATAGCCATGTGTGTGAAACTCGGGCGCGCAAAATTTCAGCGACCTGTGCAAGGGAAACAATTTCAAATCAGGGGTTAAATGGACGGGTGGTAGGAAAATGTGCGTTTTCAACGGAAAACTGGCCATAAAATTATTTCAGAAACGGCGAGAGATACGGCCTAGGTTACTATTACCGGTAATCACTAATAGGAAGTAGCATACGCCCTTTCAGATGAAATGAAAGTCACTGACCTTGGATCAACTTAAAGGTCACTGACACCCAGGGTTGTTAATATTGCAGTATTGCAATTATTGCAATAAGTATTGCAATACTTTTTAGTATTGCAACAGGCATTGCAATACTGGTTGCGTGTTTATTATTGCATGTGATATTGCAATACATTTAGTGCTGAAATATCGCAATACTTAGAAGTTATTAGGAGGATGTTGTTAAATTATGCAAAGAGTCTTTTCATTCTTGTTCGATCGTGTGAAAAAGACCAAACAAAAATGACGACTTGTTTATTGTTTAAATTCAGAGTTGATCACATTATCATACAGTCAACCTAAATCCACACAGTGGCAAATATCAAAATTCATTCGGGGGGAAGCGGATAGTGGAGTATTGCAAAAAGTATTGCAATAATATTGCAATACTGACTTAGAAAAGTTTTGCAATCGGTATTGCAGAACTTTTTCCACCAAGTATTGCTACTGCCATTGCAATATTTTTGGCCAGTATTGCTAACAATCCTGTTGACTCCCAGTACGGTCGGCTATCCTAGCGACAGCTGGGCTTCTTGTTTCCTTTCGAACCTTTACCGAAAAACTCTGCATACAGTCTGTTACGCTGCGGTGGGTCCCCTATTTTTATTTTGTGATTGGCCTACTACTCGATGAGTGTGCTACTTTTTAGCCGACCGTACTTAAGTAACAGTCAAGCGTTTGGTACGGCTGTCGTCCGTCCGTTCGTTTGTCTGTCTGTCCGTCGTCGTCACGGATGTATTGTGGTTAAACGGTGAGAGACAGGGCCTAGCTAGGTTAGTATTGATCAGTAATAGGAAGTCGCATACGGGCTTTCAAATGACATGTATATCACTGACCTTGGATGTCTTTGAAGAGTCATAACGCACTATGGCATGTTTTAAGCCTACTGATTTGGCTAGTAAAACAAATCTGACGACCAGCTGTCCATATCAGGCTATTATCACCTAACAAGACGCAAAAACTCAATTTTGTACGGTTAGATCCCAAAAACTGCCTATAGCCTACTTTTTAATCGAATGAAACTGTATAAAAATTTCCACTTCAAATTGAGTATAGTTTTATTTCGGCCACTTCCACTTTTACTTAATTAGATTTCTGGGCAACTGCTTCAATCTACTTTGATACCAGTGGAATTTCTGTCTACACTTCATCTGATAGTGTGATGATTTGCCGCTGCCTTATCAACAAATCAAAACAAACAAAACTAAAGAGAAACAAATTCAACAGTTTCAACTTTCAACTGTTCACAAATGCAGTGCGAATGATCAATAAAAAACAATTATAATGATAATTACAACTACACGTCCACATGCAGTTTATCAAATTATCACAGACAGACGCCATGCATAATCGAAAACTACGTTAAAATTGAACTAGCACGAACTATAGAAAAATACAAAGCACCAGAATGTCAAAGGCAACGGAACTTGAGTTTAGTTTAAAAAAGGGTGACCATTTTCCGGCACTGCCACATTCTGCTGTGAACTTCCGAAGGAGTATTTGAGTTGGTGGCGTGACGTAGCAGTAACGCGTTTCATCTGATCAACGAAGTTACTCTACGCCGGGCCAGGTTAGTACTTGGATGGGTGACTGCCTACGGGCAAATAGACCATCTTGGCATGTAACCAGCTGCCTAGGTCAACTCAGCCTTCCATCCCTCCAGGGTAGGTAAATCGAGTACCAACCTATCTGGTTGGGGTTAAGGCGGGGCGCGTTCACCTGTCGGGTGGCAGGTAACACTATGTGATCCCGTACGGCAGGTGACGCTCCGTAGCTCTGAAATGGGCTTCCTATGAAGAGCAGTAACATTTATTAAAATACTCCTGCAGCAAACCTATTTCAATACTACAGAAAATCAAGCATTTAGTAGGCCTATGGTTAAATACTGACAAACTGCTATTTAGAATTTGTATTTTTCAAACATTTTCCAACCTAGCTATGGGCAGGTTATACTAGGAAAATAGGTCTAGTTATTTTCACCTGTGACTCAACTCAAGATACCGTAGCCTATACTTAATGTTTTTTTTGTTTTCGAATAATTTGGCCGCTGTGTCTTAGTCTGTACATATTTATTTTACAAAAAAACTTTCAGTTTGGGAATGCATAATAGGCCTATAAGCCACCATGCAGTGTTTTGCAGAAAAGGTTCGATAAGTTTCACCATGTTTCTAAGTTATGCAACATAGGCCCGCGCTCGTTTGACATGATATTTAGTGAGTTAAAAAACAAAAAATATTTCTGCAAGTGTTGCATGCAAACGAGTTAGTGGTTTCCTCTGTGGACAGCAAACACGACCGGACAGTCGATTGAGGCACACAGTAGACAAGTGAGTTATGACAACTTGACAAGAAATGTTTCCACAACCGATGCAGATGGCAGACAAGACTAAATTAAGACAAGAGATGTTTCTGCAACTGTTGCAAGTGTTGCACGCCCATGAGTTGATTGTCTGCTCTATAGAGAGCAAACAGCACCGGACAGTCAAGAGAGACACACGGCAGACTTGGATCGATACACTTCATACAACTCGTACAAATCTGCAACCAAAAGTCCCAATGCAATGAATAAATTAATAATTATTTGCATAATTAATCATCAATTTAGATACAGGTCTTGATAGTCAAACGCAGTCCTGGTAACAGAGACGACTGATATGCATAACTCCCTAGCGACGGCCGTAAACATCGCCAGTACTCATTTTGCCTACCCACAAAGGGACGGCCAGGCTGAGTTGCCTGGGTGGCTTGGTCGAATACGAAGACGGCATACCAGTCAAAGATCTCAGTACTAACCCTGTCCAACGTCGAGTAACTTTGTTGATGCTACCAATGCATTACTGCTAGGATAAGCCACCATTGTTAGAGAAAATGCTACAGAAAAAATTCACTGTAATTATAACTGTAACTAAACTACCTGAGACAGCTGTGAGTGGGTGCGTTCTGCGCTGTGTATTCTCTGACCAATGATGACGGAAACTCTTTGGGTGTCACCGCGGCACGTGACACACAAGCCGGTTCCCGTTCGCTCCTCACACACGGGACAGTTCAACGACGTGAAATATCCCAGTAGAGTGGACTTATTGCGCTTCGATGCAATAACTGCCTCGTCTGCCACGTCATTGTGAAAGTGCGCCGATCTGAACACAGGTTTAAGTGAGCAACCGATTAGCAGCAGTAGTAATAATGGTAATAGTGGTAGTGATAGTAGTAGCAATAGATTAAAAAGATTAAAAGCTCCATCTCAGAGCTACGGAGCAGCGCCTGCCATATGAAAGCATACAGTGTTACCTGCCACTCGATACAGGTAAACATGCCCTGCCTTAACCCCAACCAGACAGGCTTGATTTACCTGTAGTAAAGGGATAGAAGGCTGAGTTGACTTCAGTGTAGCTTATATACTGAGATGGTCTATCTGTCTGCGAACAGTCACCGATCCAAGTAGTAAGCAGTTGATAGCAACCTGACTGAGAGTCGAAGTACGATCTCTATCAGATCCAACGTGCTAACTGTTACGGAACTAAGCTGCATTAGCAGTCCTGCAAAAACTGTAAATAGAAGTCATGTCCCTAATAAACGCCTGGTCCGAGATACAGGCCAGGTAACAAGCTAACTTGCACTGATAAAAGACAGGTCCAGGTTACAAGCTGAGCCCCAGATACAAAATATATGTAAAACCGGTATATGTAATACACAGAAGACGACAGTATTGTGATTCTTTTAAAAAGATGGTAAAGTAGTCTCACAGAGAGGTCCTAAGCGTTAAGGTAACTTGTAGGCTATTCATAGCAGCTCCTGACTTCTATTCCAATGTTTATAGTAGTAACACAGACCTTTTAACTCGTGGCAGATCTGAGTACCACTTCATAACATCAACACCAAGCAGAGAGAATATTCGACCCAGGGTGGGCAGTATGTGGTGGGTGATGTAGTAAGTGGCGTTGATGCGCAGCGATTGGTCGACGAGCAGGTCACGTGGACTACGCACCAATTGGATCAAAGGCAGGCCCGGCGTGCCGTAGACGATCACATACGGTACGCGTTGACCAGCCACAGGCTCACTGCGACGGTCTCGACTTAACGATCGCCTACACAAACACACACCAGAAGTGATCAAACATCTCAAACTTCGGCTGGGAATTGTGCTGCCAGCTGGCGAATACAATGACTGACTCCAATTTCTGACTTAAAATTTTCGCTGAGCCAATGCGCTGAGCTAATGTTCGGTCTAAGTACATACTTCATAATTTTGCTGCGCTTTACTCTGAGATGAAACTTTAGTTTAAGTTATAGTTTCCCCTCGGCAAAATAGCTCAGCAAAAGCCTAAGTCAAAAAGTAAGGTCTAAGTACCTGCTTAAACCAAAGTTTAAACGAGCACTGGTCTAAACAGGTCTGTCGAGAGAGGGAAAAGGGGAAAAGTTTCCCGGGTCCCCACGACATTTGAGGTCCCTGCCATTGCTCAGAAATCGAAAGTATACCAGAGTATACTATTCTAAACAGCAAAATTCAAAAAACGTTCTCCCCAGATGGGTCCCGCGAGAATGTTTCTCCAAGCCCCGCTGTAAGTGCAGACCTTGGCATTGAGCTGTAGCTTTCGCTCAGATAATTGCTTCCGCAAAAGTCTTAAGTCAAAAAGGAAAGTCACAAAATGAACTCGATACAGCTGCGACCAGCAGTTCAGCACGCCAGTCACGACTTAACGACCATATACAACAGAAGCCATCAAACATCTCAGACCTCTGCAAGAGATAGTAGTGCCACCTAGCGAATACAGTGGCCTTAATACACCTGCTATCTGATTATTCTCAAATAGCAGCCACATTCCTACTATAATGGGAAAGGATCCCAGACAATAATGGAAAATCAGTGAACTGCCATGCATAAGCCATACACAAAATTTCTTTCAAATTCATCAATAATCTTTTGTGTAATCCGGTTGACAAACATACAAATAGAAAATCAGTCAAAATACTACAACTATTTATGTAAAAAAACTGTTAAGTTTATATACAGTGTAAGGGTGACATCGTGGTTGTAGATATAAAAC
>Ga0209454_1002709_pt1 | contig 12216 bp, 10 predicted proteins | sample WorMetHERISLAND1_2_FD_187400 | JGI IMG/M metagenome (GOLD analysis project Ga0209454, IMG submission 187400) | Marine gutless worms symbiont microbial communities from Max Planck institute for Marine Microbiology, Germany - Olavius geniculatus... | ecosystem: Host-associated > Annelida >...
TACATACATTATTATTATTATTTATTATTATTATTTATTATTATTATTATTACTTATTCTATGCTGGCACTCGTTCTGCCCATGTCTACCATACTGTGTCTACAGTGGGATAACGCGTTCCACTCACAGGTTTTCAATCAAGTGTGACCAACCAAACGACCGTGTGAGCTACACGACCAACTGTCGGCCAGCGTGAAGTAAGTGTATTGAATCACTGGAGTGTATGTTCGTTTAACACGCACTCTTATCCAAATCCAGACAGTCACATTGGTTTAAAATACAGCAGAACACCAGTGCGCCATGCAGCGTTGTCACCCTTGAGTCTACACGCACCTGTGTGCTGGTATGACGCCCTTCTCCTTCCTCCACGCGGTCGTGGGTTCAGGCTCGCCGGACGCGCTACACCGGAACACGACGTCCGAGTTCTCCTGGACGACGACATCGGCAGGACCGCGAACTATTGTCGGCTTTTCTGCAACATGTGAACATAACACAGACATCACTGTGCAGTCCATACTGAAAACTGAACAGATATAGAACGAATAAAATGCCGGATCGGAATTCAGAAACGTCAACCGCAAAATACACTCCCAGCTGTTTTTGTGCCGAAAGATGTGCCTTCCACAAAATCCTGAAAATTCATTCACATCTTTTCCGACGAATCATAGGCTACTGACTGATTATTTTTGCACCGAAACACGTCTTCCAAAAATTTTCCGACAGTTAATTCACGATTATTTGTCTTGAGCAATCCAGCTGACACGCAAAGACATCAAAAAATACAACAAACTAAGACGCAACACATTATCCTCATTGACTTAACTGGACTTAAGATTATAGTTAAGATTAAGATCTTAACTTAAGATTATAGACATGCGCATGTACAGCTGCCCGGTTCACAACAGCCAGTGTCATTGCCAGTATTATGCTACGGTGTCGGGATAAAAAAAACTGTCACATCTGCAAGCAAAAAAAACCCTGCAGATACGACACTTTTGTTTTTATCCAACAGCAATACAGTTTACATACGATAACGCAATATGATGTAGTTATGATTATTTTTTCATTAAGCACCTTCAACTTTTACCAAAACTTTACAGAATACCGAACTTCGTTGTAGAAAGCATTTATTCACGAATGATAATCATAAAATGTCAGCCAAGCTGATAATCACATTAGGAGGCGACTACCGCGAGGCGATGGGCGTCAAGGGTGAGTGCTCGAAGTGATGCGCCAATGTTTCGAATTATCGCACTCGATATTCGTCGAACGGAACGAACTATTTCATCTCGTTAATGTAGTCGTACAGATAGTGAATAATGTGCGACGACTTCGCGACGCCTCTATCAGTCGGGACTACTGTAGCTGTATGCAAATAATGCAAATAATGCATCAGGGCATTGCGGCAGCGGAGTCCACGTCGTCGTCGAGTTAGTGAGTGCTAACTGTCTCTCTGTGACCTCGGGCCTGCTTCCCTGTCGGCACTGGCGTGACCCCGGCGACGAGGGCGTGACCCCTGGCAAGGTCACCCACGTGCCATCGCACAGCACAGAGAAAAACGGACAACTTTCCCTTGACAACCCCATTGGCAGGCCCGTCGAGACAGGGGAAAAGGGGAAGTTTTCCCCGGGCCCCTCGACGTTTAGGGGCCCCGCTGTCGATCAAAAATATAAAGTACACCAGAATGCGTCATCCTAAAAAGCAGAGTTCAAACATTTTCTTTTCAGATGGGCCCCGCAAAAATGTTTTTTCCTGCAGGGTTCCGCTGTAGCTCTCGACGTCCCTGCTCCCCCCTCGAACATAATATCCCCAGATAGAATCTTCCCCGGACAATCAACCGGATTTCCGGTCCCTTCTACGACAAATTCCCCGCCATGAACGATCATTGTTGACAATAATGGCAATGCACATATCGGGCGAGGAAAACTATGACCCGGGGGCATATGTCCAGCTGGGTCGTAGTGCAGGTTGTCGACGTGCGCTATTCTTCTTCCGGGCGACTCGGGCGAGGGTGACGAAGCGGAGAGGGTAGTGTCAGACCGCGGGACACACACGTGGACGGATGGCCTGCTGTCGTCGTCGTACTAAGCCGATCAACCATACATCAACTGCGCCGGTCCATCCTCTCCATGTACTCAGGCGGTGGACAACGGCGCCTTGAGTATACCTAGAGACTAGCAGACGAAGTAGTTAGTCTGCGTTGCAATGATGGACACAAAGATGGGCCATTAATTACACCGCTGTACGGTCATCAGTCCTGCGTCAGCGTTCTAATCGAACGCCTCTCTTTCTACACGTCTCAGATGTTTTGCCTTGGCTAGGCCTACACTAGTATATACATATGTTTAGGTTACTGGCGTTAATATAATAAAATAGTAGTCAAAAAATTATCTTTAAAACACTTTAAAATTTAGCAAAAACTTTTTAAACTTCGATACATTATTCTATTGTTTATTAGTTTTTCTAAGCTTTCTTCGTGTTTTTTCGCTGCCTCAGACAGGATATATTTCATCTTATATGCTTAATACAAACAATGACAGAAGAGAAGAAATTTAATTAAACGGCGCACAGGTAAGATAGCCCAGCAGTTAATAAGCAGCGGTAATAAATACGCGACTGCAGAGGCTGAGCGCTGTGTAACGTAAGACCATGAGTCCATCCATGTGCGGGCGATTAAGCGCAATCAAGCAGCGAAGCACCCAGCACGCATCATTCAAAGCTCGTCAGGGTCGGCCAATGCACTCAGCGGACGACGAATGGAAAAGAAAAGTCGTCCGTCGAATTGAAGGATATGCTGCTGCCGCGAGTCGCACACCGCACGACGCACTGATTAAAACACGTCGACGAATACCTACGCACGGCACTAGCGCCTTGCTGATACGGGGATGAACTTTGATGGTAACAATGCGGCGACGCAAGTGCTGGGTATACGAACCTTAAAAAACGTAAAGTCTTTTCACAAATACAGGCCTGCACAGAATGGCACCCTGTGCAGGCCTGTAGCTGTGGAAACACATGCGGGTGGCACTGATTTTCGTTTCCTTAGCCTTCAGCCAGACACCAGTTGACACTGCGAGACCACTATTGCGGGGGTTATAGTGCATCGCGCGGTGTGCCTGTTTACGCCCAAGCTTTCGCTGGTACACATTTCACTTACCCACGGAGAGTAACGGTGCATAATGTCGCATTATTTTGCAAACTACAAGCTTTTTTTCCGCGGTAAATTCCACAAACATGCAGAGAAATGCTATTTGATATAAAACAGTACCATTCCTCTAGGTATTGAACGCCATTTCCTTGCCACCCAAACTTCTAATGTAGGCCTATTACACTATAGGCCTAGTACACTATACTATGCCGCAATCCGCTCATGGTATGCTGTCATTCTCTGGGCTTGAAGCAAGTCCCTCAGTTTCACATTTCACGCATCGATTCCATTCCCTCACAGAGCGTCGGGTGTGGCTGACGATGGGCGAATCAGTCACGCGGCATTACCGAGTCTTGTCTATACCTGGCGACAGACAGACAGAGAGGCTAGTCCTGTTCCGATGCAATTTTCCGGGATCAGTGCGCCACAGCATAGCTTCGCGTGACGACGTCGTCGCATCAGCTTATAATTCCGTGAGTTATGGCACGCGCGCAGTCGCTTAATGCTGTCACCACTGGCTGCGCTGAATCAGTAGCTAGCAGTCTCCCGCCACAGCAGCCCGCATCACACATAGCAACCGGGTGATATCGAGCATTCTCAGCGCTTGCTACACGGAAAAAAATCTGCAAAACGCTGTACTTTTTATTTCTACTAACAAAAATGCAGGGGCCTCATTTAGAGGGGGGACTGGAGAGCTCTACGGACCACCAAGGATTTATGATGTTAATTTTTTTCCTGAAATCGTACCTTTGAAATAGTGTTACTGTTGCAAAAAAAATACGTTACGCAGACTGAGACTCCAAGAGTCCCCAGTGATTACTTAGACCCCAATGATTTACTGAAATGACGCCACTGCAAATGTGAAATGACAATATGAAAATATTTTATTTGTTCAACGAACATTTCGGAGTAACCGCGATGTGTCGATTTTTAGTAGAAAACGTCTTAAGATCGATGTCACCTGACGCGAAGATAATGCATATGTTTTGTATTCACTGCTTGCGCGGTGACCTAGTTTACTGTCAACGCCCGCGACACTCAGTAACCGGACGGACGGCCGCACATCCTGTCGACACTTTACGCCGACGTTTTTTTGAGTTTCTTGGTAACGCATCTTTTATGTATCGTTACGTTACTGTTCGCAGATGCTCCCGGTGCCGGTTCATCCGAAAACGAATGCAGTATTTATCGGCGAGGACACACGCGTTTTAAAGACGGACTACGAGTTACTTGGAAGACCTCACACCGGCAAATGAGATATGCACCGGGGCGTAGTTTACTTCGCGGGCGACGCATCCGCAATTATCGGTCGAAACTCGTGACCGCTGGGCTGGAAGGAAATATGGAAAGACCGACGACGACTCTTGTCTCTTTTAAGACTAGTTCTGCCAGCTGCTTCTGCTGCGGATAATCATTAGGCTCGGGCACAAACATCGACGTTACGTATATACACGGAGACTAATTAGAGCACCGGCCAAGCTGCTGCTGGACCCGCCGGCATAGCGGCCGTTAGCTACATGGCTGCACTAAGACGATCAATGGATGAAAGACTGCATAGTATGACGAGACGACAGCTTCTTTAGCGAGAAACATATGGCAACACACGCTCAATCCTCCAAGACACGACACTGGCGAGACCCAGTGGCAGTTACGGTTGATTCGCACAGAAAGACACATCGGTTAATGGCGACAAAGCGTGTACATTGCGGTCGAGTTAGATAGCTCTGCAGTAAAGTCGTAAGTTTAACACTCAAATTTCCCAAAGTACTTTTGCAACAGATGATAGATGATAACGAAAGGTTAAGATCTATCTACTGCAAAAGTTATTTGAAAAATATGAATGTTAAACTTGCAACTTTACCATAGAGCTATTTAATTCAGAAGCGATCCAAGTTATTTAACTTTTATTGCGGCCTTTTCCGCAGGAATGCCAATTTTTAAAGCGATCCGTATTTGCCCACGTTATCACAGAAATAAAGTGTTACGTTCTCTATGGAACACGGTGTTCAGAATAGAAAGAGTGCCAGTGAAAGGCATTTCTTGATCTATTACCACGACGTATCAGCAGCTCGGCGGTAGGCCTATAGTCTATCTGCAGCTGAGCACAGGTACATGACAGCTTCAGGTGCAGCACACACTCAATACAATATCTCCGTGTCCATCTCTGCGCGGCAGCCGAGCTCCGTTTGATCAGGGATGTGGCCGACTTGTCTGATCTGCTGCCGCTGGTCAGATTTATAACGACATGTCGCGTGACGGCCAACTGCACATTCAGCTAATGAGAGCTAAAAGTCTACTGTCGGTCACTTCACAGACGTGATTCATGCAGGAACGCACTCACTTGACGTCACGACACAGAATCACTGAAAATCGAACTCGTTCTGCTGCAATTAACAGACGCAGTCTCGCCATGTTAATATTATGTGCTGCTTCGACGGAAATGGCGCGATTTGATTTAATAAATACGAGTATAATAGAAATGCTGTGAAACATGTCAACAAACGGGCCTTTATCGCCATACTCTTCCAAAGAGAATTTGACCTTCTATTAATCCAGCTACTGGAGCACTGGAAAAGCGCTGTAATCAGTAAGTTACGGGACTCCTGGGCATCAAACAACCTTGGCTACGGGTCTGACAAAGTTACTTTACATTGTGGTCAGTTATTAAAAAGTTCGGTTCAGTTCAGTTCAGTTAGTAAACTCTTCTAAAGTGTCCGTTCGCGGATATTCAGTCTTCGTATTTACCATCTAGTCAAGTCTACGCTATCCAGCTCCTGGAAAGTGCAGAGTGCTCTGAGTACTTATGTAAAAACAACAGACACGTTTGTATAATAAACATATGTATATTAGAAAAAAAATCAAACATAAGAAATGAACGACCACACACTGCGCGCCAGTCACACGACCTCTACAGCTCCACTGGAACACACACACACACACACCCAGTCCTGAGTATCCACTGGACGTTGCCCAACGCCGGCCACCACCCCGCTAGCAATAGCCCAATAATAGTCCATCAACAGTCCGTGACACCATCAACCATAGCCATTTTAGAAACACTTTGCATTGTGTAAATGCGTTGTGCCTACCCAAGTTAGCAGCGAATAGTTTTCAACATACATGACAGTGCTGCAGTACAACAAAAAGCAACGTGTTTATAAGTACATTAATAATGAAAACAAACAAAAGTACAGTTATACAGAACCGGTTCAGAACCCTGAACGAACTGCAAAAGCAACAGGCGAGTTAATTGTCTGCTTCAATTTCTGGCACCTAAAATGCACATCGGTCCCTTAAGAAAACTAATTCAGAACAAGTAAGTAAATAACTGTACAGCGCGAAGATTGAGGAAAAATTAGGAAGCGACAGTTAATGGTCGCCAACAGTGACTTGCAAACTGATAATTGTTGTTAATAAACTGCAGCTTTCCGTTATTACTATGTTTTTGTCTAAGGAAGGGCAGCAGATTCAACGTTGTTATTAACCTGTTCCCTCCAGATGATTATCTTGAAAACGTGTTTATCACTATCAATTTCCCAAACACTAACAGAACCGGCTAGTCAACGTGTCCGCCTTCGTACGAAAATGAACAGTTGAATGATTGTCTACAATTTCTGCTCTTCCTCTTCCTGTTTACCGAACAACTCGACCACGACAGTCTTTTTACCTTTTTTATTAATTTGCATTATTTGCTTCAAAATTTTTTAAGGGAAGTAAATCGGGACATGCTAACAATGGTAATCGGAGACCGCCGAAAAAATCAATGTAAGTAAGACTAGCAAGTAAGTAAAGCATCAAACTAATATAGCGTATCAACGCCTGAACAGTCCCAATACGTTGTTCGTGGTCTGCGGAATATAGGTAAAATTGATCGACGTTTGTCATCGTCAAAAATTATGGCATACGAATACATACGAAGATGCATCGTTATTTAGAAGATCGTCGCGTTTGATAACTGCAGAATCCAGGCGAGTGCAAAAACATCTGACATTCTAACGTCTTTGCAGTCGGTCGATACACTGTCCACAAGCTCGTGAGCGTCTCCTTGAGTTTGTTGTCGTCGTACCGAAGGCTTGCTTAAACGATCGATCGATCGTCGCCGCTTTATCCTCACATCACGTTCACGTTCGCTGGTTTCATTAAGTAGAAGACTGAATACAGCCTTTGGGCGGTATAAAACGTCCTGTTTAAAAACCGCCCATCGCATCTAATTTAATCCTGCGTGTCACCCGCCGGTGGCAAAAGCTCGGTGAAAAACGTCACAATCGACTCCGTCGTGTTAGATAATATTTACTCTTTCCTAAGAGTTTCATGTTCTTTATATACCCCAAAACAAACTCTGTCTTTAAGAGCTCCATCTAGTAATAAGTAATATTCCGCAGTTTTACCGTGAACAAATAGCGAAATAAAAAGTACAGTTTTGTCATCGTCATAATTATGAAAATACAGTGTTTCAAATTGCATAGCTGCCAAGGTCCGGATGTCAAAATGCGTGAGATCGATCATCGAAGACCGATGACGAAATTCCCCCACGCCAGCCTTTTTCTCCGTTTTTCTATTTTCTATTGCTTTTTCGTTTTCCCGCCTTTCATTTTTCTAATTCTGCTTTTAATGCATTGGAGACAGAAGTCAACATATTTTGATTCATGTCAGACGTCTTATATTTCTTTAACGAATAAAGGCAAGCTGTCTCCATTCGTAGTCATTTGTTTGTTTCTGTATTTCTAAATAGTAAACATTTATGCAGGTGCGATTTTAAGGTTTTAAAGTAGGCTTAGGTTACAATTTCGCGAGCGGAGCGAGCGAAAAAAAATTCGACCCTAGATTTTAGCTTCGCTCCAACATTTCTTATGACGCAACGTGCGTCATTTCCCTTAGTTTCAGACGCCCATGTTTTTTTTATCTTTTTTTCCTTTTTTTCTTCTCTCCCGTTTTTTCTCCCGTTTCGCCCCTTTCTTTTTCACTCCTTCCCTTTTCACCCTTTTCGTCTTTTTTCTTCACGTAAACGGTAAGCAAGCAAGTCAGTTCCCCCCCCCAGTTGTTGTCTTAATCTTGGTAAAAAATAGGGCATTGCGTTGACATGTTTTACTGCCCTTTTTGCGCCTCTTAGTATCCACCGGCCGATAATAATTGTCTCCTGTATGAGTCAGACTGTCTGTAATATCCTATTCAGCATCAGAACAGCGTCGACTTAGTTCAGTCAGTTGCTAAGAGACTCAGTGTCGAGGCGCCTGCATCGGCTCCTCCACTGCACGCTGTCACACGCCGAGCAGCCGCCGACGCTAAAGTTATTTCGACGGGAGGCCGCATTAATAATGGACGGGGCCGAAACAGCACGTGGCCGAGTCGGGCCGTCCCGAACGGTACGGGAGCGTGCGGTGAGCGCAGAAGATGCAGCGATGTGTGGTGCGACACAGCTGCGCAAATCTAATGATACAGTGGCAGGACGTCGTGATGCGGGCGGAGACGGAATGCGGTTGAGCACGCAGATAGCGAGTGGTTACATCTATTGATGTGCAGTGCAGGGTCTCTTCAGCCACTGGAGTAGAAACAACCGGGGGTCCAATGAACCGGAGAATCCGAGCTCCTGGAAAAAAAACCCGAGCCGGGTGACACAAAAAAGCAAGCCCAAAATAATTGGCCTAAGTAAAATGATGATACGGCTGCACATTGCTCACACTGTTTTTCCATAGCAGAAGCGGTTATCTGAATAAAAACAAAAATGCATAAAATTTTTGCTGGTCCCTCCCCAAAGCCCCGCTGTCGCTCTTAATCCGAGCTTCGGCCCCTGGGCCTATAGCAGCTGAGTCCCTCTAACTTAAGTTTACTGTTGAAGAACAGCCCCTCCCTCAGGCAGATCCTTGCTACGCCACTGGCCGTGGACGCGTCCAGCTGACACTTCGCGTCAAAAGCGATTTGTGATCTGCATAACCGCTTGTCTGGGATCCACAGCTAGCGCCGCTAAATGTCCTACGTGCGTTGTGTGAGAGGTTGCTAACTTGCTATGATAATCTTTAATTTAACGATGACGGTAGAAAAACAAGAGAAACACCAGGAAGGTTGAGTTTTCATCGAGCTTTCTCGATGGCTCTGTCTTCTAATCGTTTATGAGACTGAATAGCCAGGCTGACGTGCCGTTAAGAAATTCGCTCACTCACCCGCTCACTTCATGGCTGTGTACAAAATATCTAGAAAGTTATGAACGAATTTTGATGAAATGTTCGTCTATGTGCTGGGAACAAACCGATCAGATTTCAGATAGAATTCAGATTTGGTGATGCTAAAAGTGAAACTTGCAGGAATGTTAGCAATGTAGTTAGGAATAGCCTCGAAAATCCCGAATACGGTAAGACGTGTGGGCCAAAATGCCTTTAAAATCTTCGATTGTCTTTTTCGACAATTTTGGCCTGCCTTTATTTGTTTTTTTTATAATAGCAAGAAGAACAAGTCGGGCGTCAAGATTTCAAACGCGGCGAGCTTACAAGACCGAGCCCGCATTACGGAATTGTGAGAGATGATCTCTAAGCCGTGTCATCTAGTGAAAGTTTCATATAGGTAATGTTTTATGCGCTCCAGACAATCGACATTCGAGTCTATAAGTGCACGTATTCACAGATTACGTCGGTGTGTGTGTGTGTGTGTCGTCGAGTTGCGCCGTCAATGCATTATAGATGGCATTGCAATGGCTGTCACATTAGCGTCTCACTCGCCGCACATAACATTTTCATCCTCTCTCAGTTCTTCTTCGTATACATTGACGGCTTTGCATGATGACGCCGTACCGTGGTCTATACTGCATGCCTTCAATTATATATGTTTCCGACATCCTTCCTAAGCCTCGGTGCCTCCTCACCCGGCCGCCACGTCTGCCCCGACGATCGTATAATTTCGTCCAAAATTCCCGGCCGTCGGCGCGCCGGTGGCTATCACTTCCGGTCGTGGAACGGGCGGCTGTCATGTGACAGGCGCAGAGCAACTAACGGGCATTAGACGACGACGACGACGACAAGAACAGGGGCAAGCATGCACAGGGACACCCAGCGACGATCCGACGCGCGTTTCCGCGGGCCCCGTCATCTCGACGGTGGGGTTTAACTGCCCGTAATTTGCGGCCGAGCGGAAATTTAATCTGCGCATGCGTAAAATATTGATCGGTGGTGGCGGGAGTGTCGTGTCGTGGTGACGTGAGGCGCGTTGCGATGTCGACCAAAATCCGATTACACGACGTTCGTGCACGCATACAACCCTGCAGTATGCGCGATGACGAAGCGCGGGAATGGTAAGTTACGATTATCGACGGGGGATACGGCGAGGGTGAGAGCGAGGGTCCACTCCGCGTCTGGAAACATTGACAAGAGGCTGCAAGATCGGTAATCAGACGATTCATACACCGCTTGGATGCTGTATTGTATTGAGACGATTCGTGCACTAGGCGGGTCAGCGTGCATGCTATACCATATCTGTAAATTCTGCTATTTCTGGTATCAATATTTGTTTAAATCACGAAGTTTCCAGTCTTATGATTTGGACCTCACATTTTCCGTATCAGCACTATCTTATGTACTAATAACAGTCGAGTTGATTTCTATTTGCACTGCTGAAAACTACTGGAGCATCTGACCGATAAGACAACGACTGCTTTAGTTTATACACACTCCTAAATTCCTCCATCCAGCGCACGAATCGTTCTACGAATCGTCGTACTACAGCCATCAACGGCAGTGTATGGATAGTCACATAATCGGACGACAGCAAGACGAAGACGGCGACGAGGGTCCGCGGTGTCCGTATCCGTGTCGGAAAACTCGTTGCGTCGCTGTCCATAGTCGACTTGTTGACCTCGCCGTCAGATGAGATCGAAGAGATCGCGTGAGTTGACGACGAGAACCTCGCGTCGCGCACACATCAGCGTCCTTCCTTCGCAATATTGCTACACAATCGCGCCGAGTAACGAACTCCGACTAACCGGAAATCCAGTCCTGATGACGCCACACAGTAGCCGGTCGGAATAGATGGCGGGTCTATCAACACGAACGCTAACTAGGTTTGTTCGGGTTTTCATCAGACACCGGCTTTCAGTCATAGTGTAGCCAGCATCCGGGCTGCAGGAAAACACGTATCAGTGTCACCTAATCAACTGCACTGAACATGCACCGAAATTGTTGACCTGCTCGTCACAAGTAAGTAAGCAAGCAAGTAAAGCGCGAATTTATGCAATGCATTAACGCTTAAAAAAGCTTCTAACGCGTTGCATACATTAGTAGTCTGAGAAGAAAATGTCTTAAGTAATCGTCTAAAGACAGAGCTGGGTTGAACACAATCACGATATATCGGCAGTGAGTTCCACGTCATCGGGCGGGCCACTGGCGACTAAAAGTGAAAGTCACGACAAAAGTAGTAACGTTGCGCCATGTTTTAGTATCAAAAGCGCCACAACTATGGTTTAAAATCAGAGCCGAAAGGTCTACAACGATATGCTGACCTCTTAACCTTGCAATTTATCGGCACGCAACATTTACTGGTCAGTCACGCTCAACAATGAAAATACGGGCATCTTGAGATCGCGCGTGAGAATGGCAAGTACTGGTGATATTAACCTTAAGACCTCACTCTGCCTAATATATAACGCGTACCATGTGGACTACTTTCATATGATATCGAACTTTCTGTAAGTTTTCCTTTATGACGGGTCGCAGCAGCAACAGACGGACGGACGGACGGACGAATGGAGAGAGTGCAATACGTTATGCGGTATCCAAGTGGGGGGGCCGCAAAATAACCAGGAAGGCGCGTAGGCACGAGACAGCGGCAATATTCGTACTGTCGACCGACCGCAGTCGATGGATGAATGAATGGTCTGCCAGACTCTGAGGCAGTGCGAGGGACAGGGAAGCGACTCGAGAGCCACGGAGCAATTTTCGACGACTGCGGCGACGCGGCAGTAAAACGGGCGTCGAGCGCGCCGCAGGTGGTCTGATTGATGAAACAATGCCGATTCTACCACACGCGCGCTCGTAACTCCAGACCGAGAGGGAGAGAGAGAGAGAGAGAGAGAGAGAGTAGTGGAC
>Ga0209454_1002710_pt1 | contig 12216 bp, 6 predicted proteins | sample WorMetHERISLAND1_2_FD_187400 | JGI IMG/M metagenome (GOLD analysis project Ga0209454, IMG submission 187400) | Marine gutless worms symbiont microbial communities from Max Planck institute for Marine Microbiology, Germany - Olavius geniculatus... | ecosystem: Host-associated > Annelida >...
GTTTTTATCAGGTTCTTCAAAATATAATTTAGTGTACAAAAATGACACAAAATCGCGACACAGAAAAAAACATCTTGTGCAACAGTATTTCAGTCACATTGTTTTCCAATTTTCATGAATTTTCGAAATGTGCATTTATTTAGTTAGCTACAAAATACCGCACAATCACATAATCCGTAACAAATTAAACCAAAGAAATCTTTTAAAAACGTTTTTAAACTTTTGAGGTTTTTCAAAAAAATTTTTCAGCGCTGTTATTTATAGGTCTACATGACATGTTCGGTACATATTAGGATTATGCGTATTCTGACTGACTACGTGCTGGGAAAAGTTTTTTATTTACTAATCATTTTACTATACTTGTATTTATATTGAGGCATCTAATTGATTCTTTGTAAATGACACATAGGCCTAGGCCTAGATGGTGGCAGAAAACAATCCATCGGGCTTAGCCATAGACCATGCAGAACAAAGTTGCCCACAGACACGCTGAACAGGACTTAAGTTTTTGATAGAAAAAGATAAGACAGCAAAAATTGCTTACAGTGGCCCGGTAATGCTATGGGATAAATTAACTAGCGCAAACTTTAAACTTGTTAAGTGCTTCTTAATAATTTATAATAAAGACTCGCTTATATCCAATGGAAAATAAACAACGGTAACACTAAAATTTTGGGTATTTTCCCATAGTACTTCCGGGCCAACATACATACGCCTAAGTTAGTGGATAGTAGCAAAAATCGCACTTTTTAAGGGGTACCCAAAAAGCATTAAATTTTTATACGCCATAGACTATAGCCCCTAAGTATAAAGATATGTTTTTCACTTTGTTATATCGAAAAAACGACAAAATGTTTGGAACTTGTAAATCACTACGAAAAGTTGTAGAAAGTCAAGCAGATGCCTGAAATGCCGTACAAATGTTAGTAATAGTTGTACTTGCGGAAGAACCCTTGTCGCATAGCATGGAGCCCCCCCCGCCCTAAAAGCTTAATCCGACCCTGAAAACGCACACCATTGTGATACATGTGAATTAAGTGAAGCCGGTGACGTTAGGGTGTTTAAATCCGAACAGTGCATAGTCGACGGCGTACAGTTTGTACAGTGCTTGTACGTCTGCGGCCGGTAAACTTGCATACATCGGTTGCAAGAAGTGACCGGACTTGCGGTGACGACTGTCAGCTGGGAACTTGATGTTGGCGACGCGCCGACGATGCCCGACTTCCATTATACGTGACTTGAGCTTCTTGACGACGTAGTCGGCGTCTTCACGTAGCGTCTCGAAGTGCCCGATAAAGTCCCAGCGGTACTGACACACACGACACAGCTGATTCTGAGGCGTCCAGTGGCGATTCAGCACCTTTCCAGCGGCGTACTCGTCCAGCACGTAACGAACGAACTCGGCAAACGTAACGTGGTAGTGCTTTATTGACGGTTTGTAGTCGTGTGGTCGGTACTGCCGAACAATCTCAGCATCAAGGCGCCTGTGGGGGTCTTCGAGCAGTTTGTCGCGGTAAGCGGACACGAGCCGTTCAAGCGGTTCGCGAACGAACAGAAATGTGAAGTAACGACTGCTTTTGAAACGCCAATCCCTGTATTCTAATGGCAGTTTTTCCAGCCGATCGACGTATTTATCTGGATTAACCGGTCGGTAGCTGAAAACGAAAGTAAAAGGCAATTGCTCGGGGCGCTGGTATTGGGAGATTTTCCCGGTAAGCATCATGAGCGTGCGTTTCCAGTTGGTGCACGCTACTTTGCCGACGAGGCAGTAAACGTAGTCCATCTGGTCGTCGAAGTACATTTCGTACCACACCTCATCGGAGACAGTGACGTTGAGAGACAATTCGCGACATCCGTCTGATAGCAACTGTCGACGATGTTCCTTGGTATCGCTTGCAGTCGCCGGTCTATCGACATCACTACAGACGTGTCTGGAAAAAACATATCCGAAATCAGCCGTTTGCCTTCGCTCCCATGTGCCCGAATTCATTTAATTCAAAAACTTGTTGCCAAAAAGTCCGGATTTTAACTTTGTAGATTTTTCGGTGTAGGGCATTGCAGCAGATGGCATGGTCAAAAAATTTCTATAAATGGCTAGCTGAAACGTTCCTAATTGAATGCTGGGCTCAGCTGATCCTGAACACGTTGACGCCAGCGATTGATCAGCTGCCAAAAAACTGATGACGGTTATGGATGCAAAGGGTGCCCAACTGCTCATGTCGAATTTCGTCTAAACTAAACGTGTGTGTGTTAATGATTGTTGTTATTTCATTGTACGCTGATGAAAAATCAACTTACATTTATGCGTTACTGCAAATTTAGCATGATTTTAGGAATGAAGCAGATTTATGTAAATCAGGCAAAGAATATTTAAACGAACAAACGCTCAAGTTCTACGTTTATTCTACGCTATACATATTTCCAAACTTTTGACATATCACATGTTTTACCAGTAAACAATGCTATGTTACAAATGCTCAAAGGTTCATGCCAAATCAGTGCGTTACAGTCCAATTCGGCTGAATTTCAAAGGTGGTAAAAATTTACGCAAATTAAGCAAAAAGATATTTAAATGCTGCGCTATGCAAGTTCTGTGCTTTTCTATATAACACTCTAAAACGTTTGACATATAGCACGCATTTTACCGCTAACCGTTGCAAATTTACCAAAGTTCAAACTGGTTCGGGTTTTTCTTGGCTCACCCTGTAAAAAATGCAATATTTTCTTGGTTCTGTTTTTTTAAAGTAATGAATTAAACGGTCGATTGATGGCCAGTTGTGTCAGGAATATTCGTATCAAAAATTATTAAAATTTGTGATTTTTTTCAAGTTACATTTAAAAATATCTGAAATGTTTCTTTCCAGACACTGTGTATATAAGACGGTGGTGTATCATACATTCTGGTACGCATATAACGGTCGAGCTATTGGTATGGTTGTCGTCCGTCCGTGTGTCCCTCTGTAACGAATGTACCCTGACTACCGAGTAGGGCGTAGGAAAAAACTTTTTAGATGAATAATTACCCATTAGTATTTAACTCAAGCCTGCAAAATTTCAGCCATCTACTTTAAAGGAAACATTTCCAAATTGGGGTTAAATAAAGAGAGTAAAAAATTGCGTTTTTCACTGTAAAACTGGCCATATCTTTAAAACGGTGAAAGATACGGCCTAGGTTACTATTAATCACTAATAGAAAGTCGTATATTGGCTTTCAAATAAAATAAAAATCATCGACCTTGGATGACCTTTATAATCACTGACAACCAATGAGGTCGGCTACCTTAGCGACAGCTGGGCTTTTTGTCCTTTAAGCTCAAACGTTATGCTGTGTGACAAGGGCAGTAAAGACGTTTGAACATCAAGGTAATGAATTGACTCACAAACCATTTCAGGTCTTTGGCAATAACATAACATTAATATTACGCATATGCACATTTTATCAGTTTCTGTAGGCCTACATTATAATAATTGAACATTAATATTAATTTTAATAACAGTACAACAAAATCTATGACAACGTTGGAATCGTATTAACATGTTGGGCATGTATTTATTCTGCGGAAACTGAAATCGAAGGCAGAACAAAAAAAATCTCTATCTGCTGTCGACAACATTTCAAGAAAACCGAAAAAAATTTACGCACGAAGCATTTTTAGCGTTCAGTGTTTAATTTGTTGACAAATAATGTACTCATTTGCTTGCTACATGCATATTTTATTTTGTAATGGGATAAACATTTCACATTTGACATTTTGCATGTTAAAAAAACTTCGTCAGCTAGTTACACACTGTAAAATGTTTTGCTAGAAAAAAAAATAGGCTTACGCATTTGTGGTTAATTTTCAAGTTTTACTTTACTTTGCGCCTACGACGTTGTGCCATTCTGTCTGGATTCTGTCTTCGAAATACTGTCACGGAGTAGACTATTGTAAAATGAAAATGTTTAATTGCGTAAAGATTATTTTTTATTACTCAAATGCACAAAAGTCTACTTACTTTGTCCGGTATGTCCTCGCCTTATCTAAAAACATAAGTTTGTTACGTCAGTGGGAAATTAATTGACAGAGGAAAATAGCAGAAAATACGTTAACTTGAAATTATTACATGCTCAGTTCATTAGTTTTGCACGGCAGAGTGTTTTCATATAGGCACGAGTGCGGGATTAAAATGTAAATGGCGCATCCATTAGCACAAATATAAAGTTAAAACTTGATCAATTAAACCGTAGCATACGACAACGTGATAACCCCAAACATTTGAATGAAACGTACTGAAAAATATGCCTGCAGCTCTTGTTCGTGTAGTCCATGATGACGTCACGACCAGTATGACCACAACGACCGTGACTAGGAGCAGAAAACCGAGCAGAGCACCGAACGAACGTTTCAGCACATCCATTTCTTCGCCTCCATCTCCATTACTCCGTCGAGCTTTTTATCGCGGTGTGAAGCAGCAGAACCGCAGTAGACAAAACACAATGCTAGACACAGTTTCCGCCTGGCGAATGAAGAAATAGTAAACTCTGCCAACTTATTGGTGCAGTTTTTTTCCTCAAAAATATTGTACAACGTAGTGTAGCGACACCTTTTAGGTGTGATGACAAACTTAATAAAATTTTGTGAGAAATTGTTTATCGAGTCTGTCGGTGAAAAAAATTGATAATCGGTCCTACTTTGGCAAACATAGAATTAACTAAAAATTTAGGGCGACGTTAGTCTGATTGGGAAAACAATTAGGGGTTAAAATTCCCCTCGTAGCAACGTCACGTGACACGAACGCAAAAGCATTAGTATACACAGCACACACAGTGCAGATTTTTACATGCGCGCCTATAACTTTTTTGTTAGTGGACCAAAGTTCACCTAATTTTTTTCGCCCAACGCAGGAAGAGTTGTAGTTGATCAATAATTTCTTTCCCGATTTTTATATATCTCGAACTTTTTAAAAAAATATTTGCGATAAAAGTTTAAAGTTTTCCGACATTACGCCCCCAAATTTGTACGCACATTGTTATGCCTATTTTGCAGCACGTCACGTGGAAAAGATTCGTGGGGTTACTCTCTTTAGCCTGAAACTTATAGGCATGCACACGCTAAATTTTAAATCAATTTTGAAATGTCCGTTGTAAACTAAACAATAATTGTTAAGGATCCCAGTTCTTGGTGGGGTGTGCGCTGGTTAGTGGTCACTGGTCAGTTTTGGTCATTCTGAAGTGCGTGTAAATGTTTGAGAAGGCAGCACTTTTAAGTGACTTTACGCTCTAATATATGGTCTTCCGAAAAAGTGGATGTGGATGGGCCTGAGTCTACATCTAAATCTGATCTATGTTGTTAGTGGACCAAAGTTTACCGGACGTTTTTCGCCGAATGCGGAAGGAATTGATGTCGACAAATTAGTTTTCCGATTTTGGACATCTCCATCCATTTTGAAGTTTAAAGTCGTCCGAAATCGCCCCGAGTTTTGCATGTTTTTTGACCACTAGAATTTTGGGGGATGACTTTCAAAACTTTGCGTTATCGATCATAAAACTGAACGAATACTTCCCGTCGCGTAGCAAAGTTTCGCGGCGATCAATCGACGAAACTCCGATAAACATCAGCAGTAAATCACAAGACTGCTGAAAACTACCGTTTCGAGCGGCTTAATAATGCGAGGCTTTTTTGAAACACAGTGTATAATAGGCCTATCGACTGTTTCAGAAACCGCGATGCGCGTCGGCGGAAGTACAAAACCTATCGAAACGACGAAACGGCAAAACGGCAAAACTGCAAAAGCAAAAAAAAACAAAACGGACAAGACACACGAGGTAGAACTGAACGCACGTAGCAAGTGTCAGGGGTTGAGCTTGTAGTTTCGATTAAACCGTGCATGATGGTCGAGGTTATTGATTAACACGAACGACAGCGCGTGTGTCTGACGCGAGATCGCAAACTCCGCTTAAGTTGATAATATATGACCAGATCCCCGACAGCTTGCTAAGTTGCTAGTAGTCTGGCCGATCCGTTTGCATGTACTGTATTATAACCGAATATGTCTACGGGAATCATTCTCGTTGAGCCACATTACAAATTTGAGGGGGCATCACCCTAATATATATGGGTGGTTGCCCCTTCCTGCCTGCCACTACGTTACTGTTATGGCAGTAACATGTTCCGGAATTAGTTGCAAGGCATCGCCAGGTTTCTTGTTACCGAAGTAGGCCCTACTTCAAGTAGCCTACACCAGTCTTGATGTATCTGTCGTCATAGATGTTTTCATCCGTGAACGTAGGCCTATACGCTGTCGTGATGTTACATCTTAAATTAAGTTTACTGCAAACTGCTGGACTCGATCTGTGTGATGTTTAATTTTACAACTCTTTCTGGTGACGTTTTTCATGTAATGCAAAAATGTGTGACATTGCAGAACACTGCAAAGCTGAATGGAGTAAGCAAGGGACATTAAAGTCGCAATAATTCAAAATTGTACAGCTTCTGGGGCTCGGCCCTAGATTTACTATTCTAGACTGCTTTCTCAACTCCCACTATGAGCATAGACCTTAGTTTTTATCTTCAGTACCGGTACTTTTTTCTACATTTTTATGTTTACAAAAACTTTTTTTACTTTATTTTACTTCATAATTCAGTTTTTTTGTGCGCGTTGTTGGTTATACTTTACTAGTCAAGATTTTCACAAAACGTTCTTATTTCTGATATTTGCTTGCACTGTTAAGCTTAAATATTAGCTTATTTTTAACACTAAATTTCTAAAGTTGTGAATATTTTAAATTTAGTAAAAATTTCCCATTTTTTATTGTTAACTTTGCTGATGAACATTGATGCGTAATTGCGTATAGTACAGTCTAAACAGTTTGCGCAAAAAAACATATGCATTAGCCTAAAAAAGGTAAAGGGAGCCATACCCCAGCTGGGGCGTAGGCGGGGTGCTCATTTCCCACTCGCGGCCCGTAGATGGATAAACCACTTGAGTCCATGATGCATGGCCAGTGCGACGCCAGACCTACCGTTACCTTCCCAGCCTTGGGGCATCACCACCCTTTGACCGGTACCAAATTATACTGCTTGGTGACAGAGGCACATGTGTGTGAACAACTTGCCTGAGGTCGTTACCCGGCAGTGTCCTGGTGCGCAGTCGAACCTGTGCCCCTGAGTGACCTCAGGATTACAAGTCCGGCAAGTTACCGTTAGACTACCGAGCCAACACATTAGCCTGCCGATGACTAACCATGTGTTATAACATTGTGAAGCAGATATCAGAAATAAGAACGTTTTGTGAAAATCTTGGCCAGTAAAGTTTAACCAAAAATAAGAAGTTTGTGCCCATCACTGCACGAGTGTCGCCAGCCATCACGCGTCTTTGTCCTTGCCATAAATCCAACAATTGGTGAGGTACAGCGCGCACAATAATCTAAAAACAACTTCAATTTTAACTGTTTCAGTTTTGAACTCCTAACTTCAAGGAGCTAGACTCCGTACGGAGGCGTCAAATTTGGGTACCTTTTCAAAACGCATCGTCATTTTATTGCACATTTACACTGATTTCCCAGGTGGTAGCACCGATGCCGTCGCGTCACGTGAGCTCTGCTCAGATTACTTGTCGGGATAGGCTTACAGATTGGTCGTTATTTAGTATTATTACAGTACCCCTAGACGTATTGCATGATGAATAAAAAAATAAATATATTATACACGTTTAAATGCAGCAAAAGCGAAACTCAGTCAAATATTTCACTTTGTAGCGAAATTGATTGATCGTGACCCTTTAACTTCAAAATCCATCTATAGCTTGTCTTTTACCGTGTCTACACCATCAGTCAATATTTGGTGAAATTTCTTCTACTGGCTACTGAGATATCGTGCTTACAAACTTCTCGTGACTGACGGAAGCATAAGCCAACTGCCTAAGCCGACACCTTACGGATAGAAAGAAAAGCAGAAAAAACCGGAAAGAGTGAAAAATCCGATAAAATGTAGCAATCCGTGAATAATTTATGACGTAACCGCGGCAAGCAGTGAGCACGTACACAAAAGCAAAGTTAAAGGGATTAGTCATCGTAATTATAGCTTAAACTCCATTACACTTTGATTTGTTGAACAGAAAGTCATATGGTACGCTACACATCATCGGCTAGAAGGTGGGCAAAAGGTAAGGCTCCACCTTCCGTTCATATCTTCGCCAAATATTAACCGATTTTCAGATTTCTGTCACTGGCACATTCTGCGAAAAAAATTTGCGTTAACATTATTAACTAGTAATAGCCTACGTTCTGTGTAAAGAGGTAGGCCTATCTGTCCCATTGCCACCAGTGGCGAATTCAAGGGGGGTACCCCATCCTATTGACAGGATGCATCTTAAAACAAGTGAAAATGTTGCACCAAAATGCATGACTTTTACATAAAATTTTTAAAAAATTTTTCTGGGAGGGGGCATAGCCCCCTCCCCAGACCCCACATCTCACCCGTCTCCCATTGCAAACTTCTGGATCCGCCACTGATTGCCACTGTATAGGCTACCTGGTGCATATTCCCGCTTGTCAGTTCAGATTTTTCTACAGCCACTGAGTGTCTCCAACAGCCATCTTAGCATTAAAATTTCACCATTTAGATAACGTGACTTCATCGGTCACGTGATCATTGAACTCGCAATAGGTGTCTATATGGTTTCGTATAAGTGGTCTATTGAAGTCGTCCCTATATCTCGCATGGTTGCTGAGACAGGCTATTGCATGTCAAACATTTAGCCGCGCTTAATTACCATTGAGAATGTAGTGATTACCTTTTTACTTTAAACAAACTCGACCTTACTTTTCGGGCCCCGAATTACTGTGCAAAATTTCATCAAAATCGAATCAGAGAGGTGCTAACTGACAGATAGTGACAGAATGACGCAAGTGATTTCATAATCTCTCCCACGCTAAACTATAGCAATGGGACAGATATGTATCCCACCACATCTTAACTGCGTCGCTACACTACCTTGCGAAATACAAGCTGTGCTGCAATGTAGTAACAAAATGCGTCAATTCATTGCCTTCTCCCAACCTTTTTCCCCTCCCGTGAGTTACGCCCCTATGATGTTGCACAACGAATCAAAGCAAGTGGATCGAGCTGAAAGGAAACTAGTGGACGTCGTAAGTTCGTAGCTAAGTGGAGACGTCGTCGACAAACTTAGGCGCCGCAGCGACCGCAACGAACATCGTCTTTGCTCATTCACTCACGCACTCACTCACTCACTCAGTCGATGCAGTAGTGCTGACCGCGTGCTGCGATATCTAAGCCTCAGACCGGCGGAGGTCAGCCGCTCCGAACAACCGCTACGCTAATAACATGCGGCCCAGCAGCGAGCGACCTGATCGTGAGGCCGCCCGCGCGGCGCCCCAGCACTGCAGCGCCTCGGCGGCTGAGCTAGCTGGCTGGTGGGCCGGGGCGAGCAACGCGCCAGACGGACGCACCGACGCCGACGCACCGCCACATTGCTCTCTCTCTCTCTCGCCGGTGTGGCTTTACGTCGGTAGCTTCATCTTCCGTGTGATCGAACGCGCCAGTGATCGCGGATAGATATACGCAGTCTGCGACTAGACCGCCACCGCCGCCGCATCTGTCTCAGCACTTCTGTCGGGTAAGTTTCTAGGCGGCCGTATTTCCGTTCACTGTATTTTCTTTACAAGCTTTTTCTTTATTATTCCAAGAAGTAAAGCCGTAGCTATACTTGATATACAGTAGTGTGTCAAAACTTGTGACATCCGAAGCCATTTACCTTTCGGAAGTGGCAGCCGATTGACATGAGCTAACGATATGGCCGCGATGCAGTATGCGGCCATCCATTGTACGCGCCAGCGAATAACGGGGCCCGATATTTGCAGCTAGCAGACATACCACTAACTAGTCACCACTTCCTTAATCAGCCACACTCAAGTCATCGCCCCGTAGCTCGTAGCTCGTAGCTCGTAGCTCATTTCTCATCTTACAGAGAACAGGAGACTGAGTTGATCTAAACACATCGTAGTTTACCATTTCTATCGGGTATCGTATTTTCGCTCTCTGGTGTACGACTTGTTTCTCGGAGTTGAAATCGACTCTGACACTACAGCGTGGGGCAAAAAAGTATCCCCTCAATTTTTTTTTCTCTGTTTCCTCAGCAATCGTTTAAAACTTTATTCTGAAATTCTACAGGATTATTTACGGAAACGTTCTACATCTAACTGTCAAGTAAAATGTGGTTAAGTTGAAAAAACGACGAAGTTATATACTTTTTAACATGACCGTCTACCGATTTTTCAGCATTAAAAGTGTTTAAGCTGAAAATGCTATTTAATTTTCAAAAAACCGGTTACACGATACTGCCGATGACGTAACAGTAACGTTTTGATAAACAGTAATTTATTTTGTTTATAAATTATCATTAAATTATCGTTATTTTAAAGCAATCGCCGGCTGCCCATGGGATTCATCTTCTAGCAGGACGACGCGTCACACAGCGCGCAACACCGCGCCGTGCACAGAACTGGCTGCGGGCCAGCTGTCCAGATATCATCACAAAAGACCAATGACCTCCAAATTCGCCGAATATAAACCCAATGGACTATCACGTGTGGGATGCAATGTTGGAGGCTCACCACAAGCTTAAAAACAAAGCCGAAAACAAGCGCCAAACTCAAGAAAGCGCTTCAGGTTATCTGGGGCAACCTGCCACAAAAACCGATCGACAAGGCTGTGAAAGATTTCTCAAATAAGGCGACTGGAGGCTGGTGTTGTAGCTTGGAGTTGGCGGTGGACACTTTAAACATTTACAGTGACAGTGGAATTCTGGCATCTGATCATTATTTCACTGTGTTGTTTTAACGATGTTATTAAATTGGTATTGTAGCCGGAACAGTTTTGAATGCTGAAAAATCGGTAAGAGGTCATGTTAAAAAGTCTGCAACTTCGTCGTTTATCAACAGAATCACATTTTACTTGGCAGTTAGATGTAGAAGGTTTAGTAAATAAATTGGTAAAAATTCAGATCAAAATTCCAAACGGTTGCTGAGAAAACAGCGAAAAACTTTTGGGGCTACTTTTTTGCCCCACCTTGTACATGCAGCTCCACCATTGTAGGCCTAATGCTTTGCGTCAGGTTAAGGCGTGTTAGAAGTTTTGTCGCTGCTAGTGACCTACCGTTGTTGATAAGCCGATTAGACCTACTTGGTAGGATCATGTCAGGCAGAATCAGCAGGAATGTGCACGAGATCTTCAAGCCGAGACTGAAACGAAACCAAGACCGAAACCATGGCCGTGAAAACCACTATGCACCACAAATATGGATGAGTGTCACAAGCGGTGTTTTAAGCGACCATGTTCGTCATTTTCCCGTCACATTTTGAAGGTGAAACTGATAGAGGTTGTGTATAGCTCCCTATGGTAAACCCATCGCATAGCTACTGAGCGTCACCTGCCACATGGGATCACATAATGTTTGTTACCTGCTACCCCGACATAGGTGAACGGTCACCGCTTTAACCCCAACCAGACAGGCCGGTAGGGGGCGCTGAAATCGCGAGACGTGACATCCCTAAGCCTGACAACGCGGCAGCAGATATGTACATATACAAAACATCAGTTTATACACTTGTTAACGGCGATCGCCGTTAACAAGTGTATAAACTGATGTTTTGTACATTTATATTTGCTGTTTTATTACAATAACGAAGTTTTATGTTGATGGTCAATTATAAACTATTTGCTTTCCACGGCCATAAAGACACTGAACCTTAAATATTTTCGGGTCACGATTTTGATCTTTAAGGGTCACGTGACGTCATCGTTCACGTGACCATTGGACTCTGCATATGTGGTTTCCTTTTGATGGATCCATCCATTATCGTTATATTTCACCCATTTGCCGAGAAGCCTCCAATGGACGGATTTGCACGAAATTTTGCACAGAGGGTCGTCTCGCGGACATAATCACCTGTTTCAAATTTTGTGTCGATCGGTTGAGGGGTTTCGGATCTGCGCGGGGTCGAATTTTGCCATTCTCCATGACTTAGCCGGTCGCCATTAACACAAGGCTGCGCTACCGCGCGCCTGTGATCAAGCGCAGGAATAAGATCGGTCTGAATGCAGCGTACGGAAGTAATGCGGAAGTTCAGAACGTCGTTCACCGTCCGGTGAGTCTCCCACTTCTACCGCATTCTGCCATTCTTTCGGCTTTTTCACTGTTATTTCACGGGTTACG
>Ga0209454_1002712_pt1 | contig 12213 bp, 9 predicted proteins | sample WorMetHERISLAND1_2_FD_187400 | JGI IMG/M metagenome (GOLD analysis project Ga0209454, IMG submission 187400) | Marine gutless worms symbiont microbial communities from Max Planck institute for Marine Microbiology, Germany - Olavius geniculatus... | ecosystem: Host-associated > Annelida >...
CCATAAATTTCTGCTTGTAACAGTGAAAGAATGGTTAAAATCGGTGCTGAATTACCGAAGTTATCCCAAAAATAAAACTAGGTATCCGTTTTTTGGACCACCCTGTATATTGCTGATATTTTCAACGTGTGGCAAATCTGTAAACGCTGTTTACTTACACCTGATTATTATTTCTTATAGTTACGAATGATGATGAATTTGATGACATAACCACGAAATTGGAACCGGTTTTGCAGTCAAATTTTTGTTTTGTCTTAGGCCTGTTAGCCCACATTTTGGCCAGTTGTGCATGTCACTTCCATTTGAAACATTAACAATAAGAGCAATATTGTGATAATAACGAATAATCATGATTCGCAATAACTAATTAATCGTCATCGAGAAATGCATAAAGACGAAATAGAAAAGAAAATTCGTTAACACTTAAGGGAAGCGGGCTGTAAGCAGCCACTGCGGTGCTAAACACGGTGTCAATGACGCATGTCGGGCTGTCAGCGACACTGGGCGCCCCCACGCCACGTGAACTAACGGTCGGTTGCAGATAATTAAATACAGTTCAATGCCATACACTGGCAGTCTAAGTATGACAAGCGGGTTTTTTGACTAGCGACTCCACCCATGTACAGACGGAGTCATGTCGTCAAGCGTAAACATCCATCATTCCTCCTTATAGGAAGTTCTTTGATGTCAGCGGCGAGCGACCTGAGCTGTCTTGTTATGTGTCACGTGACTACTAATTGACCGGATCACCCAATGTGCCAATCGCTAATTTCAGACAAGCGCTTCAAATTGCGGACGCTAATGGCTCGACCCCCACATCGCAGTATCTTAGTATGCGTCCATGGACATCTAGATGTTCGTGATCTGTCACTTTCCATTCCGTCACGGCGATATTCTTTTCCCGGGCAATTCTCCAGCGGAAAAACACGAATCCAGACGACTTCACTGAATGCCATTATACAGCCATAAAATGTTCTACTGGGCGAAGTAAATCTCCGGAGGATTGCACTGGCCTCCTTGACCTTGAGTGACCTTGAAGACGTCTGAAGATAGCAGAATATCAGTCTGACAGCCAAACTACGTAACCGTGTACTCAATTCTGCATGTGTGATAACAGTCTTGCGGTACAATGCCGAAACCTGGACATTAACTGAGTGAAAGTAACTAAAAGCATTTCACGAGAACTGCCAAAGTAAAATTCTTGCAATTACCGGAGTATCTAAATTTCGCCTAATTTCTAAACCTAAGTCCAGAACAAACTGTAGCACTGATAGCATTTAACGCTTTAAAGAATGAAGAAAAACGCTCGATATAGATATAGTGAAACACTGTTGGGAGTAAATACGCTGGGTCTCAAAAAAGTATCCCCGACATTTTCGACTGTAACTTGAAAACCAATTAACAGACTTTGATAATTTTTGGTACGAATATTTCTGACACAACTTGCCATCAAATGATTATTCAGTTTCTCACCTCACCCAGCGTTTGTTTCTGCACTACCTGGGAACCAGCATATCACTTTTTTATCCAATGCGATGTAATTGCTTAATTAACATAACGCGTAAAAACACATTTTGTTCACATTTCTGACACTGTGGCCGACATTTTCATTCAGTTGTACATTTTTCAACTGCCTGCAGTAAAAATGCTCGAAGTGTTGACCCACTATGCAAACACGGGCAAGGAGACGCTTTTTCCATTCATTGACAGCAGTATCGATAATGTTCTGCTCCAGACTAACCCAGGCTCTACCAGTCGCTTTTTGACTTTGCAAACATTCCTGCTAGACAAACTGCTGCAAGACCTGCTGTTGGGGCCGACAAATTAAGACAGATGAAATTTATTGACGTTTTTGTCTAATGCGATGTATTATGTTTGCTCTGCTTTCCCCAAGTGCAAAAGCGGACGTTGGGTGAGGTGGAAACTAAAACATTCATTTAATAGCCAGTTGTGTCGGAAATATTTCTGACAAATGTTAAAATCTGCTAATTTTTATTTAAGGCACGATCGATAATGTTGGGTATGTTTTTTCAGGTTTTCTTTTATTTTAACACATACTTCTTAATCTGCTTTCCCTAGGTAGTATAAAAGCATACATTAGGTGAGGTGGGGAAATAACGGTTATTTGATGGCAATTTGTGTCAGGAATACTTGCACCAAAAATTATTAAAATCTGATAATTGGTTTTCAAGTTACAGTGGAAAATGTCGAGGATACTTTTTTGAGACACAAAGTAAAGTGTTAAGTGTAAAGTGTTAATATTGCATGAACACAATATGAACTGTCTGCCGCGACGTTCGTCTAAAGATAGTAATCTCCTGACTTCATGGATACGGGCAAAACGAATAGCGTTCGAGATGCCTAAATTGATTGATTGAAGACGCTTGCTATCAACCAAGTCTTTTTGCTGCTGCAACATCTACTGATAGCATGCACATTCGACCTTTCCGGCTGCTGTTAAGTGTTCTCACTGAGCTCTACAGTGATCGGACATTCTGACCTTGGAAGTGTGCTTCAATAGTATCTCAGCTTTTTGCGTTTCAAGAGAAATGAAACGAGGATGAGAACAATTAATGCAGTACGACAAAGAAGCTTCTGTATAGAGTGCGTGCATAGTCCAGCACTCCAGCTATGAACGGCAGCATTATCATCTACAGTGTAAGTCAGATCTCTGTAACTGGTTCGGATCTATCAAGTGTATAAGCTGGACGTTTCAGCTAGCCCAGAACGCGGAGTATCTAATTTCACTCTTCACCTTCAGTCGCGGACACGCGTAAGTCGGGCGCCCGCCGTCAAGATGACCGTTATGCAAATTACGGCGCCGATAACGCAAGACCCAATCTATAGGCTACTATAGAAAGCGGCACTGACCCTGGGGCGACGAGTGGGAGTCTGGGAGAACGTGGCACCAAGCATGGAGTTACAACTAACTCCATGGCATCAAGTAGACGCGAGCTGAGCGAGTATAGAGTTGTAGCCGCATAATGTTGTTCGCAGGCGAGACTCGCGAGAACGCTCGCTCGCTCGCCGCCGGTGTAAAGTTTCATCCCAAAGCACCGCGCAAAATGCACTGATGAAATGGACTGCTTGCTACGAGTCAGCATGAGGGAACGGAAGCTAGAAATGGGAGGATGGATCGGTCAGACATGAATATCTTAAGAACTATAGATAGCTCCTCTCCGACGCAAGGTACTATACCACTGTTCAATGGAGAAAGTTCACTCACTCGTACTGTCGTAGAGATGACCTGGTTCGATATTCAACTTGATTCAAGTGCTAAACTTGTGACCAACTTCGAAATCCATACGGTATAGCCGACACATTTGGAACCAAGTTAACTTCAGCTGAATTCAGCTAATTCTAATAGCAAAATACTGCCTATGAATTCACATTTGAAGAGCGGATTACAATTTACACGTGACTATTTTATTTTCTGATTTTCAACTCATCGGTCTTCTTTTTAAAGATTTAATTTACTCGTTATATTTCTGTTTAAATAGACGCAGGAAGACTGAAGTACTGTCTATACCTCCTCCCCTAACTTTTGAACGTATTTTTACAATTGGTCTTTCGTATCGTGTCAATTGCGCCAACATGCACATTTGATGCGTCTAATAAACCAGTCAATCAAGCACGGGTAGACGCCGGGTAGTGAGTGCATCACGGACAGTCGATCTCAGTTCTCACGGTGAACGTACGTCCTCCAGTAGGCCTATGATGTCTACCTGTATAGTTAATACGTCGATCTACAGCGTCCTGCTAGTAGCAAGAGCCATACGGCGATCAAGCCACCAGTGCACCTACCACTAGTGCAAGCGTTATCAGCAAGCGGCGTCTTATCTGTTATCGAAAGCACGCCTCCTGTGCCTGAAAACGCTGCCGGCCGAGACATGGTTAACTGAGGTAGAGCGACTGAATGTACGAGTCGTATGATGTACGCCACGGTAAACATGACTTGACTATGTACGTTCTGCTGGTCTAGCATCGTCTAGCCCACGGGAAGGGACGGAATGACTGGGAATTGACGGGTGACGCCCAATATCAATCTTCTCACTGAGTTGCGACTTGATTTTGACGTCAAAACGAGCGCCACGCACCGCTGGACGCTGACACTTTGGTTCGCCTTGCTGCTGCTGCTGCTGGTGGTGGTAACTAATAATGCCGCTGCCAATCCGTATGACATTTTCATCATTCGCATGCAACGGAGTAGGCTGGCGATGTCGCCAACAGCCAACGACGCCACATCAGACCGCTTTGATCTGCGCACCATGGACTATTGTGCTGCCTGTTTTAGAAAGCTGTATAATGCATGCAGTGCGTTTCGAAAAAACAGGCAGGATTCTGTTACGTCTTGAAACGTATCTCAGAAATTAGTTTACTGGTATTCGGATAAATTTTTTGAAAAAAATATATATCTGAATTCCGAATGCCAGTAAATTAATTTCGGTACTTAGTTTTCTTGTCTGTTTGCACATAACCCGCTAAATGGATGTGACAAACGGCTGCGTTAATTTCTAGGACAATCACAACAGCAGTAACTAGCGTGCCACAATTTCATCACCGACACGTATGTGGGATGCATTTGAAGAAAAGAGCAATTGCTAAACGTTTGTCAAGAAAAAGCTAGTAATAGTCAGTAAACTTTTAGAATACACCACCTGTGACTTGCAGAAAAACATGCCACTTTATTAAGCCTATATAGGGTGATTTGCTGTATCGATTTCAAAGGCTGAGCAGTCATAAATATTTTATTCTTTTGAGAATGACTTGAAATTTTCAACCAGATGACGTGAGTCATGTTTTCCTTAAGAAATTATCAAAATCCCTTCAGAACTTACAGTTTGGAGCCATTCTGCACACAGTCCACAAAGAGAAACAATCATGACCTCTTTAGCGGAGGTGATAATATGGCATCCATTTGCTGCCGATATTAGGCTCGTCGAACTTCGGAAAGGAAACCTGCAGCAAATCATAATACCGTCGGGTGACTTGATATCGCGACAGAACGCGAGCGTTGGCTGGCATGTAGGAAGCAGTTCTCTTCTCAAGGCGTGGTCGCGTTAGAACGCCCAAGACAGCCAGAGCTCAGCTTGGCTGCAGGCAGGCAGGGTGCATGGTTGGCGCGTGTATAGACGTAGACCGGATCTGTCGCATTGTTCAACGCAGACTGACTGTGACTAGTGACTACATCGGCACGCCAGCGCGAGCCAGCGAGCGGCCGAGCAGTGCTTAAAGATAAATAACTACTACGACAGCAGCTGGCGCCAGCAGCGCTGATGCGGCTGCGGAGGCTGCGGAGGTGGGGACGCTGAATGATGCTAACGACGACAAACGACATCATCAGCGAATGCGATCGACAGACTTGACTGGCCATACACGCAGGAAGATTCCAATACGGCTGGCTGGCATTATTCATATTAGCTAGAATAGAGGCCTTCTTGATAGTTACGGGGGGTCTAGCGATGTGTTCTTCCTACAGCCCACGCACCCGTGTATCTGGTCAATATCAACAGGTTTACGGGGCAACAACAACTGGGCAGACGGCAGACATCTACCAGCGGTGCTCATCTAAATCCACTTTTCAGTCACCCCGCCCTAGTTCGGGCCAAGACCAAATTGCAATCCTGGTTGCAGTTGCACTTGGTCGAACTAAACATTCTGCGGGCATTTCTGCCTAAGACTTACACAATTTATTTCCAGATTAGCCCAAAATAGCGGTGCATCACAGCGACAACAAAATTTGTTGTTCGATTTTTTTGGCACTAACTCTATTATGTTCGAAGGCTTGAAGCAGGAAGAACAAGAAGCTCATCTGTCTTAAGGCGGGCCGAACGTATCGCCTATGTCCGAAGGCCAGCGTCCGACTTGCGGTCGCGGAAAAAAAGTGATTTCCCAGAGTGACGCTATGGTGATGCTTCTATATCGAACGCAACAATGAGCGCTATGATACGATAACAATACCTAATTCGGCGCACGTGGGTGATGGCTGCAGGCAGGAACTTTGCATTCAAAATTGCGGCCAAACCGCTGCAGATATATACGTGGTTACTACTGATAGCCTCAGTGTTAAAACTGCGGAAAATTAGCTGGGGGTTAAACTTTTCGACGGTCGGAGCCCGACCAAAATTGTTAGGCCTATGTAAATAGTATGTATATAGTATATAGCTGACCCCCCTTTACATAATTTGACAGGGTGTTAGGGGGTTGAAAAAACAGCTGGGGGTTTAACCCCTCAACTCCCCCCCCGGCAATTCAAACACTGGATAGCCTATATAGAAACTCGTCATCGCGCTATCCAACGATACACTCGCCCACCCCGTACGACGTGCGGTTTAGCCACAATACATGCATTGCAGACAGACGACTAACAAAGGACTTATCGTATCCAAGGCTCATCCGCCCATGCAATAGCTAGTTGTGAACATTATTCATCATCGGCGAATATTTAAAGCCGGAATTCGGGTCACTGGCGTCGCCTGTTGCAGCATTTGGCTTTTTGGAGGTTCTGTTGTGATGAAATAGTCAACCAGACTTTTGCTTCTTAAAACCAGACGATCCGGTCAAAATGTGACTCTAGCAACTATACGTGAATGAAAACTATATACGTGAATTAGAATAAATGTTATCCAGTCTATACTCTATACATGTGCAGTTCTGCTCATCCGTGTTTATGCGAATGTATCGCGTTTTGTTCGGTCCGTACAGTCATTAACGCATCATAATTCTGTAAGCTTATACGACATATGCGTGTGCAGGCTACATTCTGGGAATATGCAAATCACCAGATCACCGCGCCAGGTGCCAATTGTATCATATATGATGTAGGGCCTACCGTTTGTCACTATTTTACAACCGTTAAGTTTACAGTCAATCTCGTTACAAATAACTTCATGGCAAACTGCCGTCAAATATAACTGAAATATTAAATCACATGCTTGTGTTCAAAGCGCCCGCATTGCAGATGCGGTAGAATCAGTCCTGTTATCTGGCGCGTTGTCGGTTACTGGACAGAGTGGCTTCGGTAGAACTTGAGCAATATTTGATCCGAGGAAACGCTGGGAAATGGTTTATGTTATAGCGAAGAGAAAACTTCTATTGGCCTATTAATCTCAGTCTGTTTAGATGCAGTTTATGCGTACGAACGACCGCGATTTGTACAGTAATAAATTATACAGACATATCAGAACAAGTACAACAAATTCCGGATTCCTGAATTCAAATCTCGCTGTAGTGGATAGTAGACGTATTCTCAATCTCTCTAGTGGTTGACCACCAGACGAAGTCACGACACTTATCTTATCAATGACAGGCCGGACCACACGCAGCTGCTGCTGCTGCTGCTGTTGCTGCATGTGCCTGCCATCATTCACCTCTGTACCGAACTTTGAGAGGTCACGCCACAGGTCAAAAAATACCGAAATGTACTCGCGGCAATCACCTGTCAATGTGCCACGAGCGACACAAGAGCTGCCATCCGCGTCTTAGCTCACAGCATGGAGACTAAGTGGCCGTAAAAATGGGCTCTTTTATCGCGCTCATTTCATAATCACTCGAAATTCGTCTTCAGGCATAACATCTTGGTAAACATTTGTGTATGCAGTTTTCAACTGCTTCAGTGTCTTCATCTGAACGACGCCACGGAAGTTACGACCAGGGTCGAAGTGGGAAAAAATAACTGCTGGCGTGGTAGGTTTTTTCCTTCTCCCTCTCTTTCCCTTTCCTGTCTGCCTTCCCTTCCCTTTCTTTTTCTTCCTTTCCCTTGGTAGTATGACCCCTGGAATCCGGCTAGAGAGTCTGAGGGAGCGCCGCAGCCGAAATCGAATTTTGTGCGTTTTAGCGACAACAGAACTACCTCGTTGCCTCTCACTCTGTATACGCCGCAATACGCGTATAGTCGCCCGCCAGATCTCCCGTCACAACTACCAATCTACCATAATTATACGGAAGCTGCAGCAGCCATGCAGCGATCATCAGGACATTCGGCGCACAACTATTTTATACGACGTAGGCTACGCAACTGACGCTTTCTTATATATACGGAACAGCGATAATTTATGACACGACATTCCAGACGCGGGCATCAGGAAAATGTCAACAGCAGCGCACAACCACCGACGACTACCAACGTTGAACTCGCGTTATGTCGACATCAGAAGCGAACCGGACAGCTACACGAGGTGGTCACAGTGGATGGGAAACTCAATTCGCCACAATAATTCAATCAAATATCTAACCCTGCTATGACCTTGACTTTGACCCACGACTTTACCTAACAAGTAACCAGTTCATTCGTCAAGTTTATCTACAAAATGCGTATTATATAGACCTATATAAGGGCATACGTGCGTTATTGTCTGTCGAAATCCGTCAAGCACAAGTACTCAAAGTCAGATAAACAAAATAATAAATAAATAAATAAATATCATCCAAACGTTTGCACTTAATTTCCCCGACAGTTATGCATGCAACGTTATGCGGCGCGCGCATCTTTTTCATCTTGCGAAGTTAGGCCTATAACATGACAGAAATAACAGTAAATGCGCTGTACTGCTCGTCGGATAAGTGCCGTGGGAATCCTTCTTCTTACTAGACGACTTCGGCATCTCTGTGGTCGCCACCAAATATAAGACCAGTCCCGCTGATCTTTGAGTCCAGCACTAGCACTTTGGCAGTGCAACGCAACCTCTCTCTCTCTCTCTCGTCTCAACGCAATTATCGATGTCGCAGGAGCTGCCGATCTGTCGAAACAAAAAGACCCACAGTTCACTTGCTGTGCGTCGCTCGCTAGCGTTCAACTCCGATCAATCAGCTTCTGTTTGTCGAGCCGGTCAGACTGTCTGTCATCTGTGATCCATATTACAGCGCCGGTGCCCCATTATAGGATCGCCCCAGAAAAGTCTCCCCTGGCCTACAATTTACCCGCAAAAATCGCCGGGCGGGCGGATTTTGCCGGCAAATTGTCGGCCGGGGGAGACATACCTGGAGTCGATCTTACAATGGGAAAATACTTCCTATGGGGCAGGCAATATTTTAATAAGGGAGAAACATATCAGTTCCGTGATCATCTTTCCTCGGGCAGATTTTTCATGGGGGAGACATTTTAATCTGACACCGGCCAGTCAAGGCAAGGCAAGGTTACGCCGGTACATGTGTACATGTATATCCAGCCAGATCCCTCGCATCGTCTGACCACTGTACCACAGCGTGGTCGTCAATGTCCATCTAGGTGACGCCCTGTCCTGTCCTGTCCTGCCGGTGACTTAACTCAATCTGTTTAGACGGGGCGGAGTGTGGACATACTGAACGCAGTGTTTATTACATCAGCATAAAACCGCAACGTTTCCTGCTACAGGCAGCGTAAGTCGAAGAAAACTCGGAGTCCGACTCACTCGCTGCTTTTAATGAGGTTGACACTGAGCTTTCACACGACCAAAAAATAAACTTAAGTTAAAAGAAAACTAGCTCAGTTAAATATTAGGCTACGCTTTTTCTAACAATCATCGCTAAATTCTTGCTACGCGCACAACTTTGGCTTCAAATGACTTCAAGCTGACGATAATTATAGATACAAGAATGATTTCCAACCGCGTTTTCTGCAGCTAAAGCAATTAGTTAATTAATTTCCATTTTGCTAACGTTTCGTACAATATCACTACTGTATAGTTTAGGAGCTTCGCTGCCTGGAAATGGAATAAAATATACACAAATTGTTTTAACAATTCAGGTATGAGGTCTATTTTCTTATGTTGATAGTTAGTCATATTTCGTAACAACTGCATGGTTTGTATCAGTTGCCTTTAAAGTCTGTTAGCATCGTATCTACTTAATGACACGGTCTCACTAATCGTAAAAGAACTAAGAATCAAGCACCATCATAAATGATCTATTGACCGAATACAAGTGACTCAAATCCTGTCAATGTCAAACTGTTGGGAAAATGATTTTAAAACATAACCCTAACCTAACCCTAACTCTAAACCTAAGCCTAACCCTAAGCTTCGCCTGTATATAGGCGGTAAGTTGACTGTGTATTTTGTTTAGGCCGCTAAACTGCATGTTTACCGCTTACACTATACAAGCCGTCGTGGGACGTCGTGCATGATATTACACAATACACGTATTTACTCCTACTTTATTTTAAAGAAAAAAAGCGATATCTTACCGAAACACAGAAGACAGAGGACGAGTCTTCTGTAGAAAGACATTCCTATGAAGTAATTTTTTTCGACAGAGTGACGTTTGAACGCCAGACACGACAACAAATAATTTGTCACGGTTGACGCGTATCAGTTCGCCTGCAGCCGGCCGGTTGTTCAGTTTACAGCAGATCGACTTACGCCAACTGTCGCAGCTGCTGCAGCAAACTGCACTGAACTAAGTGAGTAGCGGCAGCGGCAAGAGCAAGTTGGCATCGACTTCATTTGTCCCTGTGCCTCGTGGCCCACTGCGCGTGCCACCACTGCGGCTGCTGCTGCTGCTGCATTGCTTTAGGCCTGCCGGGCAGTGAGCATGGGATAACTGCTCCACCCCCTCCCTGCAGACACTGGTCCGTAGTCTTAATCGAACAAGTGCCAGCGATTAATTAGTCGCTTGAAAAGTTCGGGGATTTTCCGTATTCAGTCTCAGTTCGCCTTAAAATAAAATATCAGTAACTGTATTAACGAAAACCGTTCATGACAGCGGGTGATAATATCTAAAAAAAATCTGACGTCAGAACGATGATGCTATAACATGTGACTTCAAGGGGCAAGTCACGATATGGCTTGGTGCAGTTGACTTTTTTACGCAGACTTGACGTAAGAGGCTGCGTTTGCAGTTTTTGCACTTTGGTCGTTTTGACTAGTTTCCCTCTCCAGCGCCCTTGCGGACATAACTCATAAACTTATAAAGAAAGCGGAGAATATTCACATTTTGTGCACATCACTCTAATAACAATCCTAACCACAAAGTTTTTTTTGTCGAAAAGTTAAAGACCGAAGACCTACTCTTGTTCATTTTTAATTGTACCGGCCACAATGTAAGCGGCAAGCGCTCTCTAATCATCATTAATTTTCAGTCCGTGTGATGCATAATTATTTCTAATGCGTTTAGCAGGGGCCTACCGTCGTCGTAATTTGGCTCATATGGATTGATACAAGAATTAAATAAAATGAAACATCGTTTTGAAACACGACAAACGTGCTAATTAGGCCTACATCATGTCCATACGCTGCTAATCAAGTCGGTCCAGTGACGACGATGTGAGACCAAGTTGGTTTGAGCAAGCAGTACGTCGCAGTAGGTTACTTTGTAATGTTTTTCGCAAATGACTCGAGTGAGCGTAAAACCGCAATTTTCCAGTTACGAGTCCGATCAGATCCGATAGGCTACTCTGTAAATCACTGCACCCGCCCACCATTAGCTGCATACAGAATTAGGCCTACATACTGTCTACGCCAGTGAACGAAAACAGCCAGATTCAGCATTAGTATGATTGAAAGACCTGCTAAACAGCTGAACGCATCCGAATCAATGGCATGCACGTGAACGCATCGCGTGTTAGATGAGTGAGTCATTTCACTAGAGGTTTCATTTGTGACGCCATCAGCAGCGCAGCAGCGCCGCGTATTTAGGATTTGGCAAAGGAGGGGCCATGGCGAGCGGGTTCCAGGGGCCCTGGTCGGGGGGTCAGTGGGGCATTTGCCCCCTGAAGCTGAAACACTTTTTCCTTTTGAACGTTCAATGGAAGCCGCAAATTCGCCCATTTTTTTCTGAAATTTGGAAACGCAGAAAATCACAGCGTGATATCAGATGCAATCTCACATGGCGATTTTAATCGTGTATTGTATCGATATGAAAAAAAGACCATCAAACGTTGCTGAATTTTGCAATTCTTGCTGGAAAACGGCAAAAACGCACCTTTTCATATAAAGTCGCCTTAAAAAAATTTCATGGTCGGGCCAAAGGGGGGACATCGCACTGCTGCCCTCCCCCTAAATACGCCACTGAACGAGACCCCCAAAAGGGCGTACCTTACGCGGAAACACGCGTTTTGAGCATAAAACGGTCGTGATCGGTCTTCTGGTGTGACCTGTAGGCGTGAGCAAGTTACAAAAAAAGGATAGATGGAACACAAAAAAGTAACGGAAAATTTCCTCCCTACGCAGACCCTCTTCCCGTCATCCCACATCAACCAAATTTTGCATGTGGGGTCGTATCCCGGATATTTTTCTT
>Ga0209454_1002714_pt1 | contig 12209 bp, 9 predicted proteins | sample WorMetHERISLAND1_2_FD_187400 | JGI IMG/M metagenome (GOLD analysis project Ga0209454, IMG submission 187400) | Marine gutless worms symbiont microbial communities from Max Planck institute for Marine Microbiology, Germany - Olavius geniculatus... | ecosystem: Host-associated > Annelida >...
CGAACTGTTGTGAAGATACTGCATAACAGCAGAATGCTGCCCGCGTCGTTCTTTAATTCTGCTTTCCAGAACTTCTGCTAGCGTTTTGGCCAACTCAAAACGTTGTTTTTGCAGCTGCACTATGCAGAATTTCCGAGCCGCTTCGGCACTGACCAGGTTTGTATCGCGTCTGCAAAGTGCGTTAACTACTAGTTTGAGTGACTCAAGGTACGACACCATTTCCTGGATGACAGTGAACTCAGCGTCGGTGACGACAGACTCATATACTGCTGGCCCACATCTATCAATGCCTTCTGCACGGGGTCTCACAGCTGCAGAAATCTGCTAAGCACATCGACCAAACTGTTCCATCTCGTTCTGCAGTCTAATGTGAGGCTAGGCTCCCAGTCAGTGGTCACGGTCACGGTCACGCTGTCCGCCTGCTTGCTCTCCATCTGCATCAGCAATTAAGCGTTCACAGCAGCTCCAGCTGCAGGTGGACAGGGGTGGGACCACAGTGTCGTATATACTCCCCACTATAAAGACCGGCGGATGGCTGTGAGCAAGCACTAGCACGCTGCTGCTATCAAACCCGCATGCATGAGCCGTGCACATGCATAAACTGCTGGACCAGTGCCGGACTGGTGGCTGTTCGCTGTTCCCGATTTCCCGGAAATCTAGCAGTTTTCATTCCCGGGAATGAAAAAGTCCGGGAATCCCGGGCGCCCGTTTCCCGGGCGCCCGGGAATGAAAACCCTATGTACTAGCAAGTACCAGGATATAAGAAAGGACCAGGTCGACCAAGAGCGAACTGGAGGAGCACAGTCAACAAAGACTTACAAAAGATGGGGTTCACCTGAGAAGAAGCAGAGGTGGCAGCTCTTGACAGACACGGATGGTGTCAGAGTGTGGCCAAATGTGTCCAGTTGGATGCGGGATGAACCAAGGTCCAACAGAAACAACACGAACAGATGCACAGGCAGACACATTATAAGTGATAACAATGAAACACTGGAAGCAAAACTCACAATAATTTCCATTGAGAAGAGTTCTGGATGTGTACGACTCAGTGCCTGCTGACGTGCCTTGCGATAGTACTGCAAACAAACAACCATTAATGCAAACAATAGCAAAATCTGTTAATAATGTAACAGGAGTAAAGTTATTTGAAAACGTAACAGGTGTCTGTTTTTTAGACATAGTGCATATCACATGTATTTAGTTTCACATAGTGTAGCTACTGATTTACTGAACATCAGAGACATGACAAGACAAGGACTTACGACGCCGAGGTTTCTCCAGTCGAGCAGTTCACTCAGACGTTCTGTTCGGTTTCTCTGAATGATTCTCTGACGTCGAGACAAGTGCGTAAAGTCAAACATGTTCTACAACAAATACACAAATTCCCCTTCAATAACCACTATGCTAATTGACTTCACTGCTAAAAAATAGCAGTAATAATATACCAACAGTAATATTTGTACCTCAGCAGAAAATGTATGAAAATTACTAGTACTACCGCTATAACAATGGTACTTACACTACTTCTGGTTAGCTTACGGGATTAAAAGGTCAGAAAACAAGGTCTTGGCATAACCAGTTAATGCAGCATTAGGCCAACAGTGGACTTCAGAATGCGGGAATAAAAAGAAGAGAAGGCACAGCAAAACATGCTAGAAAATGACCCACAAGTGACGAATGTCAGCTAGCAGGAAACAAAGTCTGTTACAAAGAGTGAACAGTCCTACTCAGCCAGTGTTCCAGTGAAAACCTAAGTCTAAGTCTAAAACATGAACAGCAGGACCTAGATCTAAGCCCTTGTCTAAGCATTTGTATGTTGTGTACCTGTGCCAGTTGCTGAACAGACTCCTCAACGCCCTTGTAGTGTCGGTCAACAATGTAGATGCCATACGACATCGGGTCAGCAATGTGCTGCTGCATGAAGCAGCCGAAACCCGACAGATTGGTCGAGATGTTGGGAATTCCCATCACCGTACACTCCGCTGAAACAGTCAGCATCATCAGCCACCAACAAGCAAATGATAAATTCATAACAAGACAAAAGACGTATATGGTGGCACATAAAATGTGGTACATGACAAAAGATGTGTTACATTAGATTGAATAATCAGACACTTTTCGGAAGCCATTAACCTCAAACACTACAGTGAAGTGCGGCTGAACCCTGTGTTCAAATGTTCAACATGACCACTCTTCAGTGCAATGGCAGGGTGAGGTCAAAACTGCATTTAAACTACATCTAAGCTACAGGGGGCTGCAAAAGTCATATGCAACAATGGCTACAGATGCCAATACGCAACACAAAACCATGTACTTTGAAACAACGATGTACCTCCTGTAACTTTTTGAGAAATATAGAATACTGGCTACAACTAACGATATCACAAAATCTTATTTCGAGATTCTATAAGAATGTCAGACCATGAAAAAATATGCAAATAAACTAAAACTGCACTTTAGTTATAAAATGCTGCAACAAATAATCAAATTTGTACACCAAAGTGGACTAAAAGTACCAAATTTGCAACCATGAGAATTTGTGACAATACAAAGACCACACAGTCAGTACCTGGCGTGTATCCCCATGGCTCATAGTAAGACGGGAAGATTCCGAGATGACAGCCTCGCACAAACTCCTCGTAGTCAAGTCCAAACAACGGATTAGTAGAACTCAGAAACTCTGGATGAAATATGACCTTAAAAAACACAGAGTCAGTGCATTATAACATTAGAAATGTATGTTTGTTATGCGCACAGCTTCATTAAATAAATAAATAAACTACTAACTAACTCAGCAGTAAAACACTGTCTGAGTAAGTAATGCCTCCGCAAACTTTACACATCCATACAAAAGCCAAATACTGTCAAACTTATAAACAGTATTAGAAAAATAAACCCGGAAAAGCAAGTAAGAATTAATGCTAGTTAACAATCAGACGGAACAAAACGTCAACGTCGATTGTGAATTTGTTACCTTGACACGATCGTGATGGCTGTTGAAGAGTTGACAACGTCGGAAGGCACAAAGCACCGGGTCAATGCCATCATCCATTATGTTATGAGTACAGATTGGTGGCAACGTGTTACGCTGCACAAAACACACTCAGCCCAATCACTATCTGACTATTAACGACTTCCAACTTCAATGCCACAATACACGCAATTCTTCTTTCGGTCATCTGCTGAATGCCAGGTTTACGACATCAGTCTCTTCTGCCAGCTGCTTCGGTCTACAGCTTCTCTCTTCATAGCCAGTCTTTGTTTGTGCATTTGCATGAGCTTTCATTTTCTTGTTGCTTTGCCCATCATCCTGACCTCAATATGTGTCCCATATCAGTGAATCAAGGCTCAAGATGTGTCCTCTCAGAGTTTGCCTTGCTGTATGGTGTCCAAGATACTCTGATTTCTTGTAATCTTAGCGGCACTTGATTAAATCAGCAGAGCTTCGCCATTCTCTTCCAGATCCACATTTCAAATGCTTTTGTCTATCAGCCTGAGTTATTATCCAGGCACATACAATTATCCACAAACAGCAAAGATCACTCTGTATGACGATTATGTCCAGACATAATGCCTTGATCAATCATTCATTTCTCCCCCACTTACTATTACTTTCCATGAAAAGAATAAAACATTATGTATCGGTGTGATGTTCCAGTTCTGGAGCTCTGCCGACTAACAATCCAGATCCAGATATCAAATGGGTTAATTTAGTTAACAGTCAAATGCACCAATTCAACAGACTGATTCAATAACATTATAACTCCCAGTAATACATGACTGGTTCAATCGAAATGGCATGTGGAGATCATAGTTTGTTGTTCATCACATCTTCTTAATGTCACCACAGTAAACAAATAAATCGACAAAAAAACTCAAAATGCAGCACATTTGATGCCGTCGTAAATTATGCATGCAATATAAATATACCTGTTCATTAATTCATAGAAACCTTAAAACTAATTGACAAGAGATGCCATTTCCATGAAAGAAGTGAAATACACTGTGTCTCAAAGAAAAACATCCCCGACATTTTCGACTGTAACTTGAAAACCAATTATCAGATTTTGATAATTTTTGGTAAGAATATTCTTGACACAACTAGCCATCAAATGACCATTTAATTTCCCACCTCACCTAACACTTGTGTCTGCACTACCTGGGGAAAACGTAACTAGCGAAATATCACTTTTTTTATCCAACGTGATATGATTGCTTAATTAACTTAACGCATAAAAACACATTTTGTTCACATTTCTGACACTTTGGTGGACATTTCATCCAGTTGTCCATTTTTAACTGCCTGCAGTAAAATAGTTTGAAGTGTTGGCCCACTATGTGAACACAGGCAAGGAGACGCTTTCTCCATTCATTGACAGAAGTATCGATAATGTTCTGCTTCAGACCAATCCAAGTTCTACCAGTTAATTCTTGACTTCACAAGCATTCCTAAACTTTATCTGGTAGACACACTGCTGCACGACAGTCAAACCTTGTAATAGACCGGCTGTTGGGGCCCACAGATTAGGATAGATAAAATTTATCGACGTTCTTTCATTCATTCTAACACGTATTATGCTTGGTTTGATTTCCCCAGGTAGTGCAAAAGCAGATGTTGGGTGAAATGGAAACTAAAACATTTATTTAATAGCCAGTGGTGTTTGAAATATTTGTGCCAACAATGATTAAAATCTGCTAATCCTTCTTCAAGTTACAATCGATAATGTCGGGGATGTTTTTTCAGGTTTTCCATTTATTTCAACACATATTTCGCTTGATCTGATTTCCCTTGATCTGATTTCCCTAGGGAGTGCAGAAGCATACATTAGGTGAGGTGGGAAACTAAACAGTCGTTTGATGGCAAGTTGTGTCAGGAATATTTGTACCAAAAATTATCAAAATCTGATAATTGGTTTTCAAGTTACAGTCAAAAATGTTGGGGATGTTTTTTTGAGACACAGTGTAATATGTATCGAATTGGATTAACTTAGTTAAGATGCACTAATTAACAGACTGACTGGATAACATAAGATCAACTATAAACAAAGCTAGTTAGTCACCTGGGCAGCATAGATGCACCTTTTCAACTTAATTAGGTCTTCTTTCACTAGCAAGTCCTCACCTTTTGGAATCTCGCCTCTAACAACACATCCACATGACAACAGGCAGTTTAACTGCAGTGAAACTAGCTTGTGAGATTTATACTGTAGACTGAAACAAATCTTTTTAAAAATAAAAACACACGCTGCTCACTGCTCAAAACATATCTCAAAACTGCAACTATGGTGTGGAAATATCTTCTGCTGTTCCTAACCATTGCACAAAATGGTAAAATGGTGTCTATGTGATATTATATGCTTTGACAACACTTGTGTGCTGGGTGACAACAAAGGCAAACTTAGAGCCCTGTTCAAACAAAATTCAGAAGCAAAAGCAGAAGCAGTAATGCTATCTGTGCTCTCGACTGGGTATGAGAAAAAGCATAGTAATACTGATCACTGGTTACTGTGAGCATATGACAGGTGTTTATAAACACATACGCATTACTGCACTAAGCCCTTATCATTCCAGCAGATGTCAAACACGAACATATAAAAAACTACAGAACTAAAAAAACCAGTGAATGACAAATGGTAATGAATCTACCGCAGGCAGATCTCAAAGAGCCGATGTCCGATGTCTTTCTGCACTGCATTGACTGTCTCTCTCAACTGCTTGGCAATCGCCTGGCCACGAAGCGATTCCACGTTAAAGTTGTTGGTTCTTGTTGGGAAAATCAGGAACGCAACAACTGTCACTTCGCTGTTCTCCGACTGCATTCAAACCATCACTCATAAATGACAAGCTAGTGACCTCGACTGTGGGGAAATGTTAAATACAATTTGGCCAGCTGGCACTCTAGAGATGCCCACTGCAAGTCTTATCTCTTGAGGAGTGTCTTTACTGGTGTCTTCAAACAGACTACTAGCCACAACAACTCAACGTGATGAAAGAAATTTAACCAGACATGATGATGTATCAGGGTAATTGATAACATAGTAAACAGAAACTGACCTAAACAGCTTGGTTTACAGCACCCGAAGGATGGGTTAAATGTCAGAGTTTTTACTCAAAAAGCAAAAAGTCTATGTTACCTTGAGCAGATAGTTGAGCCTAGCCAAAGATTCAATGAAGAGATCAGCGCCTTTGTTTGAGAACTCGTATCTGCCAGCCGTGAAGAAGTAGAGCACTTTGTCCAAATCAAAGTCATAGTGGCTGTAAGCATAAACCACGCTCGGAACTCAGCAACCACAAACCAACCAAAGATTCGATAATATGCCATCACATCGCAGTATTTAACAGCTAACATAAGAGCTCAGCACAGTGCCATCTGCAAAAAAGCTAATGTTACTTCCATTCTACAAGCCTAACCTGGTCATTTGTGTTCTATAACTGAACATAAACATGAACATGTGCTTTGTAGTGGTTTGTGTGCAATTTGTAATAATGTACATTATTATTAAAAACATGTATTACAACTGCTTATAATAACAACAACAACAATAACCTATACTACTTACTGATAGACTAGCTACATCAAAATAACTATTCCGATTGGGTATACAGAATCACACACTAAATACAATAAAAAATGCAATGCAAATGTAACAGCAACGAGATCGTATGACGTGTAGAGTAAACAATGACACAAGAAGATATATATGACATATGTAATGTACCCACAGAAATGGCCAATTAATTAAACAACGACACAAGGGGGTATACACAATATACGTACCCATAGAAATGGCCACGGATGAATTCATTTATCGTCTCCTTTGCAAGTGCATGACGATTCTGAAACTCATGTAGAGCAGCAAACTTCTGAACATTGAGTCCGTTCGGCAGAATCACATCTGACCACAACCAAGCACCACAGGCATAATGTCAGCTTACTCTGGTCTCAGTATTTTTTTATTAGAAATGCAAGTAACACTATCCAACACAAAATCTTAGAAAATACTTAGAAAACACTGTAATCAGCTGTCACAAAAGCCACATCCATTTAAATAAGACAGTCAACTGTTATTAGTAACATGATGTCACTTTGACGATGTGTGCAGAACAGGACCAACTTTGCACTGGTAACAGTCTGACGATATGTTAATGTTAAGCTATTGCAACATGATGAAGATAAATATGCAGATGGATTACAACTGTCACTGGCCCAGCCTACATTTCTTGCTATCAGTTGCATCATTCAAGGTAACTTGTTAAAAGGGTATTCTGACTGTGTAAAGAAGATGCCTCCAATGCATGCCTCTAAACAGTGAACCAATGATTGACGGAAAACACTGAGCAGTAATAACTACTAGTGATGGTCACCTGGTTTACGTTTCAGCAGATGCTCTGATTCAAAGCCAGTGATGTCAGAGACAGTTGTGAAGACATGAGCACAATGTGTGGCCGCTCGCTCGATGCAGTAACGGTGGTAAATGCCACGATCTCCAGCCTCCTTGTCAATGTTGAACTGCAACGAACAGCACCAAGATCAGACCAGTGGTGATATTATAAATGAAAGAAAATCATACAGCTTCAAATAATTTACAAAACATAAGACAATATCAGCAACCTAGTGAAAACAGTATTAAGTTTATTAACAATACAGAATATATTTTTAAAGACCTGACTTAACGAACTACTGACCTCCTTCAGGATAGTGGTACACAGTGTTACCTGCCACCTGACACAGGTGAACGCGTGTCAAGGCAGACCAGTTACTCAATTTACCTATCTCAGAGGAATGGAAGACTGGGTTGACCCAGGTGGTTTGGATATACTGTATACTTATATACTGAGATGGTTTACCTGTCTGCAGACTGTCATCAATACAAGTATTTGCAGGGCCCGGCATAGAGCAAAATTGTTGATCGATACCAATGCATTAACCACTATATTAAGCCACCATCTTGTTTCTAGCATTTCCATTTCACAGAAATAAAGCAGAAACACTTCATTTAGCAGACCTTGTCTAGATTGTTGTAGACATCCACAGCCCCGGCACAGAGATATCGACCGAGCAGCGTTGCATGAGTTGTGAACACCGTTGCTATGTCCAGATGTCGTACTCGGGAAATGATCAGACCAATGCCGGCAAGCCACTCATGAAAATGTGCACAAATGTTTGGCTCACCGCGATCACGAGGCAGAGCCTTGCGAAACTGCCATGCAACAGCATCATAAACTATTATATACTGGGCACAGCATCATTCATAATAATAACAACATGCATCATTATGACTGTAAACATACCACTAGAATGCATATAGTCAACAAAGAAAAATAGCTCTGGCACATATGTAAACCGTGGCAAAATTAACAAGACTCAACATGGGTGTCAGTGCACTGAACTGCTATACACATTATACAAGCATCCAAGTTATTAAACAATGCACAATAATTTAATAGAAACTAAAATAACAAAAAAAATTGCTTAACTATACTGTTATATGATTACATTTCCTGTTTAAATAAAACATGGATTGCAAACAAAACACCAAATCAGACACTAATCACAGACCTAGATAACAATTATATTATAACAGGATATAACAAATACAGAAATGTTTTCAATTCTTGGTGCAATAAGAAGCTGGACTCTACACGACAGTCCTAGTACCAAGTTACTGCCACAGTGAAATATTTAAAACATGCATGGACCAAAATGTGACGTTTACAATCATACCTCAGAGATAAACCAGACAGTGAGAAAGCCGAAAATAACAGCATCATTAGATTCACGATCGTGCCACGGGATGCCGATGTGTAGACTCTCCCAGATGTCTCTTTTCCACTCCTCCAGCTTCCATGCGGCTGATCCAATGTCAAACAATATTACATTTGGAGAACCTTCCACTAACCATCGACCATAGTAAACCTGCACACACGATATCAAAACATAATGTCAGGATAACAACAGTTCCATATGATAACCACAATAGACTGCACAAAGACATCATTACAAATATTTACTGCATGGTGAAAAAGGATACATATAAAGGTATACACAAAGAAAACCGGAAGACACATTAAGCAAATGCATGAAACACAAATCATACAAATTAGGAATGGTACTGCTTCAATTTTTTTATCGATCAATCTCCAAAAATTCTAACTGTGATTCACAGATTGATTTTGAACAATCTCTGTAGTCAATCTAGATGACCATGACTACAACTACTGATACCATAGTAGTAGTAGTTATCTTTCATAAACAAAAGTAAAATCAGAAATAGTGATAATGATGCAGTGCATATGTGCAGTTCTTACTAGTCTAATCATAAGGGCTCACAAAGTATGCAAACTTAACAGTATACAAGCAGTACAACTGCACAAATGGTGACTTGTCCTATGTGAAATGTGTACTGCAGTTTAGTGAAATTATTGACGTTAAGCAGTTCAAAATTATGTTTGAATTCTGTAGACCTTGAGACCATGTTCCCTCATCTGTTCAAATGCACAAGCAACAGCTTCATTCGGTGGCTCCATAATATCCAGCTCCGTTCTCACACAAGACTCATTGTAAGGACCGATAAGAAAATATCGATCTCCAAGTTCTTCTACTGTCACCGCAGCCTTTGTCCTGATTACTGTGTATATTCCGCCAACTGCATATGCAAAGCACACAATTATGTTACAACATGACTACAATGAAATTCCATTTCAGAAAGATTTGATGGAAATGAGGAAAAGATAGTAACAAACAAGAGGAAGCACAAACAATTAAGGCTTAAAAAATAAAGAAAAACAAGCAAGACCAACTGCCAACTGTCTAACCTAAGTTTATCCAAAAAGTAAGTAAGTAAGTAATTAAGCTGTGTATTACATGTCATGCACACTATTTACAACACAATTATTTACAAAAACAAATACTGTAAAATAATGAAACGAGTACAAAGCATAAGCACCAAAAAGCACTGAAATACTCCACAACAGAGGGTAAATATAATTACACAGAGCTCGCACAATAAAATTCATTGAACAAGGAAAATAAAAAAAATGCATGTATCTATATATTTAAAAGAGGAACGTGTTAACTTGCACTGCGATTGGCTGTGACGTCATATAGACGTCATCACCATAGTGACGCATCATCAACATCTTTATGGCTAGCGGTAATGCTGCAGTATAGTATGAAGCATGCAGCGCTGTGTATCGAGGCCACAGATTGAGGGTGCGATGAAACACTGCACCGGCCTCACCAACCGCATCGGCAGGAAATTACCGCACCGGCGCCTAAAACGACCACTAACCCTAATCCTAACCCTAACCCTAAGACAGCGTCCAATCGTCTGCAGCTGCCGCCATGCTCAAAGTGGTCATTTTAGGTGCCGGTGCGGTGATCTGATGCCGGTGCAGTAGGAATTGCTGCTAGTGCAGTCGGTGAGGCCGGTGCAGTGTTTTGTCACACCGCAGATCGAGTTAAGGCCTGAAGAATCGAAAATTGAGCCTGCAGGCCAAGATCGAGGCCACAGGCCGAGTTAAGGCAGGCCGAAAACGAAGGCCGCAGGCCGATACTATGGCAAAGATCAAGCGGACAGGTTGCTATGCCCCTGTCCGCTTGTCGTTATTAAACAGGAGGGCTATGGGTAAAAAGCGGATTGCGGATGTGCAGATCCGCAAATGTTGCAACAGCTATCGCTGTAATTAAGCTCTAATTTATTCATTTAAACATCTCCTAACCCTATTCCTAATCTTGACCTTATCCCTAACCCTAATCCTAACCCTAATCTTAACCCTATCCTAACCATAGCCCTTAACCTTGCTGCAACATCTGCAGATCCACACATCCGCCAAACCGCTTTTTACCATCGTCCAAATAGGAGCACAACGACCAGAGCATGTTATACTTGCAGCATACAAAAGTCCGTCTATAAGCATGCAATAATGCAGCAAACAAAACTAGCCTTTATTGGCCACTTCCCATGCGACTTCAAAGAACCACTGGTTCCTGACCGCCGCAGATCGGCCTCCATCCAAAGTCAGTTCCAGAAATTCCTGCTCGATCCCTTTCAGGTTACGAGCGAACGATCCTCGACGCGATCTCATCTGAGCCATTGCAGAGCTCTGTGCCTAGAACGTCTATGTCAACACCAGGCAGCCTGAGTATTCGTCACGTCCGGAAATCAGTGGCCTTGAACCAAGGTCACGCAGCTCAGGATTTTGCAACAGAGTTGCGATGTCGAAGCACTCAGTCGATAAACTGTTGCTCAAGACGTAGTCGAATATATCTGAAACGTAAAATGTTCGAAAATTTCGCTCAGCGGCACTAAACACTATAATATGACTACGACGCTAAATCCAGGTCACTGCATGTAAACAGACAAAGGTCACAAAGAATAGCTAACGAGCACCTGCTAAAAAGTGACTACCGGTACGGTACCGTAATTGCGGCAATTGCCTGCGCTCATATGCCTGCGTTATGCAGCCTCTCAGCCACTTTAAGGGCGGATGCAGTTTTCTATTATATAATTATTGTTATTTACAGGCAAAATTGCACAGTTAGCATAGATGCTGTTATACTCATTGTCACTCACCGGCTGTCTCAAGTGCCGTCATGCAATTTTAAATGAATAGGGGCTACCGGTATTCCAACTTTGACCGCAACGAATTATGGAATGGCAAGAAAGTTTAATATATATGGGCTCTTTTTGTAAGCAGACCGTATTAGGGTATTTTCAGAGTCAGACACCTGATTGCAGTTAATTGCGATAGGTCTAGTTTTTACGCGCCGTACGTTAGCCTATATATAGCTAGACCTATATTGATTGTCTGTCCCTGTCCGTCTGTCTTTCCTGATGTCTGTCGCGTACAAAGATACCGAACCAAACTCGGGTTTTCACAGTATGATAGCGTAAAGTCTAGTTTTTGGCCGACCGTAAAGGTCGAGTATGTATAGGCTAGGTCTTGACTGTCTTATAGGCATGCACGATATCATCCACGATCGTTGTCGTCTGCCTGTCGTCTGTCGTCGTCTATGTAACGCATGTATTGTGGCTAAACAGTACGTCGTAAAAGTAGGCGATGGTACTGTTAGATCGGGCAACGACTGTAATGATTTGATAAGCGTGTCGAGCGTCAGGCATATATACAACTTTTATTATACAGCACAATGCAAAAGTTACTGTATGTCCGTTCAGTTCGACGGTCACTCGCAGACTCTGATGCCA
>Ga0209454_1002716_pt1 | contig 12206 bp, 3 predicted proteins | sample WorMetHERISLAND1_2_FD_187400 | JGI IMG/M metagenome (GOLD analysis project Ga0209454, IMG submission 187400) | Marine gutless worms symbiont microbial communities from Max Planck institute for Marine Microbiology, Germany - Olavius geniculatus... | ecosystem: Host-associated > Annelida >...
ACTTACCTGCTTCCTGGAATTCCGGCATGTAAACTGACCCTTACTAACTCTAATGAGATTCCGACGAACAATAACTCTCTCTCCTACAATAATGCACGCGGCGATGTAGTCTAATGAATGATAAATGAATTAGTACTTGCAGTGCATCGCTTCATCAGTAGAAAGTTGACGGTTGGCTTCGAATTCCGAACTAAATGCGTGAAACGCATGCCGTTTTTATAATCTAATATTCAGCGGTGTATGAACTGACCTCTCAATAAGTCCTGCATGAGTAATTTCTGCTTTTTATAACATAGTCGTAAAAACGTCTTAAAAGCGTTTCAAGAGAAACTTGCATGACTTGAAAATAGGAAGTGGTCTGAAACGGGAACCACTTACATGCAAAATATTTTTGCTGAACAAAACCGTATAAACCGCGAGCGGTCGCCGGCCGCTGTAATCTTCTTTGTGTTTTATTCTGTGTTGCCATCTAATAAACTGAAGTCGTGCGCAGTCGTGCTAAAAAGTTTTAAAATATTTTCGAATGCAGGGTGGTAGGAGTAGTATACGATGCAGTCCACTGCGATAGGGGAAAATCTGCTAGAAGCATGCGCTTTACCGTTTCTCTCTGATGGCTGACAATGAATTTGATATGTAGGTCTATCAGATCTAAATTGCTCACGTCAGTCAGAACTCTAGAAATGCCGAGTATAGCTTACTGCATCCTACGAGATGCAGATATCCGAAATGACAACAGTGTCAAATTGGACGTCAAATCGCGGCTCGGCGGGCGGCCAATCGACTACCTGTAAGCTCTTGCTGACTTGCCATTTCACTCAGGTAGAAAACGAGCGTCTCGTCGGTGAGTGGAAAACCATTAGTTTTCCTGCAGTATTAGCTCGGATGGATAGCTTAGATGGATAGATGGATGTCGTTGAGCGATGATACTCTTCTTGCAGTTCGCGTCTCACGTTTCGGCAGGCCGTTATAAATATCCCTGCGGCCGCCGGTAGTTGACTAACGGTCCGCATTATTGCAACACATTTTGCACTGCTTATCCACAGCAGCTTGTCGGCGGTCTTTCTGGCGGATAGAGTGATTCTGGGGCATTGCGCGAAACTTAGTCGGAGACGTAAGAACCGTGAAAATGTCCGTCCGCTACGAGAATGAAATTCCGCTTACCAATCCGATCCCCCAATGGTCCAAGAGACCAAGACGTTAAGATTTTTGCCGTATTTCGTTAGTCCGCACACAACTGGGCGTTAACTATGGCGCAACGCAACCAGTCGCGTGATATCTCGACCGTATAGACAGAAATTCCAATGGGTTACCTCGATTGAGGACGTTAAACTAACAAACTTGGGTTTTAAATTGTAATATTTGATTATTTTGAAATCTTATTGTTGTCTGCAGTTGCTTGCACTCCAAACCGCGTTAAATATCACGTTAAATGCCGCGTAAATGACGGAGTTGACGATTATGATAATTTTGATGACAATGTTTGCAAAGCATACAGTGAATTTTTGATCCGCAGTCACCGTGATATAAGCTGTTTTCCCCAACATTCGCATGTACGTTGTACCGTTTGTCCACGTTAGTGGATCTAAGTCTTTGGACAGATTGTTCCGCTTGCCTCTGTACCCGGCGCCGACTGACATCACGCTAGTAGGCCTACACGTGGATAATAATTGCCGGTGTGGTAGACACCGGCGTCTCATCTTTTCCGCAGGCAGCTTGCATGATATACCGTTCTGGGGTTTGGAGCTGCGGGTTTTGATCCGCTTGCGCAAGATTCGTTGCGGAATACCTACCGATGTTCTACCGTCACATTTGGCCCAATTCTATTGTGCTGTAATTGTCAGATATAGCTGTGAGTTCACCCGGTTTATCTGGGTCAGTTGACGACGACATCTATGCATTTAGACTGCTTTATGTTGGTGTTTATATCCACCATCGTTCCCGATAGTCGCCCAGCCCGAAAACCCATATTACCATCCCGTGGACGGTAGAAGACTGAGTTGACTTAAGCAACTCACTAGCTGCAGTTACGTGGCCTACCAAAATGATTTCTCTGCCCGTCCAATTAATAACTGGGCCCAGCTGATCGTGACCAACGCGTTGTTTTAAGTTCTATGTAAAGGCATCAGCCGGAAATGAACTTATGATTGGCATTAACACGCGCTGATATCCGTATGAACGGTTATGTAGGGGACCGTAAAAATTATACCAAACTGGCTTAAATAAAAGAAATAGCGATGTATGCTACTGATAGGTGACTTTTACGCCGATCGAAATCTGCAAATTAATAGCCTAGTGAATCTGTCTGGTCGAAACAAAGCAGTAATAGAGCTTGTGCACGAAATAGCGAATTGAATTTTTTCAATCCACACACGATGATGCGGATGCGGCAGCTATAAGGTGCTAACGCCAGGTAGTATTGAAACACACCTCGATAACTCACGGGTATACACTGTAGTTTCTGCGATAAAAAATGCGTTGGCGGATCGAGTGCGTTTCTTGAGAAACGTCCATGCGACGGTGTTCTCCGTAAACTGCTACATAAGCACGTGATCACAAAGTGATATCAAGGCGCGCGAATCGTATGTCATGTGTGCTATAAGCTTGTAATGCTAAAAAGCATGCTATAAAAGTGACGTAGCCAGGATCTAGTTGTAGTAAGGGCACTTCAGGGGCATGTATGGGGACGGGTGTCTCCTCCCTGGGTGGAAGGAATCTGGGGAGGAGGGTAAAATTTTTTGGATTTTGTGCCTGAAAATGACGTGTTTAGGTGCATTTTGGGCACTATTTTGAGTAACTGAGTAGGCTTTTAAGGGGGAGGCACATGCCCCAGTGCCCCTCCCCCTATATGGTTACACCAGTGTGCTACAACGAGGTTTTTTCTGTCGAATTTCAGTGCTTCTGCCAGTTCAGCTCTTTGTTACACCGAAGCAGCATACCGGCATTATAAAACACACGAATATACACGTGTGCACATAAAACGGTAGAACAAAATGCACTATTCAAGCATACGTCGAATTCAGTTTAATCCAGCAATAAATTTATGTCGCGAAGAGCACTAAAAGTTTCAAATGCATTATAATATTTTAGCGTCGATCGCTGTAGTGGGTTTAACTCGTGTTTGAAGCAAACGCAAATCTGCAAAATCTTAAACAGAAGATCCGAACCAACGTAACACAACAAAGAGCAACTAAATGACAGGCTGTCACACGTATAGCACTGTTGAAGGCTACAATAAGACACAAAGAACACTCCACGAGTCATACGTGGCACTAGCAAACATAATACGCAAGGTTTAGCACTGGCTTTAGCCCACTAGCCTATTATACGTCGATGATCGACGTTTAAGCACCGTCTTTATCTCATTGTCACTGATGTTTAGGTAAGCATTTGCAAAACGCAACAATAAACGAGTGCAACGAACATTTAAAATACGATAAACTCATGCAGTGTTGACATTTCCACATTTAATCGCAGCTGAATAGGCCTACTGTATTAGGCCGCCCGGAACGGTAGCATGTTCTCGGAAGCATGTTCTATTTTATAACGCCGGTTTCAAAATTTGGGGGTCTCCCCCCAAAAAAAAATTGGGGGAGGCGAAAAACACGCTAATTTTGGCCCGATTTCGGACCCTTTCCCAATTTGAGCGCGAATATCTCCGGAACGGATAGAGATATCCAAAATCGGAAAACTATTTGACCGACAGCGTTTTCTCCGATGTTGGGCGAAAAAAGTTCGGTGAACTTTGGTCCACTAATTTTGGAGGTTTGGAAGTGCAATTATACCCCGAAAGTCGAATTTTTCGGAATACCATATTTCGGCTCCTAGGGGGTGCTGCGCTCCGAAATTTTTACACGCGCTATAGTATGTCTTAGTCTTGCCAGCCTACACCCCACTGAGGATACGGGCTCGATTCCGGGCAACTTAAAAATTTGATTGCGAATATATCTAGAGCGAATCGACATACCGAAAATCGATAACAAATTTGATCGACTGTCATCTCTTCCGCGTTGAACCAAAAAAATTTGGTGAACTTTGGTCCACTAACAAACAAGTTGCAGGCGCGGATGTTGACACACCCTGAGTCGGCAATGCGCGTTCTGCGTATGCTACTGCATTTGACTTCGGGCCACGTGACTTTGTACCAGGTAAATTTCACCCCCCCAATTAACCCCCTTTTCCACATCGGACTTACGGCGCCGAGCGGCTTCACGTTGGGCTCTGCCCAATATTTCTAGTTTATCTTTTTACCCAGCCGGAAGAAAGAAGGACTGAAGGAAGGAAGGGAAGAAGAAAATCGAACTCACGCCATTGTCTATATTGTACCCTCCGACGCCCGTCTGTTACCACCTGGCCGTCCTTCCGCCATTGTATAGGAACACCAGCAGCGGTTTACAGATCTTCTTAGCTCGATCGTAAAGGCTACGATGTCACTTGTCCGTTTGTACGTGTACTGACCTATATCACAAAGAAGTGACTGTGTATCTCACCCTTAAGCTTGTTTCTGCAGCAGAGAATTTCTGGTTTCCCATAGGCTGTTAATACTGCACGGCAAACATGGACGAAATAGTCGTAGACCCCTTATGTCGGCCAATTAATTACCGTCATAGTTACCTTGATTTTCATCCGACACATCAAAACGCTTACAAATAAAAACTAATTTGCGCTGGTATTTACTAGTTATTAGTGCGTTTACTCACGGCGGTGTGGTTAAGCTGATTTGATGGGTGACTTGTCTACGAGTTGTGTAAGTACGTTTATTAGTAAATAGATTAGTTATCTATAATCACCATCTAAAATTGCTGACTTAGGCTTAATTAGTTTTTACGCTGATTCTATACTGTTTTTTTTTACTTTTTCTGTTTTTGTTATTAGTCGCCGATGTTGACAGAATGTGATCCAAACTTTCACAGAAAAGCGCAAAGAGATCACGAAAACCACGCGGTGTACTTATAAAACCGTAACGTGGAAAATCGATAGGATTTCAACGCCATTTATGTTAATTTTTATCTTTATTTTTTATCTATTTCAACTCATCGTACTGTTCTGCGCTGGCTGCAGGTGCCGGCGTCAGGAAGTTTTCAGCTGCAGCTGATGTCGTTCGTTGTCAACAGTTGGCGCACGTCTGATGGTCAGTGCTGTACGGTCAGCGATCCCTCCGGCGGTTCCGCTCCATCCTGCCGCTCTCCCTGCCACACGTTCTTCCGTCTCTGTCTCAGCCATTACCAGGCCAACCTTCCACAGCTCTCCGACCTTGAACTTGACCTTGACCTCACCTGCACCTTCGGCAACCTGACGACGTCCGTCGTCAACGCCAGTGCTATGGCGTCGTTACTGACGTCATCAACTACGTCAGCGTCAGTCGCTTTCGTTAACGTTCCTGCCCAACTTCAGTTCGATTTCACCTGGCCCGTGAGTATGCGGTTTTACTGCTTTTTTTCTTAGTGGTATGCTGTGTATTCTCATGTTTTTATGCTTTACTTAAACTTAGGTCGTTTATTTCCTTTCCCACTTTTTTAAAAGTAAGCCCCCTTAAGTTTAGCTGTCCAAGTGGAGAGACAATTTTTTCATTTCCTCTCAGAATATTGTAAACTCGGTAAACCACACATATTTTACACGACGGCGTTAGCTCTTAAAATATTTGGAGCCGAACTGCTATATAGCCTAGCAGCTGCGTTTCATAGTTTGACGCTCTTGTGAGCCTGCAGCCAATTTCGTCTTTAAATAAAAACGGTTGGTTGCCATCATTGCCATGACAACAGGGGTTTTCAGGGGAGATTTTTACATGACACCATTTCATAGCCCAGGTTTGAAAATAGGGGGTAGGTAAAACAGCGTGCAATTATCTTTTGCGGGAGCAGAGTTATAGTCAATTTGTCCCAAAATTTGCCATGGCAACAGGGGTCGGCAGGGGAGAAATTTGAATGACACCATCGGATAGCCTAAACCAAAAAATTGGTGGGTAGATGCAAACAGCGCGCAATTATCTTTTACGGGGGCCGAGTTATAGTCAATTTTGTCCTTAAATTCGTTGCCATGGCAACAGGGGTCAGCAGAAGAGAAGTTTAAATGACACCGTCGGATAGTTTGGGCCCAAAAATAAGGGAATAGGTGCAAACAGCGCGCAATTATCTTTTACGGGGACCGAGTTATACTGCTTTGAAATCTCCATTGGTTGTAATGCAAAATTTTGCAACTTTTGAATGGTTGCTATGGCAACAAAAGTCGATAGGGAGTAAATTTAAATAACACCGTTAGATTGCCTGGCCATGAAAATAGGGGGGTAGGTAAACACAATGCGCAATTATTTTTTACTGGGACCGAGTTATACCGCTTTGAAATCCCCATAGGCCGTAATGCAAATTTAAAAAAAAATTGGGGTTAATATAGTGGAAGGAGTTATCAGATTTTTATCCCAAACAAACTCGATCTTACTTTTTGGGCCCGAAACACTGTGCAATATTTCATCAAAATCGAGTCAAAATTGCGGCCATAGGAGTGTTTACAGACAGACTGACAGAATGACAGACAGACGCAAGTGATTTTATAATCTGTCCCTTGCTATGCTATAGCAATGGGACAGATGAATATCCGGAACTAGTACTACACAGCACACAGATGTTATATGTCTGTAAAAAAATTATTGCGTACATGAAATTGTGACCGTTGATTACTTTTTACGTTACCGTTTTTACGCTTCACAGTAGCCTCACGGAAAACCAACTAGCATAGAATAACAAGAAATTTGAGCTAATCCTCACGAGACGCTCGAAAGCCTATAGCAGTTCCGGTTCAGAGGTTTAGCTAAAAATTGTGGTGCTCACGCTAAGTTAATATACAAATACCAAATTCTCTAGCTGGATCGCATAACGATAGTTCCGTGGCGCCACCTTGTGAATGATATGGATTTGTGTCGCAGCCCGAAATCGCCAAAAAAATCCATAAAACCCCCTATTTTGGCGTTCAAGGTCATTCAAGGTCATTGAATTCGGTGCCAATCGAAAGCCAGTGTATGACTTCCTATTAGTGATTAATAGTAACCTAGGCCCTATCTCGCACCGTTACTGAGATACAGCGACTCATTGGCCAAAAATCGCAAATTTTACCTACCCCCTCTCATTTAGCGCTCTTGTTCGGGGTGATCCCCTTCGAATTTCTGGAAAAGTTTTACGGTTCTTGAAACTAGAGTTTTCCGGGCAGCCGACGGTGAAAATGTGGTGATTCTAGCTTCCATCGCTTTTGACTGATCCACCCGTGTAACAGACAGACGGACAGACAGAAGTGCGATGACTAAGACACGCTAAAACCAGTAGCTACTTTCGCGCGTAAAAAATCAACAGACCTATGACTGAAAATACTGAATTTAATGGTTTCCCCAGGTTGCAGTTGCACAATCAGTTCAGAGTTATCCATGGGCCCAACCCAATCATCATATGAGCCCTGCACGCAACCCCCAACGAATAACCCATGACCCAACCCAACCTACTACAAACAAAAATTCTCGACTTACCCAAGCCAACACAAGCCATGGGTCATCTTAACTCATGGACAACTCTGAGTCAGTTGCAGTGATTTTGTGTGGCTTGACGCAGGGTTCTTTCAGTCTCGTTGTCGACGTCAGACACGATCTTTCACAGCAGCTGCAACTGCCAGGTACGAGACGAACGTTTAGACGAATTGCAGCGTTAATTATACAGCGCGTTTGTATGTTAAATGCAAATAGAATAAATCATTTTTTTGCATTGTAGGCTACTTCTTATAGCAGTTAATATTTTAACGATTTTTGATGCAGAGATGTCCAAAACGCGGAACCTGATGTATCTACACTGTGTCCAGGAAAAAAGGAACCCCCTAGACATTGTACAATAAAAATGTGAAAGCTGGACGAATCTAAATAAAATTTTGTTTGCTTAATTTCCAATAAATTGCTGAAGTGATAAACAAATGATGTTGAAAAATATTATTTCTTGACAGAGTTATTAATTGTTGAATATTGATAACAAAATATCTCCGCGACCAATATGGCGTTACAATATTTGGTTACAAAACCCTTCTGTACATTTGCGTAACTTTAACAAACAACATCTGATTTCGGCAAAATTGTACAAAAACAATGTGGCATTTATGGTCAGTCAAACTGACAAATTTCAGTTAAATCAGCTAACGCAAACAACAATTGCAGCAGCGTTGTAAGATTACCCTCCCCAAATAATATTTTTTAACGAAATTTAACGATCGTTTCATTAATTTACTGGGGCTTACGCGAACGGAAATTTTATTCAGATTTTTTTTGATTTGACATTTTTATCGCACGATGTCTAGGAACTACTTTTTTCCGGACACAGCATAAATATCCGCCAAAACTTTTTAGCAAACATTTAAGTCGTATTACAACTGCAGTTGATTTTCATAATTGCGAACAGTTGCATTGTCATTTGTTTACGCCAAAACTACGTTATCACAAGGTGGAGTTTGTACACTTGTCGTAGATAATTTTGCACGTATTTGGTTTTTGCTTTGTTTCTGAGAACACATGAAACCACCCATTATCACAGCAATATGCTTCCTATTCGTTAATACATTGATAGAGCGATAAGACGATTACATGTTTTTTTTTCTATTGCAACATTTAATTTTTATTTTGTATTGTTTTCGTTTGCTGCTTTGTCATTATTAGTTAAATAAAAAAGACGAAATTGATCTGCGTCAACAGTTTATGAAGTTTTCTAGACATTTTTTTAGTATTAGCCGCGATATAGAATTCCTACATTTTTAGTCGATGACGGATAATTGGCTGAATAGGCTGGGCACTGAACATACGCACAGTGTTTGAATTGTGAAAAATTAGCTGGGGGTTGAATTTTTCGACCGCAAAAGCCCAACTAAAATTATGAAGTAAATCCTATGTATATAGTACATAGCTGATCCCCCAGTGCATAATTTGACAGCATGTTAAGGGGGTTGGGAAAACAGTTGGGGGTTAAACCCCCAACCCATCCGGCAATTCAAATACTGCATACGCAAAATGATGCAGTAAAATATTCTATTCCTAATCGGTTTACACCAGTGCAATACCAATGCGACAAAAGCTATTCCTGCTAGTGTAACGGTTAAAACGTTAGACGAGCGATCGCCACGGCCACCATTTTGCATTCTTACACAAAGCATAACAAATCAGCTGCTGACTGAAAAGGTTCATAGAATTTTGCAGGAATGTTGTCAGTTGCTACTGGAAATAAGTCATGTGACCAGAATCGAGAAAAGAAGTAAATTCAAGATCCCGGTAGTGTCGCTATCAAGTGGTTAGTACTTGGATGGGTGACTTTCTGCGGACAGGTAAAAGGTCAACTCAGCCTTCCATCCCTCCGGGGTAGGTAAATCGAGTACCGGGCCTCTCTGGCTGTGGCTATGGCGGGGCGCGTTTATCTGTGTCCGGTGGCAGATAACACTGTGAGATCCCATCTGGCAGGTGATGCTCCGTAGCTCTGAGATGGGTTTTCCATTGAAGAGCTATATCATTTAGCCATTAACTATGTAGTTTCGTTTTATCGTGTACTTTGAACTGGCGTTTGTGAAAACAGGCGCCGATGACGTTTCGTCTCTATCCAACTCGAAGCTGATCAAGCGGACATCTATCTCACGCCGGTTAGACGCCGGCATTGGCTGGCGTCAGTATGCCGACGACGTTGACCTAACTTTGTCTACCGGTAACAAGGTGACTGGCTGCTTTTTTCGCCGATTATTTGTTGGTCTAAATTATTATTGATCTAGTATATTACTTGTAGTTTATAGGCGATTGTTTTTCGTGTTATGCACTTGTAATTTGCACTGCTATTCAGCTACTTGGCTATTGACGGCGCCGCAAGTGTGTGACAAAAGTCAAACTTATTGTTACTGAAGATTGTTCTCTTTACAATTACCCTCTTTTCCTTGAGTTTTTTTGCTGTCTTTTTTATTTTAGTCTGTTTTTTTCATATTTTTATGTTTACTTATTATTTCGTTATCAATTATTTGCTGCACTTTGCGAAGGCTGCGTGGTTTGACACTTTTGGTTGAGTAACAGTGGAAAAGTGCATACAAAACTGCAAAATTATGTGCCTGCAGGACGCGGCCGATACTGTGACGTTCTCGTATCGCTACCGGGTGGTGTGCGATGCCGGCTACTACGGTCCGGGTTGTGCGACGTCGTGTCTACCCCGCGACGACAAGTTCGGTCATTACGCGTGCGACAACAACGGACTGAAGATCTGCGACGACGGATGGACAGGACAGTACTGCGACCGACGTAAGATCAGTTCCGTTTTGTATTTTACATGGTTTGTGTTCGCCGAATTCTAATAGCTAAGCTATCACAAATGTGCAATAGTTGACGACTTATACCCGTTTACACGATCAAGCAATCATCAAGCAAACATCGAGCAAACATCGAGCAATTAGAGCACACGTCGTGCACGTGTATTATGAATGCATTTGCTGAATGTTTGCTCGATGATTGCTCGATGTTTGCTTGATCGTGTAAACGGGGTATTAGGCCCTGCTAAACAGTTCAGTTATCAGATGGCCACATAAATAAGATGATTTGTTGATGATATAAAACTACATAGGCCTATAATACATTATATTGCATAATGTCAGATTTTATATCGCATGTTGTGCATATTGTAGAATAATCGCAAAAGTTATTTAGTGTTTCTTTTGTTTCAATTGGTGGACAGTGGAAGAGAAACTGTGCACTCAGTAAAATGGTTAAAGAAAGATTAATTCTGAATGTTGCTAGCTGTTTGTTTTATGGCGGCGGTAATTAAAACACGATGCACCTCTCTGTTGTACAGCGATTTGTCTTCCTGGCTGCAACTTGGAGCACGGCTATTGCGATCAGCCCAACGAGTGCAGGTGAGCACCGATTTACTTCTATTCAATATATTGTCAACTCACTCACCGATTTCCGCCTGTTTTCCGCCTGGCTTTGCTGTTAGTTTGTTGCAGCATTACGATTGGCTTGTTTTCGTTTTTTTTGCAGCACAAAAGTGGTCAACGTAGCCCGTGGCGATACTAAGTTATATTACGCAGTTCAACTTTAATAAAGACGAAAGCCTAACGCAGTTTTGTGGTTTGTTTTTTCACTTCCAGGTGTCGCCTCGGTTGGCAAGGTGCCTTTTGTCAGGAGTGCATACCGTACCCGGGCTGTCAGTTCGGCAGTTGCCGACAGCCGTGGCAGTGCACGTGTCAAGAAGGCTGGGGCGGACTATTCTGCAATCAAGGTAAATAGTCTTTTATGATAATTATAAGTGATTTACGATGGAAAACTATCACGCTAGCTGCTAGCTTAATCTAATACGTGTTTTTGCCTTTTTAGTCAGACTTCTGCACGACTTCGGGCCAGGCCTAAGTCTTATATGCTAAATCGAGGCAACACAGTGTTTTCTGAATGTTAGAAATGTATATTTTAAGCTTTTTCGGATCATTTTGTTAGCTGGCCCATCCGGACTCTCTTTTGGGCTTGGTTTAGGCTTAGTCGTAACCATAGCCACCCGGCCAGCTATACTGAGTAGGCTAGGCCTAAATGCATTATCGGAGGGAATTTCATCTCCGTTAAGTGGTGCACGGTAAGCATTCGCCGTCACGTTCGCCAGGGGGCGACTGCGAGCGTGCTGTCAGCGCGCCGTGCGCTTATTAAAATTAACGACAATTGATATGGTCGGTGGCCGCTCTACAAGCGCCTTCATTACGCTAAAACGAACGGCGCTTTCTGCGCAGAAATCAGCATATCTATTCAATTTAGGGCTGCTGCGTTAGAACCGAAAGTACGCGACAGAGTATCTATAGAGAATCGATTGACAACGTCTTCATTTCCATCGCTTTAATTTAGACATATCATAATTGATCAATCATTAACGCCTGTTACCGCATATTGATACTTTGCAAAATATTTACCATAAATAATTAATTTGTTGCGTTGCTGGCATGGCAATCGCATACAAATCGATCACCATTATTCTCATTATACATAATAATTATCTTCTATTATGTATTTGAGTTATTCATCTCAAAGACCAAAGCCGTGTTTAAGGGGGGGCCGGGTTAGCAGGTTTTACCTCCTCCCCCGAAATGTCAGAAATTTTAAAGTTAGGCCTACTGTGACAATTCTGTGTAAAACAGTTAAAAAAAAATTTCTGTTCGCTTCGCTCGCATAATTATTGTATCTTCAC
>Ga0209454_1002718_pt1 | contig 12201 bp, 4 predicted proteins | sample WorMetHERISLAND1_2_FD_187400 | JGI IMG/M metagenome (GOLD analysis project Ga0209454, IMG submission 187400) | Marine gutless worms symbiont microbial communities from Max Planck institute for Marine Microbiology, Germany - Olavius geniculatus... | ecosystem: Host-associated > Annelida >...
TATGAGTTGTATCGTGCATTATAAACGGTTTGATGAATATCGATGTGATTAACATTTTGTTTGCACGTGTATTGTATTATGATGCACTGTCCTCGTTGATTAACAAGCTCGTACGATGCATCTTTTGAGGGATGGAGGTAATGTCACGCTTGAGTAGCAAGCGCGTGCTAGGTCTATTTTTAGTTGCTGCTGCGGTCGCGCGTGTGTAGGCCCAGCGAGCGAGTCTGTCAGTCGTGCTCGTCGCGAGCGGACGTGTTTGATTATGTTGATTGTGTTTATTCGTCATATTTGCCTTGTTATATGTTCTTATGCATAAAATACACAAAAAAATCGATGCTTGTGTGTTCCCTCTTGTATAATGTAGTCATAGTAGCCGTCTCACAGACCCGGAGTTGACAAAATCCCTTCACAACTTTCTGATTTATGTTACATTACAATGCGGACGAACTCAAAAGCAAGCTGACTCTTGCGTAGCGGTAATTAGCTGTGTACGTCAAAAACGCCAAGTATACAGAGTAGGCCTACTGCACATGAACGCGGTATGCACCAGTAACATCGTTTTGCAAGTGACTCAATTGAGCCAATTACACACTGGACATAATTGGGTGGGCCAAAAAAGTGACATCGTTTTCAACTAGCCCTAGACGTCAATATAACGCCATATAACTGCAAAATACCAGATACTGTTACTGTTTCATACAATTTTGACATCTTGAAAACATTTTCATAATTCCTTTAGAACCCCAGATTTTAAACCAATCAGTGTTCATCGTTAGGTAATTAAACCATAGTGATGAATGCAATACATGTATTTACTCGCATAGAAAGTTAGAAACAGAACTTGTTTGCATCAGCAGACAAAGAACAAATACGATACGCGAGTAAACATAAAGTGCAAAAATAATGCATCTAACAAGAAAATAGCTAATCCAAATACCAATGGGATGTCACTTTTTGGCCCACCCTGTACATGACTAATATTAGTCTAATTGGCGACGGAACTGTAACAAATGAGACACAGCTGGAAATAGAGGTTTCGACATACAGTTATTTTAACTAGACTTCCAGACCCAGTATATACCCCATCCAATCAGTATATAGGTGCATTCTAGAGCCGTCTTTCTTGGGCAACCCATGACTGCTATTTTGGGTTGCAATCACACAAAATGCGACCAACGAACAACGTGGGGTATATAGCACTATATGGCCTCTACTGTGTGCTGGTGAGCCGCTAAGAAACTACCAACTCATTACGATACTAAATTTACGCAACCTTTCCAAACATAACTGGACAGAAATACATCATTAGAAGCGGGTACTTTCTGTCTATTTCTGACCAATCTCCTTACAATCGGCGAGCGCCCGGGCGCGCCGACATGATTTAGGTTATCAAACTTCACTCCTAAATCCGTGCTCATATAGTTAAGGAGCTCCAACTTTTAACAAAATCGACCAAATTTTGGTTTTGATGCAGAACGTATAGAGAAATAAAAACTTTCGACAGACATTCGGTTTCGACCATAATCATGCGTGCTGCATTCAGAAGACTTTCTTTCGGTTTTCTTACAAAATTTTTTTACAAAATTACCGGCACGTTAAATACTTCAGTGTTTGAATAACAGAACATACGTATGACATGTAGCTTATGCTCGAACGTTGGTGCCATGATAGTTTTACAACTACGAACTATAACTTACAAGGCGCGTAGGCCTACAGTGCAACATAAACTGGCCAATGAGCGAACAGCTCAGCTCAGTTCAGTTCAGTTGATTTATGTCGCTCTGCACACGCCTTTACAATGACGTACTGTACTGACCGTCACCGTGTTTCATGCCCGCTTCGCACCGCAGTCAACTACTCGGCATCCGCCATGACAGATGAAGGAGATGGGGCGTTAGTCGACCAGTAGACAAGGCTCGAATATTCACGATTATTCACTGCAACGCATATAACAATTATATGTAACACAATACAAATTAAACAGCTCAGTGTGTAAAATGTATCCTTCCCGAGCCATAAGAACCACAGGCTGGCACCGACCTTCTTTAGCCCTCAGCCAGACACAAGTTTACACTGCAAGACAGCAGATACGGGGACTAGTGCATCGCGTCGTGTGTCTGTTTACGTCCCAGCTTTCGTATGGTATACTCGCACGGGACGCTAACATTTTCTAATGTGCTGTAAACTGTGATCTGTATTTTAAAAGTTAAGCACATAATTTACAAAGATGGGTAGGCTACGATCGTCAATCCGTGCAGTCAGCGGCCAGCAAACTGTCGTACAACAAAACGGCACTGAAGCGCTGCACCAAAACAGAAATCCTATATGAAATAGTTTACTATCTGGTCTTTCTAGTCTCGCTAGTGTTGACTGAGATCCTGCTTCCAAAATCAGCAAGCAGCTGGCGAGCTAATGAGTTGTTCGAACAAAAAATTTGAGCTAATTCTCACGAGACGCGCGAAAGTCTATAGCAGTTCCGGTTCAGTAGTTTAGCTAAAAATTTGGGTGTTCACACTAAGTCAATATACAGATACCAAATTGTCTATCTGGATCGCATAACGATAGTTCGGTGGCGCCACCTTGTGAATGATATAGATTTGTGTCACAGCCCGAAATCGCCAAAAAAATCTATAAAACCCCCTATTTTGGCGTTCAAGGTCATTCAAGGTCATTCAAGGTCATTGAATTCGGCGCTAATCGAGAGCCAGTGTACGACTTCCTATTAGTGATTAATAGCAAACTAGGCCCTATCTCGCACCGTTACTGAGATACCAAAAATCGCAAATTTTGCCCACCCCTCATTTAGCGCCCTCGTTCGAGGTGACCCCCTTCGAATTTACGGAAAAGCTTTACGGTTCCTGAAACTAGAATCTTCCAAGCAGCTGACGGTGAAGATTTGGTGATCCTAGCTTGCACCGTTTTTGACTGATCCACCCGTGTGACAGTCGGACAGACGGACAGACAGACGGACGGACAGAATTGCGATGGCTAAGACGCGCTGAAAGCAGTAGCTGCTTTCGCGCGTAAAAACGCCCAAAGTCTCAAACCGCACTTACCGCAGCGCTCCCTTTCCAGGAAATTTGGAGTTTTTCAATCGCGAAAGCATGGCGCTGAATTTTAACATTCTGGTTACAAGAAAAAGCTGTCAAAGTCACAGTGTGCGAAAAAGAAATGCAAACGTGACAAAGAGAAACGAATGTCTGAATATTATCTCCGGTGTTTTTGTTGTACGACAGTTTGCTGGCCGCTGACTGCACGGACTGACGATCATATACTCATCTTTGGCTACTCGTCTTTGTATATTTCCTGCTTAACTTTTAAAATGCAGATCATAGTTTACAGCACAAGACCAAGCTACAGAAACAATTTAAGCAGCTTACGCTAACTACTCCTTAGGATAATGCGTGTATTATGTGCGCATTATGTGTCTATTTGTCTATTATGTGTCTGTGTACTATGCACTCCCCAAAGATACTCCTTCATCTTCTACAGAGAGCTTAATCATCAAGAGCTATTAAGTTCTTCATAAGAACTCGACCACGTAAGTAAGTAAGTAAGTAAGTGACGATTTACAGAGCGCCAAAATCTCACGGGAGAATCAGTGCGTGGTGAGAGGCACTAGAGAGCACATCAGAAGTTGCCCGTCACAGCGTATACGGACTGGATAAGAAAAAGAAAATTCACCTGCACAGAACATGGTCTCATCCAGCCTGCATGGATTATCATTAAGTCTACTGCTAGGCACGGCTGAAGTGGAAAAAGTGTTGGTATAGGAACCGGCAAAGTGTGGGTGCAGATCTAACAGTGCGTATTAAGTATGGCTCCGCTGAATTTGCAAAACGAGCAAATGACGGACACTAAAAACAAATGCAACCAACGCAGCGAGTATACCCATATTTTTCACGGCTTGTAACTTTAGAAATATTGATCAGATCGGCACCAGATTTGGTCATTTCACGCATAACATGAACTCGTAATTTGTTTTAAACAACAAAATTGCCATTCCGTATAGTCAGGGTCTTGTTGCGGACGTGCAGTCCTAGACCATAGTAGCACTGAAGCGTTGCACGCACTGGCCGTACAGACATTGTATACGCGTGCACGGAGTGAGATAAGGCAGAATCATTGAATCTACAGCTGCATGACTATACGCTATTATGATGGCTAGTCCATCGACTGTGGTGATTTATAAAAAATGGAGAACGTATAGATATTCTGAAAAAAAAATTCCGCAGAGTCTACGTCCCTTCAACGGTAAGTTCTTGGCACCACCGTCTACACACGGTACACAATACTGCAGTGCTGGATTACCGATAAGCACTAGTCTGAAGAGGCTGCAGTCTCTAAAGTCTCGTGTTTTAGGGAAGCCCAATTCGTGCGTTGTCTGCTGCCTAAATCCACCTCAGGCTGCAGCCTAGCAACTTCTTTCGCACGCGCGAAAGCAATTGCTATCAACAGAAGCGCACTTTTTACCTCAAAAAGCACTATGAACTCTTTTGACGCCCGATCCGCTCAGAGCTCACAGCGCTCTCCAGAATCCTAACTGGAGCAAGGGCCCGACATCGAATAACTTCGCTGATGCGACCGACGACGTTAACGACTAATACCCCGTTTACACAAGGAAGCATACATGAAACACGCATGAAGCACACTTGTAGCAATCTTAGAGCAAACTTAGAGCACACGTCGTGCACACTTAGAGCTGGCTTGATAACGGTATATTGCGAACATTCACGAAGCTAGCCTCTATGGGTGTTTCCATCATGTGTGCTTTATGTATGCTTCCTCAGTGTAAACGGGGTATAAGCCAAACCACTGCCTCACAACAGCCTGTGTGTCCTTAAGCCATGCGGATAAAATGCTTGCGACAATGGTTCAGCCAATCAACGAGTGGCTGTAAGAGGGTGCCTACATGTGGGACATAACTTTGCATCCGACAAAAACAGCTCAGCTGTCAATCAACTCGGGTTTGGCAGCGCCGTCGCACGAGACGCCACGACGCCTGATAGCCTACGCCACCAGTAGCGTCTCGTGCGACGGCGCTGCCAAACCAGAGTTGACTGACAGCTGCAGCGCACGTAGCCCCGCCCTGTTTTTGTCGCATGCGAGAGATTGCCGTACATATAGGCACCCGCTGAGTATAGGCGGATCTCCAACACCAGCAATTATTACAGAGTGCCAACGTTTTAGCTGTGTGCACATTTCACGTGAATTAACCAGCCTGGCCAACCCTTACCACTCGGCGACTGTTGGCAAACAAGCATTGACCTACACCCTACACTATACGGTGCACTATGCAGGCTAATGGGACCGTGCACGTAACGGCCTTACCACCGACCGCGATAATCGGTCGCAAAACCATTACATCGGCTCCGGTCGCAGCAGCAATGTTAACGACCGACAAAAACGCCATAAAAACCAATGTTACGGCCACGGACAGACTTCGGGCGCCAGCCACCCTGTTGCCTCGCGGCCAACGACACCGCATCTCGCGCGCCCGCTGCAAAAAAAACACAGCCTGCGGTGTTACGTAACTCCAACCAAGCAACCCAAACTATTGCCTGGACACTGGACTCCACCTATAACGTGTCTCTAGTGGACCTAGCCGTAGTTTGTATGGGTTAGGCCACTTTGAAAACCCTGCAGCTTGATACAGAAATGTATCTAAGTAGCCTGTAGCAATGATCCTGTGATGTATTACTCAAATCTGGCAGTCGACGCGAGTCTTTATATTGTCATGACTCGGGACTTGAACTCGATTACATCACCGCAATTATCTACAAATTGCACAAAGGATGACCATGCGAGAAATTGTCAGAAAACATCACACGTGTCCACTGATAGGGCCTTAATTCTATACTGTGATCTATCTATAAGCTTAAACTCTCGCCATTCAACCGTAGCCGTCACTGAGCAGCTGGTTGGCGACGGGCAACTGTCTGAAGAGACGACCGCCAGCTACTGTTAGCAGACGCCAATAGTTTAGTTGACTGTATAGATCCTGTGTATTATAACAGACACTGCCAAAAGACCAACTGAGCATTATAGGCGCCACTGAGTGGCCACATTGCCCAGCGGCTGATATAGGCCTACGCTAAGTCAATATACGGGCAGGCAATCAAATTGGCATAAGATTCGGTGGCGACGAGCACCACAAAAATTAGGGGAAAAAAGAGCACGAAGTTGCAATTTTCCGACAGAGAAAATCATCAGTTGCTCAAGATTTCTAATTCTAAGATAAAGAAGTTTTAGCCCAATTTTATGCGTTTTTGAAAAAAATTCCCAACAGGCTAGAATTTCCGGCAGCCCCCTGTAACGACGCCAATGACTAGATTAGCATAATTATGATAATTGTATCGTTGCTCAGTCAACAACCAGGCTTATCAGACTTACTTTGCGTCTAGAATAGATGAAATTCTACTCTGGCTATTATTCCAGAGCTGTGTCGATGCTAGCTAGCTATTCTCGGACTAGAGTACAGTCTTATTACGGGCATACTATCTCCAAACATCACCGTAAATAGACAACAGCCGTGTGCATCTAAATTTAAAACTCTATGAGGCGGCGGATAACTCCATGGCATGCATATACGGACAGTTGATGGCGTGGATAAAAACTCAGCTGTATTTATTACCTGAGACGAAGCAAAATAGCAATATAAGAATCGTCTGTGTTGCTACTGATAACTAATAGAAAGTCGCATATTGCCTTTCAGACGACGCAAAAATCACTGACCTTGGATGGCCTTGAGGGGGCACTAAGCACTGAAACGCCGAGCAAGAACTATTATAGGCTGTAGCGCGTCTTCCCTAGCGACAGCTGGGCTTCTTGTCACAGCAACTTGTACTGCAATTTTGATTATAAAAATATTGAGCCTCCAATAGGTAGGTGATTGATAAAGCTAAAGAGAGGCAGGCGCAGTGCACTGAAGACAACAGTGTCGTCAGAGCAGAGGGGGGGGGAGGTGAGAGACAAATCAGAGCGTGTGACGTAATAGAGAGACAGGCATAAATCAGCAAAACCAGAACAGGCGTACAGCAAGCTAGAAGGGTTCAGCAGCAGTACAGCCAGGGACGATCACATGCACCGCACGCTGGTGTCGTCGTTCGACAGAAATTAGAGATCGGAAATAACCCTCACTGCTGGGGTTCGGTTCCGTTCGGGTTCGGTTCTGTATGAGTTTTAAAACGTTCAACAGTAAGTTTTAAGTCGACTTTATTTTCAAAACCACTGTGCCAAAAATGTGAATTACGTGATGAATTTATGTTGCTGATCATAGAGTCGCAGTCCGAAGTCGGTAATTCTTGCTTGACGATAGTCATCTGTAAAAAGCCAGCGACACAGTGACATACGAGCTGTTTTGAGCGGCCCGCACATGCGGATCGTGTGTCGCTGACACCCGACGAGACAGAGGAAAGCATTGCGATGCAATGCTTTTTGTGGCCCGCATGTGCGGCCCGGATGTGCGGCTCGTCTGTCGCTGGCTTAAGCTGGGCTTCTGAGAACTTTTTCGAACCCAAGCGACGGGGTTCTTGTCCGGTTCGGGTTCTTTGTGACCACGGGTTTGATTCGATTCGATTCCCATCTCTAGGAGCAATTGCAGATAAATTAGCCGTGCAAACTGCAGATCGGTCGGTGGGCTAACTGAAAACACATGTCGCCTAGAGGGGGGGGAAGGGTGGGGGATGAACTCGTGAGAGATCATGCATAGTCGTCTACCGATCATGGTACAACACGACGGCGACGACCGACGACCACACCTCCGTCGATCACTGCAACTGCAAGAAGCACTTCGATCACTGACTGTATACTCTGTCTTGTCGCAGCAACAACAGCAGATAGGCTTACACATCGCGCGACGGACTATTCGCTGACTACACGCCGGCCCCATAGGCCACTGGGAAAATCTAAAGACAAAAGCCCAGCTGTCGCTAGAGCAAGCGACCGTACTGTCTGCACCGGAAGGCTAGCAAAACGTGAACACAGTTGCTTATAACTTTCAACATAATGTATACGGTAAACTTTCGGCAGAGTCCACAAATACTTGCGCGGCAAATTGCGGCCAAACCGCTGCAGATGGCGATATGGCTACTATTGACAGCATGCCTAAGGGAACTCACCAACGACATATCGAACGGTACAGTCGCCGACGCCCTAGAGACGATACGACGTACCGTTTAGCCCCAATAGGCCTATACAACTTAACAGACGACAGACGGACGACATGTATATGTAGGCTATCGTGCCATACCGTTAATACGGTCGGCTATGCAACAGAGGCGAAAAAAGAAAAAAAGAAGAAATGGTGCATGTCCATAGCGGATTCGTGGCTAAACTCCAAGTGCTGTAAGATAGCCAAAGTGTCATGACCGTCAAATCTATTTTTGTGCATTTTAAGGCTAAAATACGCCATACATTTCACGGTATATCACGCGCATGTATTAACAAACCTTCACTAGATGTAAAGAACGAGAAAGGAAGAAGTAACTTTTTATGTACCTGGTCTTAATAATTTTCGATCTGGAAACAAATGATCGGTTCCGTGGAAACTATTACTACCCCTGTAGACCCCCACGGGCGTCACTTGCTGGCCTGTCATTTCACTCATTTCTCAGCAATTACTGCAGATCAGTTAAAACAAATTGCGTCAGCATGTTCAACATTACTCAAGTCTCTCATTCCATTCACTATAGAAAAGGCACAAAAATGGTATTTCACGTGATAAAATGATTTCAGCTTCCAATCAGCTATACACATCTGGATCTCATTGCAGACAGACTGATTGGCTGAATGTCAACCTACTTGCTATCTATCCGACCACCAATCATTATTTTCACTTTTTATAAGCACATGTCTGCCGTTAACGTAACCCCCGCAGGTTCCGGTATGAAACTCTGTCATAAAATTTACTATACGAAAGTACCTAAACTGATTTTAATCTGAATTTTAATTAGATGCCTAAGTGGTTTGCTGTGTTTCCACCATAGCACACGCATAGCATATGGATTCCTAGAACCGGCTTTTACACAAAAAAAATACACGTGTAAACTATAACCAGAATTCCCGATTTAAGATCTTTGGTGCAAGAAAACCGAGTTGATTAGTCCACGAATAGGAACTTTGACACAAAACATCTTCGAAAGATTTCTTCCAAAACTACCAAATTTGGGGTTAGAAGCAACAAAATTGTAAGGCAAAATTGAACTTTTCAGCACCCATAATCTCCTGTCAAAAAATTTGCAGCTGCTCATTGTAAAATTGCAAAATTTCTGCCCTACTTCTACTTTTTGACGCTGAGCTGCCTATCGTACATCATTTGCTAACCGGGCGACCTACAAGACTACCTGGTCATCGCTCATCCCGGGGATATGAGGATATGATAGAAGCGGATGCACTGAGACAGAGTATACTGACTGCTGCCGGGGCGTGAAGATCTAAAAATTTATCGGTCCACTGACCGTCCACATTCCGTCAGAAGACTCGCGGAATCGTGCCAAGATCTGCTATGAACGTACACCACTGCGGCAGCACGTTAAGCAAATGGACGAGACAGAACGTGACAGAAATTTCGTAAAATTCTGCGTTCAGAATTTTAGCATGCGGAAGAAAACTGCATGCACAACATTCTAAACAGAACGTTAGAAATTAGTCATATGGGTATACAACTGACACCAAGGTCAAATCGGCCTTCCATCTCTCTGGGGTAAGTAAATCGAATACCGGCGTGTCAGGCTGAGGTTTATGGCTGGGTGCGTTCACCTGTGTTGGGTGGCAGGTAACACTGTGTGATCCCATATGGCAGGTAACGCTCCGTAAATCTGCGATGGGCTTCTCATACAGCAGCTATACACATCATTTAATCTTTAACCTTTAGTTTATAACGTCATATATTAGTTAACACTAGAATGTCGACCCTACGCCAACAAAGCAATTGTAGCTAAAATACAAAAATCAATATGATGCAGTTACTTCCATTAAGCGACACAGCACTGAGTCCAAGAGTCCTAAAAATAAGGACTCGAAAACTACATGACTGGTACTGTGGACGCAAGTCCATGGCAGACGCGTTCGTTTCCTGTGGCGTCCGCGCGCACGCCGAAATATTTTCATCCCATGCAGGAAGTCAGTCGCGCCGGGTGGCCAGCGGATAACATTGCTCGAGTTTTTTTTTATTTCTCAGATCTCATATCCGCGCACTGGCACTGCGTGCCGGCGGCGAGCACGTTATGACCCTTCCACGCACCGCCGGCAGCGTCACCAGTACAGCCAGTGTTGTTTTCGTTTTCGAAAACTACAAGAAAGCGCAGCCGTCGCTAAAGAAAATGAAGTATAACCTATACAGTTCCTGTTGCAGTACTGATCTTCAAGGTCATACAAGGTCGATGATTTTTTTTATGTCATTTGAAAGCCAATATGCCACTTTCTATTTAGTTATTGATAGTAACCTTGGCCGTATCTCTCACCGTTTCCGAGATATGGCCAGTTTTTCGTTGCAAAACGCACTTTTCCTACCCCCTCAATTCAACCCACAATTTGAAAATGTTCCCCCTGCACTATATCGCTGAAATTTTGCACGCCTAAGTTTAAGGCACATGGCTAATTACTTGTGTAAAAAGTTTTCTCATACGACCTAACGTTTAGCCACAATTCATCCGTTACGGATGGACAAACGACGACAGACAGACAGACACAACATCGTGCCACAAGCGCGAACGTTGGTACGGTCGGCTAAAAATTACTGCAAAAGCAAAAACTAAATTATAAATCAGAAACGCAAATCGAACTGCAGGCAGCAGCAGCAGCAGCATCCGTGGCCGGCTTCCCGGCACATGTGTGTAATGAGTTTTAAGTTTTCATCATGAGCGCGCTACGATACATCACCGCTCCCCCCAACCCATAGACAGAGACTCATCTGCAGACTGTCACGCCACGGCCGGACCGGCGAGATTTATCATAGAACACATCACTGGCAGGCGGAGGCTAATCCGCGCACTGACTGCTGTGGTATATGGCAGTGAGTCCATTGCTAATCAAGCTTTTGCCACCGGCCGGACACACGGACAGACCAATCGGACGCTATACTCGCAGCGGCGTCATTTCAGTAAATCAGTCGGGGGTCTCAGTCTATGTAACTTTTTGTTCTTGCAGCAGTAGCACTGTTTCAAAGGTGCAATTTACACGGGGAAATGAAAATCAGAAATCCTTGGGGGTCCGTAGACCCCTCCAGCTCCCCCCTAAATGACGCCACTGTATACTCGTGCGTCCGGCATAGGCGCTGACTTTCGCGAATCACGAAATCACGTGGGGATCAACCTTTACTTTTTATCCCTCCGCTTCCTTGAATTCTAGAAATGCGCCACCAGGGAGCCCCCCACAAACTTCCGGCCGTATTGTCGCCCCTATACGCCTGCAGGGGCGCTAGTGATGTGCGCAATTCGTAGAATGAACGCATCTCGTGTCTCAGTGCGCCGCCGTGCGCCGACGACATGCACTGCACAACTACATCTTATATTAAAATACGCTCCGTCTTATTATATACGCATTTGTCAAAAATAATTAAAACTCGCCCGAGAAATAACCGCTGGACTCAGACGAGTTATATGACCGACATCTGGCCCGCCTGCTTGCAGCAAAAACAGAGCAATATATGTATGAGAACGCAACGAGCCGAGCAATTTTTTTGCCGACAACTGCAGTAAATTGTTAACAAAATCTGGTAAGTAAATGGATGGGTCTTATGTATATTCTCTAGTACGGAGAGGGGGGCAACAATCACACTAAATGTCTGAAATAAAATTGCTAACATTCAACCCTATTACTGGAAGAAGAGTTTGAGAATAAGTGATATGTAACTTAACACAAAATATTTTATAGTACAGAATATTTTGTACTGGCGTCCCCGCAGGCTTCTATAAAAAAACCCTCTACCCATTTTCAATAGCGGACGTTTTGGCGTAAATACGCCCAAAAATTTCAGCCCGTACGCCCGAATTTTAAGACGTGGACGTCACGACATCCACAGCAATCTGCTTCGTATTATGTTTATTTGTCTATATTAAACTGGGAACTGACGTCAGAATCTGTTTTCGAATGTTTCGTTGGTTTAAAAAAATTTCGCTGACTGTCGTGTTTCTGAATACTTCATTTCATGAAGACGATGCACGCAACCGTATTAATTTAAGCCTATTATGTAAGCAGTTC
>Ga0209454_1002719_pt1 | contig 12201 bp, 6 predicted proteins | sample WorMetHERISLAND1_2_FD_187400 | JGI IMG/M metagenome (GOLD analysis project Ga0209454, IMG submission 187400) | Marine gutless worms symbiont microbial communities from Max Planck institute for Marine Microbiology, Germany - Olavius geniculatus... | ecosystem: Host-associated > Annelida >...
GGAAAGGGGAAGAAAAAGGGGAAGGAGAAAGGGAAGGGGAAGGAGAAGGGTAAGGAGAAAGAGTAAGGTGGAAGGAAGAGAGCTTAAGAAAAGTTGGTCACACGGATGGACGCACGAACGGACAGACACTCGGGTGATTTCCTACTCTGTCCAATGGTATGCATTGCATTGGACAGACAAAGATGACAGATGACAAAGTTACTTTACAGTTATCACAAAATTACTGCATATTAGACAAATAAAGAAAAACGACTGCGTTAACATTTTGTGATTCATGCTATCTGACAATGAACACAAAACGTAAAGCAAAGAAAATAATGCAATGTATCATAAATCGCAACTGCTAAAAATGCGACGCAAATTCAACATTTGACTTTAAATGTTTAAATTATTATTTAAATACTAATTATAATTCAGCTGTTAAACAACAGTTGAGGCTAGTCAAACATTTGGGAACTTGTGTACCAATGCGTTCCTTTCGTTTGGCTATTACAAAGTCTACCACACCCCCAGCAGCTTCATCAGTTAATAAGCAATCGACATTTGCAAACTAAACAAATTTGAAATTTGTGCACAGTAGTCGATCAGAAGAACTTACACCGTCAAGCAGTGTATCAGCAAGACTGGCAGAAGGGTCTTTGCGCTTTGGAAAGACCATCTTTGGAATGCTGTAGACTGCATTGTCTCGGTCGATCATGTACACCGTGTGTGCAGCGACAATCAGCATCATGTATCTAGGACAATCACAACACTAAACATCATAATCTGATACTAATCACATCACCAAATAAATATCTACATAATAATAATAATAATCACAGATTTGTATAGTGATGTTAGATCTAACTTCAGAGGTGCTGAAACTTACAGCATCAAATGCACAACTCTAGAAAAATTACATCAGAAATAACTGTTTGAATAACAGAGTCCCAAGCTTAGGCTGCATTCACATAAACACAAGTATGAGTCCAGCACTGTACGGGTTCCCATAAACGAGTTCTGGCAAACATGAGTTTGCATGTATTTCAATGGCAACTGTTCACATACATACGAGTATGGATGGGTTACCTGTAAATTTCACTCATACGAATGGTTTCTGTGCAGGTCATGTTTTTATCCAACCGTGCAAAGTGAACTACACGTAAATAACAATAATATAATGTACAAAAGCTGTGGCACATATTTGACATCAGAATTGACATCATTGTAAAATTATTCATCGCTAGAGGTGCACGGTTAGTAAAATTATTAGCGATGTGCTGGAATATTATTGTTTTAATGGCGAAGCATTTCCTCGATTTGATTTCATTCAATATGGCTAACACACGTTGAGTTATGTGTTTGTACAAGTGACCGTGAACATTCCACTCGTATGACTGAAGCTTCTACGGGCCAAAAATGGCAACCCGGACCCATACTCATACTTGCGTCTTTGTGAACGCAGCCTTACAAGGTTTACAAGCACAGATCATGGTCTCTAGGCAGTCAACCTACAGACGACATATGGTCACAAACCTAATGGTAGACTGCCATTAGCTACCAACAGGCCTGCATTTACCTTTCCAACCAGAGAGCATCACCACCCTATGACCAGTACCAAATTATACTGCTTGGTGACAGAGGCACGTGTGTGAACAATCTGCCCATAAACCTCACCTGGAAGAGCACCGGACGACAGTCGAACCAGCAACCTTGCGGTCACCAGTCCTCCAGTTACACCTCCAAGCCACACTTGGGTTTGAACGTTGATATCTACCAACATGTTCTACAATAAATTCTAACACTTGCGAAAGAAAATAAGTTTTCACTCTCATTCAGCTAATGCAATCTAGCTGAATGAATACATAATTAACAGAAACACAAAAGAATAAAAAAATCCAGTACCAAACCAAAATTAAACAATAGAGTTAAAATTAAAACCTTGACATGCGAACTGTTTATTACCTTGTACCATCAGCTTTCCAGCTGACCTTGTATGGCCGTTGCATCAGCAGTGAAATGTTCTGACAGTCCATGCTGACAGGCTGTGCACCAGGAAACCCAGAGCTGCACAAGACATCAGTGGACAGTCTCAACATTGGCAACTAACCAACAACTAAATCAGAGTCATAATTATCATAACAGTCAATGTAACAGTGCCCTGTAAAAGGTAAAGGTAGTCAATTTGTATAGCGCATTGTCGTGTATACACACCTCTAATGCGCTTTTCGTCACAAATCACCCATCTCAGTACCAACCCAACGTCGAGTAACTTCGTCGATATAACCAATGATGTTACCTAAGCCACCACCTCAACGGTGCATACAGAGCGACGTAACTGAACTGACATGGTTTAGTTTTTGATAAACTGACCAATAGACAGTCAGTAATGCATTACAGTAGGCACCGTCTAACGGCATCAGTGGTTATGTGACTACAATCACGTACGCATCAGCCAATAACCAATGACCCGCTCATCTATTGGTCATTTTGTCAATAACTAAACCATGTCAATTCAGTTTCGTTCAGTTACATCACTCTGTGTGCACAAGATAAAGAAACTATGAAGTTCACAATTTTCAAGCGAATTGACAAGATGAGGAAGCAGACCTCTTCCAGCCACAGAGAGACTGGACTCGCTGCTGTATCTGACTGAGCAGTGGCTGAGATGTCACTGTGCTGACACTGGGCACCAAGCCATCCATGAACAGAGCATTCTGGCACAACAGCAAACAACTTAATCAATTCTCAACCACACCACACACTACACACCATGTGCATTGTCGTTAATTTATTGAAAGTTAACTAATGATTTTTAAACAATTACAACCTGTAATTCAACCGATTAAAAAAAGCAGCAGCAGCAGCCTTGATGAGGGCCATAGCGAGGCCCAGGAAACATTCTCTCAAAGCCCTATATAGGGTGGCATCTGAGGAGCAAAAATAGTCAGATGTGTTGAAAAATCGTCGTAAAATAACTGACGACTGACATAAGCTCGATTCAGACACCGCATATAGCAAATATATTTTATGAGCAATGGCAGGGCCCCACCAAACGTTGCAAAACCTGGAAAAACTTCTCCTGTTCCTCCGCCTCTCTAAACAGACCTGAGCAGCAGAGGAAAACTTACACAGAAACATTACAAAGTGCTACAAAACTCACTCATGCAGGCCTACATAACATGCACGGAAAGAAACGAAAAAAATTACCCCATGAGTCCAAGGTCACATGATATTATCATACCTTCTTGTTGATTTCTCTGCGATGTTTTCCACCAGTAGTTCCATTGGTCGCAGCAGCACTGCCATTAGATGTTTCAGCAGCAATCACGTTCCCATCATCATTGTGAGTTGAATCATCAAACTCTACAATGCCAGATCTATAGAAGTTATTATCATTTTATCATATCCCTGCTAGGAAAAGTTCTTGGGGACTAAAAATAATGCAAATTTGTAAAAACAATGCAGCAAGTCAACTGTTACAGGCTGCTTGTAGCTTCAGCCATATATGAAAGACAAACAGTGACATGTAAGTAAGTAAAAAAGAAAGTAAGTAAGTAAGATTGTTTAGAAGGCGCATTTAACAATAGCCACCATGCGCCACACTCTCAACGCCTGAACAAAAATGTCTTGAACTGCCATTTGAACTGTTCAAAGTTAATGTCAGTTTGTCTCAGATGAGCTGGCAGACTGTTCCACAGCCTAAGACGTGCAGCAGCAAAGCATAGATCTGTCTCCATAGCTGCTGCAGACACATCTTAAGTTGGCAGAACGCAGCTGATGACGACCTTCGTCGGAGACCAGCTGACAGTCGGCAACCAAGTAAGACGAAGCCATGCCGGACAGTGACAAATAGACCAGAGTGGCCATCTTGAAGTCCACCCGACGCCGAAGTGTCTAGTGTCTAGTCAAAGTGCAGCTGGCAAACTGTTCCACATGACTGGACTGCTAACAGCGAAACTGTGATTGCTGTACTAAGTTGCACTAATCTTACAACATATATCACTTCACACACATGGATCACTGATTCTCATCTATTTCTGCAACTTTCCATATCAGTTCAATTTCAATACATAATTCAACACTTGCTACTCTTATTACAGCACTACCTGTCTTTAACATGGACACAATAAAGCATACAATTTTTACACTAATGTGACAAAAATTATCAATGCCAAACAATAAAGATCACAGTTTTCAGAAACCAAGTGCACGTTACTAGGGTAACTCCAAAAAACTCAGCAGCCCAAACGTTTAAGTTCCATGTGCGAAAGCAGAAATTAACATTGGTCAGTGTCACAGAAATGAATAACAATACCACTCACCGAGTTCTAAGTTATGGCTGTATGCCACCACCTGCTGTCTGTAAGGTTATTGCTAACAACATTTTGACAGAGGACTAGGTAAAAAACCGAAACATCTAGCACAGGATAAAGCTGCACTCTTCACTGGTTTGCATATGAATTGGATGGCAAAAGGGGCATCCAGCATGTAAAAAAAATCCCAGCAACATAATACCAAAAAATTTCATTATTGGACCAGCTTATGCTGGAGTAAGTCACTAAAATTGGCCAATTAAACAAAAACCAACTCTGTACAATAAACTAAATATTTCAACTAATGATGACTCAATATATTAAAAATACCAACAAGGATATATCACTTTCAATAGCGATAGATCGTATCATATTGTATCATCAAAAAATATTCATTTTTTGCAATATATTGCAAAATTTTACACCAAATGTTTATATTTTTCAACATTCGTAACATTGGTAATCTCAAACAGTAAAAAACCGAATGAACAACTAAACACTGAATTTGTTGACAGAATTTACAGAACTGCACCACGAGTAGTTCTATGACATAATTGTTAATGTTTACGTCTGTCTGTTATCGTTAGTTTTTAGTTACCACATTTTCAACAAATGTACTTATTACCAGTATTTAAAAAAATATCAATGTTGTATTGTATCGATATCATATCAAAATTAAAATCCTATTATCGAGTCATCACTAATTTCAACCGGGCACTGACCAAGACACCAGTCAGGAAGCGGAGGAGCAGAGGGCGTGTCATCTCGTTCACCGTAACGAGAGAACAACTCATAGAGATAATCCTGCTTGTAAATGCCCGGAGGCCGCATCTGACGAAACACACTCACTGCTGCCTCGATGCTACAACACAAGTGCACCACATAGTCTGTTGATTTTCCCAGCTTTCTGATGTGTTTTGGTGTCTGCCTTTTTTGCCCCTTCACTGTTTCATCCCTTGGTCATTTTGCCCTGAACCTTGGAAGATTCACCCCCATTGACTAATTCAATATCGACTAGCACTAAAGCAAGAAAATTTAGAATATGTACAGCCCATTGATGTAATTAAATGTTTAAACTGTTTGTAGTTGTTAAAGAAAAAAACAATTATGCAATTATTTAGCTGATTCGTTGTGGAATTAAGCGTCAACATTGTTTACTTCATTAGCCGTTAGTTGTATGAGCTCTCTGCTTAAAACTTGAATGTGAAAAAAATATTTAACAGCACAAATTTAAGTATAATGAATAAGATGTGCTCTAACAGCAAGCAGTAAATCATCACGAAAAAGACAAGTAAAGCTCTGCTAATGCAAACAGGAACGCGCAACAGCGGTGCACCATCATACGCTAGTGATGCCTAGACTTCATCCATAGATCTCATCTGTACGGCTTTTGGCTAGTTTCACAGAAGGCCCAGTAAAACATAATCATTCATCAGATGGCGCCAGACACCCTACGACAAAATATGTAGGCCATAAGCTTATAGTGTCTTACTTGTACTCACCAGATGGCACCACTATCTCGCTCTGGCAATGCCATATCGGCTGGATGTCGCAGATTTTCCCTACCCCCTCTCATTTAGCGCCCTCGTTCGGGGAGACCCCCTTCGAATTTACGGAAAAGCTTTACAGTTCTTGAAACTAGAGTCTTCCTGGCAGCTGACGGTGAAAATTTGGTAATTCTACCTTGTACTGTTTTTGACTGATTCCACCCGTGTGACAGACAGACAGACAGATGAATGGACAGAATTGTGATGGCTAAGACGCACTATAGCAGTAGCTGCTGTTGCGCGTAAAAAGTTACATGACTGATAACAGAAACTAACACAACCTCCAGTCTTGTTTCAGCACCAAATAGGAAACAATGAGAAAGCCCGTTCTGTTGTATCCATGAGTGCAGTGAACACCTACACAGGCAATGCAAAATCAGCTTGCACGGAAACAAACTGGTCTTCTGGCTCTCAATAAACCGTTATATGAAAATTGAACGTCAGCCTTGTGTGCGAATGAATATGTCGAATAAGTTCCACGGACACTGGCTGGGAAACAGAAAGTGGACTATGACTGTAAGAAAAGCATCAACTAGATAGCAGTCGTAGCCCGCAGGTACCTCCGCCAAGACAATGCTCTTCGCCAGGTGGCGTCACCATCTTTGATTTTGCAGCGGTTCTGCTTATGTCCTCTTTAACACAATGGTAACGAAAATTTCAAAGTGATCCAGAATCCAGGATTCCTGCCGGATCACCCCCGAAATTTAATTACTTGTAGCTTATGCCATGCCCGACATACCCTCAAAATTTCAGAAAGATCCGTCCATAACTTTTTGAGTTATCTTGTACACACACACACACACAGACAGACAAACAAAAACCGGCAAAAACATAACCTCCTTGGCGGAGGTAAATATTCTGTGTTGGAGATAAAGAGTGTGTTACTATTTATGGGAAACCATCGCAGAGCTAAAGAGTTACATGGGATCACAGAATGGCTGAGTTGACTTTGACACCTAGATTGTTTACCTGTAGGCAGACAGTCATCCATTCAAGTAGTAACCACCAGACTGTGAAACAACTGGAAGTCAAAATCACAACCGCTTGATCTTAACTCAAACACTACGCCACTAGCCTAGTCTGTAGTTGTTTTAGTAAACATAAAAGCTAATAACAACCAACCGATGGCTTGCAGTGGATTACGGCGAATAAATGTTTCGCAGACGTCGACAAACGCCTGTGTCTGCTCGACTGTGGGAGTTTCATCTCGTCTAAGCAAAACACGCACAAATTTAAGCTAGCTTCCAGTTTTCAGTTCTTACGTAAGTCAGTCTATGCTGCCACTAACACTTAGGTTGCATCATGGGCCCATCAGGAAGCTGCAGATCAAATCCCAGCAAACACTGTGCACTTAACAGACTAACAGTGAGCGACTTCACTTTTTGACTTAGACTTTCGCTGAGCCTAAACTTCGGTCTAAGTACCTACTTTAGTCAAAAAGTGAAGTGATTTCTCTGAGCAAAAACATGGCGACTAACACGGACAGTTTAGTAAATGAAAACAGTCTGGTATCAAAATTAAATGCCGTAATAGCTACACAATAACATAAGACGTTACGTAATTACGTCATTTGCAAGCGCATTCGCGGCACAATTAAATAATCAAGTCCAAGCGTAACTGGTTAATTTATTTCCTGTTAGGTTTACCGGTTTTCCGCCATTTTTAATCATTTAGCTGAACTTTGGTCTAAGTACAGACTTTAGCATTCAGCTTTAGTTTGGCTCAGCGAAAAGACTCAGCGAAAGTCTAAGTCAAAAAGTGCCAACAGCAAGGAATACAACCACCACTCTTCTAATGACACTGATCAAGTCAGTGGTCACACTGTCCTGGCCAAAGAAATACTCACCTTGCTTTATAATGAGCCAATCAAACAGCTGACAGAAAAAAGTCGGAAATGCTTGCCAAAGAAACCTTAAGTTATTGAGCAATGGGCAATTTGGCACACTGTTACTAAACTGCGGTATCATTAACTGTTCACACGAGATAATGGTGACATTTTGATAAGGTTCAATCAATACTAGCATTGGGGTATTGTGTATTGCTCAATATTCATCGGATAGTATCTGCACTGGGTGATATTTTTCTTGCCTGTGGTATCCGATAACAATACCACTCACCAAGTTCTAAGTTATGGCTGTATGCCACCACCTGCTGTCTGTAAGGTTATTGCTAACAACATTTTGACAGAGGACTAGGTAAAAATTTACATTAGCTCCGCCACCCCAGATTGCTTCAGAAATGACTAAAATAGGTAGAATTAGTGTTCTTATGCATGTTTCAGACTAATTTAATTATGGGAAACTGCAAATAATTGACTATTGAGACCCGAGAACAAAGTTCAGTTTTTGGGTGAATTCAATCATTCTAAAGAGCGTTTTTCGATATGGCCTATAAAGAAAAAGGGGCTAGGTCTTTTGGGGGGGAAAACAAAAAAGCATAAAAAACACACTAGTGGCGCCACATATGGAATAAAACACGTATTAAACTCAATAACAAAAAAAATTTATAACTGAATAAGCCGCATCAACACCCTATAAAACTAGCTAAAAACAACTAAGTGATGCCATCTAGCAAATTAATACTATACGAAAAAAACTTAGAAAAATAAATAAGCTGAGTAAGGAGCAATGTGAATCATAAATAAATACAAAAATGCCCCAAAACACCAAAATCAAACTGCCACCACCTGGGAAAAAAAACAACGAACCGCAGATACTGAACAAGCAGCATATAAAGAACGAAGAAATTAATATTATTGCTTATCCCTACTCAAAACCCCAAATTTATTCTCGGGTAGCAATATGTCAGTTAATTGCAGTTTCCCATAATTAAACTAGTCTGAAACATGAATAACAACACTAATTCTACCTATTTCAGTCACTTCTGAAGCAACATTAAAACAAACAGATGACAAAACCACCCTCGACCGAAAAAGTAGCGCTGACACTGATACTGTTGCATTTTGCCCAGAACAACGTCACGACGCACGACAATTAAACGCTAACAAATCTTCAGTAATATTACATAACGTACAAAAAATGATTATTGACCACCTGCACAAGCGACAATTAACATTATTTGCAACATACGCCATACCACGCCGTACAACGATCGACTCAAAGCTGCAGCAATACCACGTGAGTTGTCTAGACAACATGCTAGACAATTAACCGCAAGCCGACCTCAGCCGACCACGTCACCACGCATATAGATCACTGTAAGCCCCACAGAGCCACAGCACAAGCCCACAGAGCCCAGACAAGGTCACGGCGTAACTATGTCACATCCGGTCTCGCGAGATACAACGATAGTGTTTGTTCATCACTTATTTATTGTTTCGCTAATACCAAGCATCTGAAACCGAAAACAGCGACATCTAGCGAGACATAAAACTATAAACAACGTAAACCAATGAATGCGTAAAAAGTTTAAGTCCAACAATCTCGCGTATAAAAGGAGGTAAGTAACACTGTTCGGACAGATGTTACCTAAAAACATGCATAACAAAAGTCATTATATCGATCCACATTACTGTCATATGTGTACACAGCCGTTTAAGGTGGCGTAGCTATTCTAAACATTAACCAAGGACCATTTCAAATGGTACAGAAAATTTCTAGCATAACTCTGCTTTATTGATCAATGCAGTTCCGAACTTACCCTCGACACTGTAATTTCACGTATTTACAGTCGTGATCGGCAACATCTTCACATCGATAGAACCGTGATGTGTTGGTCAAGTCAACAACAAGGCCCAGCTGTATCTGTAGCAAACATGCAACATACACCAAAAGTACACCACACCTTCCTGCAGCTCTATAAATTTCATGATCATGAGGATTACAACAGAAAAGACCAGTGACAAAAATTCAACCTACCCTAGCATTAATTCACGCAGATAGACAAAAAATAAAACACAAAAAATATTTTTAAAAACCAAGCCATCTGGCACAATCCAACTAGGTCTTCTGCAGGAGTTTGCCTGGCTCCCTAATCAGCATCATCTTTAAATTCGAGAGATCAAACTGTACTAACCTTAATTCTCGATCATCATGTGTTGACATTGTGTAGTCCAGTTATAATATTTTTGCTAAACAGACTCCGTGACCAAGGCCTAAACTATCGTCAATTAGATACAGTTTTTCAGGCTATTGTAGTAAGTAGAATATTGTATGCTCTTCCAGGTTGGGGCCCTTTTCTTAACAAAGAACTTACAGGAAGAATTAATGCCTTTTTCAAAGAGCATATCGTTACAGCTTTACTACTAAAATTATGCAGGTAACTAGTCTACTCGATAATGCAATATGCAAAAAGCCCACCATTGCGTATGTGGTATACTACCTGCTGAGAATGAACATGAACATGAAATATGGAAACACGGTCATAACTTTGTTTTACCTCAGTGTAATTCTCATCTTTTCAAGGCTTCATTTCTTAACAGATGTTTGTTTAGTTTAATTTAGTATGTGTAGGCTATTTCAGTTTGGTTTATTTCCTCAGTGTTACATGTTATGTTACCACAATGTAAATTCCATAGTTTCAAGACTTCATTTATAAACAGATACATGTTAAATTGAGTGTAGTGTAGTTTAGTTCAGTTTATGTTCAGTGCTTGTTTTTATCAGTGTATTTCCTGCAGTGTTATGATTTCGTTTTTGCTCACAGCAGTGTTTGATGCACGTTTGATGCGTTTCAATAAATCAGTCATTCATTCATTCATGTTCAACATATCTAAATGTACACATCTCACTTCTATCTAATTCAACCTCACAATAATCTATTCAATGCACTATGCAAAAGTTTACTTATTTATTTATATATGTGTGTCAGAATACATGTCACAAGACCTTGAAACTCTTGAGTGAAGCAAACAGCATGTCCAGATCAAAGTGGCTCTCCTCTGGGATCAGGTCAGAGTAACGAGCATCGAGTGGTGTTTTGAATGGTAAAAATTTGTCTGCAAACACAAGAAAAGAATTACTCATTATAACAGCAAACAAACGACATGATAAAAGTAATTTTAAAAATTCTTTGAAATAATAAGATTCAATAGCTAAGTTCGTAAGTAGTTAGGTTAACCCTTATACCGCCAGATTGTTTGTGGGTTTTTGACCCCCAGACGCCAAATACTTTTTGTGTACATCTTGTTAGGAAATAAAATAATGAAGTTATGTCAGAAATAGCTACATTTTAAAGTAAAACATAACGATTCTTTAATACATTGCATTTTTAATAAAATACCAAATTCGCTATTATGGTTTTAGGATCTATAGGTAGGCAATGCTGAGCACACTAAGGCTACCTTCACCATCGAAATTTTCTGGCGCCATCGGTCTCATTACAAGTCATTTTAAGTCAATGTGATATAATTTTGCACCCCGCAGTTCTCTCTCCATCCTCACTGAAATCATCTGATCAGACATTCCTGTATATTGGTGAACTTGTGGCTCAATGGGTGCATCTGTCCACGTGAATAGGCTACTGGCTGCAGCTGAGATGCTGCCTTAAATCTACTTTTTTGGCTGGTTGCTTGTGCGACTTCTTCATCAGAATGTCTAGCAATGTTACTTGATTCACTCTGTGATGTATATCACGGCTGTAAAATAGGACCGCATCACTGTCACTGTCATCAGCTGATTCAGCGCTGTCAGAGTCATTGGAGATTTAGCCAACAATCGTTAGACGATCACACACAGAACCTGTTCTGTTGTTATTAGTACAAGGTATTGCTGATGTCATTTACAGCAAGAACAATAATATAAAAGTCACAAAATGAACAAAAAATCAATGCTGAAAACTCCATATGCACCCTGCTACAAGACGGTGATGTTTGGCTTGGTGCCTGGATACGACAGCTGCAGCAGCTGGGTGACCACACGGCTGGGCTGAGACGTCACTTGTTGTCTTGTCCAGCCCGGCCACACACCTAGGATAACATTCCTCACACACCTCTGACTAGTTCACTAGAGGGCAGCAGCAATGTGTCTGTGTGAGACGTATGACCGTGACCGACTATAGTCGGTTCCGGCACCCTGCTAAAATGCAGTGGGAACCGGAAGGGTTTGGTTCCGACGGTATAAGGGTTAACACCTTAGTGAACTCGACCAAAAAAAACTGACAACCACAGTGTTAGCACAGATATCATCACAGCATCGGAAAATGTCGTACAATGGATAAAACATCTGAAATAGATCTGAACTACGACATTTGAATGTGCTGCATGTTAGAAATGCATAGCAATAATTCTAGCGGTAGATCGGTGCTGTTAGCACTGGAAAATTGCTAGAGGTAGATCAGGTAGATACATTATTGGGAAGATGGTAGAATTTATATGCCTGGAAGACGTAGAAGGTCTACAA
>Ga0209454_1002720_pt1 | contig 12200 bp, 8 predicted proteins | sample WorMetHERISLAND1_2_FD_187400 | JGI IMG/M metagenome (GOLD analysis project Ga0209454, IMG submission 187400) | Marine gutless worms symbiont microbial communities from Max Planck institute for Marine Microbiology, Germany - Olavius geniculatus... | ecosystem: Host-associated > Annelida >...
TTTAGTCGAGCTTTAAACATTGCCAGGGATGTGGCTGCAACAATATTTTCTGGGAGAGCATTCCACATGTTGACAACCCGGTGCCAAAAAGTGCTAGCAATGAAAGCAGATGGGCATAAGAGTTTACAGAGTTTGAACTGATGTCCACGTGTTACAGACGATTGAACTGGTTTGACAAAGTTACAATAAAAAAACTAAAAATACCAATGGACCCAAGTTTGCAGACTCGAGAATGGCCACCGTCAGTCCTTATTTTAAGATATCTATGGTTTCAATTTATGTGCATTGGACTGTACAGGGTGGTCTGTCGGACATTACACGTGGTCAGCCGTCGCTGGTAGCATATGGATCCCAGGTGACATTACGCCGAACAAATGGCATAGCCTGTTGGTTGCACTCTGATGACAGAGTCTTCCCACTGCAGTATGATGATGGCCGAGGTAGCAGTCACCAGCAGCTTGTCACGTGCAGCACGGCCAAAGACGTCAACAACTGGTGGATTGTCAGACATCCACGCTCGTAATACTAAACGTTCATTTTTTGTTACGATTTCGAATTTTTATTGATCTTTATCGAAATTGTTTTTTGTTTCTGTTCTTCTTGTTAGTGTGCTGAGTAAATGTGCTTTTTCGTATCACTCTCAACACACTGTAAGATGTGTATAGCTTTTCACATGATCTCATCTCTAGAGCTATGGAGCGTCGCCTGCCATATAAGGTCACATAGTGTTACCTGCTACCTGACATGGGTGAATGTGCCTTTTTTAGTTTGAGGCAGGCACACTGGTAGTCGATTTACCTACCCCGGAAGGATGGAAGGCTGAGTTGATCTTAGCCGGATAGAGGTATTGGATTTGAAGTGTGACAAGCAAAAGCAGAAGTACATGGACGTTGGTGTTCCTGATTTCTACAAATTTCTTTCCAGAGAAAAGCAGGTCTGTCCAAAATTAGTCTCTGCAGCCTCCGAAATAATGGCGATGTTTGGCCGTATGTACGTTTGTGAACAGTTCTTTTCATCAATAAAGATCAACAAATCTGCTTTGTGATCAAGGCTCACAAGTAAACATCTAAGTGCAACATTGCGATTGGCCAACACCCGTGATTTCAAGACTAACATCAACTCTCTGGTTTCCACCAAATCAGCGGTAGGGCCTAAGAGTTTGTCGGAGATGGGAAAAAATCTGAAGTTCTAAACTATACTATAAAAATAACTTCTGCCATTTGTATTAATTACTGCATTTACTGCATTTAGTTGTCTGTAAAAACAATGCGGCCCACCAACTGAGTGATATCTTGCAATATGTCCACATCCTCAAATGTGTTTGAGACCCCTAGAGCCTAAGTAATCATTGTACTAATGTGCATGTCAGTAAATCGCTCATAGTTGTACAGCCGGTGACTAACAGTTATTGTGGCAATGTGTGTGGCAGTAAGTCGCTGGTAGTTGATGACCCTGTGCAGCTTGTTCGACATGGTGATGTGATTCGGCTTATTCACGGCATGACTCAGCGACCACTCAACAGGTAACTGCATTCACAACTCCGACTCTCTCGGCTTTTCAAGTTTTATTTTTTTCTAACATGCCTCAAGTCTAATTTTTTTTGCTAATGACAGCTGGATGCGCTTCTCTAGGCCGCCTTAGGCTCATCTTTAGTAGTTGCTAGAGTAATATTGTTGGCCCATAAGATGCCTCAGATATTAACATACAGACGTCTAGTAAAAGTCGGTGAACTGAAGACAAGTATTATTTACGCTTTTTCTGTTATTTAGTTGAAGTTTTTTTTCTTATAATTGTATTTGCTTGTTGCGCATAAGCACATAAGTTGTTTTTGTATATATCATTCTGGTCTGGAGGTGAGAGTCGCTGCAGATATCTGTCGGCCATTTCTTAGAAACAGATGCATACATTTTGATCGACCCATTATATCTTTTGCTCCGAAGTTTTGGTGTTATTATGTATTACGTTTTAAATAATTTGTAAACAGATGGACTGGTTTGCTGGTGGCTACAAATTTAAGAAGCATCTGCTCAAGAGCTGTGCTGAATCTGGTTAATAGTCAAGTGTTATTGCTTGATGAGCTATTTGCTGCTAGATAAGCAGTGAGCTGTGAGTTATGGTGGTTACGTGTTGTAGTCACGATGTAGCTGCACCATTGTCGGTTCACTGCCAGGAAGTTTCCTGCTACGTCGATTATGATATCTCGTCACCTGAACAGTCACTCTGGCAAGTTGTGAGTTTTTCACGTATAAATCTGTTGTTGCTAATCTCATATATCACATTCACTCGGTCTTAATTCCATTCAGCTGAATGCAGTGAATGCTACGCAGATGTTTACAATGTTAATACTAGTAAAACTAGAAATACATGACAGCCCAGTGCCGACATATTTTGCAGCCGTGTGTTTAGTGCTGTGCAACCTTAACTCTGACCTTGATCTTCGACTATTTGAAGTGAAGTAGGGAATGTTTACGCCAATTTAGTTTTTCCGGTAGCACTTTATTATTGAGTTGTCAGCCTGTATGGGACAGATGCATGAACAGATAGAGGGATGCACAGGATCTGTATTGTGGCCTATTAGGTTGGTTAAATTTGAAGAAAAAATTGAAAGTAGTATTAGCAGCAGCAGTTAGCGAATGTACTGAGCTAGTAAAAAAGTGAAGTTAGTGTATAGCTCTTAATAGGAAACCCATCACAGAGCTACAGAGCATCACCTGCCGTATGGTATCACTGGCACAGGTGAACGCACCCCCACCTTAATCCCAGCCAGGCAGGCTGTACTCGATTTACCTACCTCACATGGATTGAAGGCTGAGTTGACCCTGGTGTTGGTTATATACCGAGATGGTTTATCTGTCTTTTGACAGTCACCCATCTGAGTAGTAATCACTTGATGGTGACTTGACCCGGAGTTGAACCCATGACCTCATTACACCACCATGGCACTACATTACATTATTGATTGATTTGCATTGGTATGTATAGCACATTCTGAATGATGATGGAGATGGGCATTGGCTTGCAATCAGCAGTCAGATTTATCTGGTTCATTTTAACACTTCACATGTGCTGGAGGTCTGTACTAACTTTGTTAGTGATGATCGACCTCCTTCAGCAACTTTTTAAAATTTGACTGACAACGTTTTTTAATCCGTAACTCCTTCACTAAATTCTTTGCTCCACACCTCTTTCTTATTGTGAAAAATAATATCTTTTTTGAAACTAGAGTGTTACTTCAAAGTAGCCGTAGCTAAAAACTTATCAGTATTTTTTTTATTTGTGGTTAAAATTTATACCAATCATTGTGTATTATTTTCACATACACTAAAATTGTTACACGTTGTGTTTCATTAATGCAGCATTAGTTTAAAGCATTTGTTGACGATGTTCAGGGCTCCATTTTTATTTGGATGCAGTGTATGCATATCACATTATTTACTCTCGTGTGTGCATATGACTGAGTGTGCATGTGTTGCAACAGATTTCACAGATTACTGTACCATTGTCAAATTTTTATGTACCCATGGTTTTTTTTGTTACAATTTTATTTGATTTTAGTTCTTATTGGTCTTACTTTGTCCAGTTTTGGATCTTAGGCTTCTACTTTTGCCACAAGGTGTCTGTTTTTTATAATTTTTTTTTGTACATAGCAGTTTTTCTTTTATTTTTTCGATTCCAGTTTCATTCAAAACGTTTTTGTTTTGTTAGTCTCGCTGCTGCCATTTTTTTCACTGAAAAATGTTTTACTGTATCATGCACGTGGTGTGTCAGACAAGTGGTAAGCGACTTGGTGATTGGGCATCGCATCAGTTTGAGGTCGTCGCTAATAAGCTTCATTCTCAGTCATCTGCTGTATGGAATGTCGAAGAGCACCGATACTCTAGTGGTATGTTTTTCACAGGATTCCCACACTTTCTGAAAAGTCCTCGACTTTTCCTCATTTTTCCAGGTCTTGGAAAGTCCTGGAAAATAACTTTGTTTATGGAAAATTCTGAAATTAAATTTTAATATCTCGGAAAGTTCTGGAAAATGAAAATCTCGGGAAGTTGATGAATTTACTGATGGTTGTTTAGCACTAGTGTAGCACTTACTTACTGTTATACAACGATGAGATGAATTTCAAAATATTTGCTGTTACACACTTTCGATTATACAATGTATGTGTAGTTAGTAACTGCTGTTTGTTTTTATATTTAAACAATGATGAGCTGGAGAAGGTCCTGGAAAATGTTTTGATGTTCCTGGAAAGTCCTGGTATTTTTTGCCAATAAAAGTGTGAGAATTCTGTAATAGCAGTCTTTTTTACTGCTGGCACTTTTACATAATTCTTATGTTGTTGTTTTCAGTCATTTAACTTTGAGAGAATTACTACATCTTTTCTACTTTATTTTGTTTTTTGCTGTCGGCAGTTTTTTTATTATTCTTAGGAGTAGGTAGTTTTTACTTTTTTCACTTAGCGATTTTTTTGCTCATTCGGTTAGTGACAGATTGATTGCTTTACAGTTTTAAACACATTATACCTGTAGTTTTTTCCTGTTTCAGATGATGATGATTTGGAAAAAGATGTGATTGATGATGGGCTAAACCCACTCGGATTTTTCAGCAAATTTTGGGAGTTGCAGGTTTGCATAGTTCAGACATGAAGAATTTTATGTAATGCTTGGTCATTGGCGATATTTGTAGGTAAAAATGTTTATTCTTTTTGCATTTTGTGCTTATGCTACTTTGGAATGTGCAACAGTTGGCAGCGACATTCTTAGCACAGAGGTAGTGATTAGTGAGACACTATTGTCTGAGAGAATAACCACAGAAACCTTTAACGTTAAGGTAAATCCATATGAAGACCTCACCGTACTATTCTAGGCATATTCAAGTGCTTGCATTATGATTGACTATATAATTTTGTTGTGTGTTTGACTTTTTAGTGAAGTATTCAAAGATGAATGTAAAATTGCTATCTGGCATGTTGGCTGCTAAGAATAGCGAGTAAGAATAGACTAGGCTACTAATGGCGGTGACACGTTGTCCAGAAACTGGCGCCAAAAGTTGGCTCCGCAAAACTGGTGCTGACTTCTGTACTGTATATCATGAAAATTTGGTACCAAAATCTGGTACAAAAGCTTGGCATCGAAAACTGGTGCCAATCAGAACCCTACGCTATTCCATAGAGTAGCAGATTGTATGTGTAGGTATTGATGTTGACATCAGAGCATGGGTCAAACACAGAGCATATGTTTAGCTGTGATCCTGTGAAGTGGCCATTCATGGAGCAAAACATCATCTACTGGATTGACAATCAGACGAATGTGAGCTAGTAATTTTTCGCTGAATTATTACGTTATCTTGCTAATCATTAAAGTGAAAATAATGAAAATGAGCAAAGATTTTAGCACATCTTGTGATGGCATGTGTACGGCCATCCATTTAGTTGTTGGTGTGCAGTGGGCAAAGTACCCAATGCATAAGCCAGCCATCACATGGCCAGCACGTGATACATTAGCTGTAAGTAAACTTGTGTAAGAGATATGCGTTTTCTGGAGGTTTTTGAAGTCTGGTGACTTTTACATTCGACCTTTCGAGCTGAATATTGGCACATCTGTTAATCCTGCCATGCATGGGGGAGATTTTTATCATTTTTTCGAAATTCTGCACTTTACTTTTTCGAGTTAAAAGTCCACATGGGACAGGCAGACAGACGAACAGAGGAACAGGCCATGCCGTAATTAAGTGCAGCCTAGTAGCCTGTATATATATATATGCCTTTGTGTGAAAATATAAACACTGAATTTTCAAAAACGAAATTCAGCTGTCATGGAGGAACTGCGAGGGTCGTTCGATAAAGAAGATACTTAACAGGTCATTCTGTTAGATTTCCAAATATCAAAGATACGAAAAATACGTTTTGTGGGAAATTTCATTTTGAACATATGTAGAAATTTTTGGATGATGCATCATTATAGAACACAGTCTACATGTGCATTATTTTTTTGGCCAATGAGTCTCCATATCTCAGTAACGGTGTGAGATAGGGCTTAGGTTACTATTAATCATTAATAGGAAGTCATACATGGCTGTTGATTGGCGCCAAATTCAATGACCTTGAATGACCTTGAACGCCAAAATAGGGGTTTTTATGGATTTTTTTGGCGATTTCAGGCAGCAACACAAGTCTATATCATTCACAAGGTGGCGCCATGTTACTATCGTTATGCGATACAGATAGAGAATTTGGTATTTGTATATTAACTTAGCATGAACACTCCAATTTTCAGCTAAACTACTGAACCTAAACTGCTATAGGCTTTCGCGCATCTCGTGAGCATTAGCTCAAATTTCTTGTTGATATTTGCAAAACTGACAGAATGTTGCTGTTCTGAAACTTATTTATCGAACGAACCTCGTATATGTTCCTTCAAGTCATGCTAGAAATGTTGTTTACATTATAGCTGTCTGCATAATAATTAGGAGAAGTGAGAGTTGGAGAGAGTTGGCTGCAGTATGCGATTGTTGGTATATTAGGCTCAGATTCATCTGCTGGGCAATCCTGTGATCTGGTTTACTGCATCCGCTGGTGTCATCATTTACATGTCAATGTTTACATTCTTCGTTCTACGCCGAAGACGTGCCTGCTACGACCTAACCGATGGTGAGCATTGCTACTTTTGTTTCACAGCCATTTTTGTGAAAACGTAAACACTGGCAAATGCTTTTAAAAAGAAATTCTGCTGTAATGGAGGAACTATATATTGCTGCAAATCATGCTACAAATGTTGCTTACTTTCCACATGACCTTGAATGTCACTGAACCAATACTTATGGTCACCCAGTGTGTGACTGTGGCGTTTAAGTACTGTGACATAAGCCAGTAGTGTGTATAAATTATGAAATTAGTGAATTGTGCGTTTGCTGTGTCACTATCTTTTTTTCTTTATTGATTTGCTCTATGTAACCACAAAGTGTCAAAGGTGAGAAAATTTGTACACTTTCAGAAGTTGGCCTAAACTATAATAGCTGCAGAAATGCAGTCAAGTTAAAGGAAAAATTGTAATAACAAGCTGTTGCCTACTTCATTATGTGCTTAACTGTTTGCAAGAAAATGTTTACACAAGATACCATTAGTTACCATATTTCTCTACATGTATCTGTGATGTTACAGTTTTATCGATTGTTTGGTATTATGTTAGATACATGGCAGCAGTCTGTACGAGTAGGAGAGCTTCTATTTATTGGCTATCTAGTACATTATGTGCCTTATCTGCTCATGCAAAGAACAATCTTTCTATATCATTACCTGCCAGCATTTATGTTCAGTCTTCTGCTTCTTGCTGCCAATATTGAACTAACTGACAACATTATGCAGCTTCAGTAAGTATTTTTGCACTGGCTACATTCTTGCTGTATTTAATAAACAATCTCACGTCAGCTTATGAAATTGTCGTTTGCATTCACCTTAGCATTGAATTTTTATTCATTTAATAGCAAGCAGCTCGAGGCGGTGCCATGAGTGTGCAGATAAATATAATTATAATCACGGCTGAGCTGACCTTCATGTTGGTTATATATCCCGAGATGATTTATCTGTCGGAGACAGTCACCCATCTCGGTAGTAACCGCCTGGCAGTGGCCCAACTGGAATTTGAATCTATGACCTGTTGATCATTAGTCAAACGTCCTGACCGTTACACCTTCAAGAGCCCTTTGTTTGCCATAGCCATTATAAGTGACTGATTGCATAAATATTATTAGTTTTGCTGAAGTGATTAGAGATGTGCTAACTGACAATCATGTGTATATGTGTCTGTGTGATGTTTCAGCTGCCCATCACTAGTCTATGCATACAGAGCACTGATCGTTGCATGGTTAGCCGTCGCTGCCACCACCTTTTCTCGTGTCTCTGCCGTCAGTTACGGCAATGCGCCCGTGACAGATGATCTTGTCTCTAGTCTTCAGTGGCTGCAGTCATGGCAGTTCAGTGTTTACTGACGGAGATACAGTTCGGATGACAGTCTCGTCTCTTTTCTGTTGGCTACATCTGTTGCTAACCTCACAGTGTATTCATGACAGTTCAGTATCCCATGAGTTAGACCCTAGGCATCGATCTGTTTGCAGCTTTGGCGAGGTGAGTCACTCTGTCAAGGGTTTGACAGATGAAGTCCCCTAGTGGATCCAGAGGCGGCCTCCCTGGGGGGTGGGGCTGGGATCGGATTTTCTGCTCGATGTGTAACATATTGTGTTATCTGGTAAATTAACAAGGTAGAGCATGCGGTGAGTTGCTGTTGGAGTGCAAGCGATTCCACCTATGCCTACACATTTCTCTGTCATGCGGTCTGTCTGTCTGCCATGTGTCTGTCACGTTTGTGCCCCCTACTTAAACATGCATTGCATTCAGACACTATTTGGTGTGTACATTTTGTGCAGTCCAGTGCCACACTTGTGTTAGATGGGGGGGGCCTGACCACCAGGGTAGAGATTTTCGGTCAACCCCCTCCCCCCCGCAAAAACATGCTGTTGCAAATTGCATCCACAGCAGCAGTTCTATGCTGCCAGCTGGCGAATACAAACGAGGAGAGCGATTGCGCCTTTCACCAAACTACTTTAATTCTTGTTTCACATACTATGGTCATCATTGTTTTAGTTGTCCAAAAATATTGGGGACAAAACCACATGCTAGCCCTCCCCATACAGGGTTGCTGCCCCAGTTGCCTGGTGGGATCAACGCCTTTGATTGACCGGGTCAGTTGGAACCGAATTGTGCTGCTCAATGTTCTGGTCATATATATGTCTGCTACTTGCAGATACTATCATCAGTGCTGCACTGTCACTGTGGGTTTGGAACAGGAAACAGAGTTAATGCTAGTTTGTCTTTAAATGGTTGGCAGCAGTTCCAGTAAAACTGTCCTACGTGACGAAGCAGCCTGAATCTTTTAGTGCCTTAGACTGGTATTGATTCGTGTGGCTGCAAATGTTTAGTGGTATGCTATGTCAGTGACTAGTCAATGAACACTGCGGTGTTTTTGATCGTCTGCAGCCTGTCTCTGGTTAGCAGCTTAATCTGTTCTTTTTTAATTTTTGCTCTGGCAAGTATTAAGTGAATTTTAATATTACAGATCTTTACTTCAGAAGAGTTGTTCATTATCAGGTGAAACGTAGTACAGTTGCATTTCAGCTATCTACTTATGACAGTGAATTGTGCCAAAAAATTAGGTTCTTCGGGCCATAGTTAAGAAATCCCTGTGTTCCAAAAAAGTAAGCCACTTTTATTCTTTGAAAAGCTGTATGAGATGCTGGCCTATTTTAATAATTTTAGCATGTAAAACCAAGAAGAAACTTGACGTAAACAACTGTAATTTTGCCCAACTCACCTTAATACCGTTGCTGCACTACTTTGTGAAATGCAGAAGTCTTAGTTTGGGCAAACATGTAGTCATTCGCGCCAAATTTCTTTCTGATGCTACACACTAACAATTAAAATCAGCCATTTTTACAGAGCTATTCAAAAAATAAAAGTGGCTTCCTCTTTTTGGAGCACAGTGTATAACGTCATGTGCTCAGTCAGTTTTTCATGAAGCACAGAATGCAGATCAGAATGTAACATGAAAAGTAAGCGCAGAACAAGTGCAAATATGAAACAGTACGATAGCAATGAACTGTAAGCCACAGAAACATCATCAACAATGATAAAAACACAAACTGATGATAATGTTGCCTGCGTAATGTCTTTGCATTGCACTTACACAAATAAAACATGCATGTACACATCAGAAGATACACTGTTATAAACATCCATTATACCATTAACAATCATTGGACAATGGACATCAAGGGAAACTAACATTACAGAAACGTAACAAATGACATCAAATGGGAAAATATTAAACAGGCATTTGCACAAATTCAATATTTTGTTGTGATAGCATTACAAAAAGCTTAGTGTTTTGCAGAAATTACCATGTATTGTGCACTGTAAGTCAGTAAAAATACCACACGTTTTTGTCACCCTACAGGCTACACTTATTGCCTTATCATCAGCCTACCTTGCCCAATATACAAGCATAGGCGACTTCATGAACTAAGCACTGGTAACCTTTTCTGTTTTCCGCCTGTCTTACCGTTTTGACCAGGCCCATCTTGCCCCATTATCATCCATCCACTGATTCTTCTGGCCACCTTGCCAATGTTTTCTGGGGATGATGCCCAACATGATATCCTTTTCTAAACCCATATATCTTATACTACACCTCAAATGTGTTATCTCACTGCCTTGTGAAATGCCAGTATTTAAGCTAACCAAAAGCATGGCAGTGCAGAGTGCATATCGAAGCTGACATGCAATTACGGGAATATACCAAAGTGAATGAGGTAGTACTTAACATAGAAGACAGTGTAGACATCATACATATAACAGCTACCGTCAACAAGATCAGTCGATCAAAGGTTTAAACTCATCAGTCATTGCGGCAAATATCGTACACTACTTGCAGTCACAACACAGCTAAATAAAATATTAATGTAAGAATAAGAAAATACAATATATTTTATCTGCTCCAATTTGCAATCAAATTCCCTGCTGCTAAAGCTAAGTTAAAAATATAAGTCTCTCGTGAATGCAATGCATATTATACAATGCACCATATATATAATAAAAAATATTTAAAATATAAAAAAATTGTGATACAAAACAAACTCCAGAAACAAAAGCTAGAAAACTAATAATGACATGAATAATATTGATAGTTATCATCATACCATTTTAGCACCATGTAGTAATAAACATGAATTTCTTTATCAATGGCTAATTGTAGTAAGTAATTTTCAAGATCAGCGAAGTTTTCAGAGAGTACATAGCTGAAGATAGGAGTGTTTGAACAAATGAGCAGACTACTGGAATAGGTGAATAAAATAAAAATGTCCACTGTAATTTGGTATTTTTTGAGCAGTGGACCAGTTACGTAGAAGTCACTGCTGTCCAGGCTTATGCTCAAACTCTTAAAAAACTTGCCCAGTAACAGTCTCTTATCAATACCAACGTGTTAAACAGTATCATTTATCAAATCAAACTTCTAAAATATCACAAAAGATTTACAGATTATCAATTCTGTTAAAATAATATGCTGACATATGTGCAGTTCCAGGCTGTGATAATAGAGTGAAATGCACAGTCCAACATCATGCAGTCCTTCTGAAGACACGCTTTGCTGTAATGTTATCCATCTCCAGCGTCTGTGCATATCAGGTAGAGACATCTCACTAAAGAAACCATCCCATATAGAACCATTGTGAAAGCTTTTCAGTTAACTGCTACGCCGAAAAGTGATTAATAAGATATACAAATTGATCAATCCATACGGTACAGCCTTTATCAGTTACTGGTAGTTAAACTGTTGACATTTCGCGCTGTCTTCCTTGAGACAATTTCTGTTCATTGCTAGACATCACCATGGCAAACAAACTGTCATGGATACAGAAAATTTGGTAAGACCCACCTCTTGATATCAAGGAAAGCAGCATCAGACGCTAAATTGTCACCAGTTAACTACCAAATAAAAGTTGTAATTTGATTAATTTACACAGCTAATTAACTTCTTCTAATCCTCTCTACAAAAACTAATGAATTTGAATACTTCAGCTTCTCCAAAGTATGATGATAATTTCTATTAATTGTACAAATTAGTAGCATAAACACATAAAACAGCATAGACCTGCATTAAGCAAAATAACTGCAGCAAAAGCAGTCTCAATATGGCTAATATTTGTATATCTAATTCTGTAATAAAGGTCAGGTAATCACGCCATCATCTATGCAACTTAAACAGAGTCCAGTGAGAAATCAAGACAACATCATACCAGTGTTAGCTCATCACCCCGTAGGTCAAACATGTGAGTTTGTGGTTTTGCACGGCTCTCGGCATCCTTAGGCTCATACTTGCGTACTAGTCTGTTGCCATCCCACAGTGGCGTCACCTGCAGCAGAACAGAAGGTCTGTTAGCAATATGTCACAATATTTTTGTCCAACACACCTATCCTCATAACTTACTGAACGCCCCTAATAGACGACTTAAGCTCGCAGTGCTCATTTATCGATGTCTCCATGGAACTGCTCCGCTGTACTTGATGGACAGTTGTACACTCACAGCAGAAGTCACTGGCCGTCAACATCTGCGTTCTGCCACTCAGTGGAAGTTGGTCGTACCGCGCTATCGAT
>Ga0209454_1002721_pt1 | contig 12200 bp, 4 predicted proteins | sample WorMetHERISLAND1_2_FD_187400 | JGI IMG/M metagenome (GOLD analysis project Ga0209454, IMG submission 187400) | Marine gutless worms symbiont microbial communities from Max Planck institute for Marine Microbiology, Germany - Olavius geniculatus... | ecosystem: Host-associated > Annelida >...
AACAAACTTGTACTCACAGTAGAAGTATCACACACAATTTTATCTCGAACTCTATTTAAACAGTCAACAAATTTAACAGAGTCAGCATATGAATCATACTGAGAGGCTGAAAACGTATCACAAAATAATGTTCAGAAATGATTAACGGAATATCATACTAATAGCAAAGTACATTTTCCCACACTGTAATTGATATAAGTTACTTGAAAATAAATGTGCAGACATTTGACATCATCAGTGAATTTAAAACGTTCAGATCATTTTGTGGTCTGAATGTAGGCCTACAGTTGATTTTGGCAGGAGTAAAGTTTACATCCACACTTATGAAGTTTGGTATACTCCAATAGAATTTTATTGGAGTATGAAATTAAGTATGTTTTATGCTAAATATTTAAAACAGAATATAAATGTGCACATGATATATACAGGAATAGTAGGCTAAATACTGTCACCAACGGAACTGATAGACATAAAATAGTCCGTTAATAGGCTATAGGATACGCATTCCTTACAAAGTCCATTTCTTGTAAATTTTCATAGTTGCGAATTTTGGGGCCTTTGCTTGCAATTTCCACCCCCTTTCCTTGCAAATTTCATTCCTTGCAAATTTAGCGCCCTCATTCGTATGCCGAATATACACAGTGTCTCAAAAAACGGGGCCGCTTTTATTTTTTGAATAACTTCGTGAAACATTGGCCCATATTGATAATTTTTGTCACGCAACATCACGAAGAAACTTGACGTTAATGACTGTAGTTTTAAATTAGCCCACTTCACTTTAATACTGTCATAATAGGCTCTACTATACCTTGTGAAACTAAGAAGTCGTAGTTTGGACGTTTTCTGAGACGCGGTGTATAATACGAGACTTTGAGAAGCAAAATTCTTTTCCCAGATCCGATCTGCAACGAAATAGGCGGCTACGCCAGCTCTGTGTGTGTGGAAGTCATTGCAGCACTGTTCGTAATTACAAATAACTGTGTTGTAACCTGACTTCGCAGCGCCCACCTCCCACTAAAACCTTGATGTACATGGTGGTCGATAAAACGTGGCAGTTTTGTTTTAATGAGCAACTTTCTTTGCACCATCCGACTCGCGTGGTGTTGTCCAACTACTGACGATGTGGCTCGGAGTGTTAATTTGCTTGTGGACGGTCGTTTTATTACGCCTACACACGGGCGATGAACTGTGTTGGACAAACGGATGGACGAAATCGATTAGCGGATGACACACAAAATAAACAATAAACAAAAAAGCGGTCTGTATATTTAAAACAACGTTAACTTGCGTCGACAGCGAGCGGAATAACAATTTTGTTCAAACACCGAACACCTCATATTGCAGAAAAAAAGTCGTCGCGCCACTGAATCTGAGAGAACAAGCAAACGATTGAACGATATATAACGTTAGATTAACTTTGCGCTGAGCGCTGCTGAGCATGGTTTACGCTAAGACAACGAACGACGAGATCAGAGCATACTGCGTTTCTCTGCGATCGAGTGCATTTGCGATGCGCCTTCAACCTAATCAGGATATCTCAGCTACTGATTAGAATCAACTACCGGCGTGCGGTCTGCCACAACAACCGCGAGATATTCCGAACTATTCAGAGACAAACTGACATGTAGTCCTAGGCTATTCTTCTCTTTTCACCATCCCGTACAAGTAATTTTAGCGAAGCTCATGATACGCGCGACAGCTTTAGCAGTTCCTATTCGCAGGTTGCCTTGATCTAGCTCTATCCATTTCGACGTAGTTCAATCTTGAAATCTGCACCGCAGCCACAAATTGCAAAAAACACTAAAACCCTTATTATGTGGGTTCAAAATCATTTAAGGTCATCGATGTTGACACCGATAAAAAGCTTGTCACTATTACTTGTCTATCTCCAGCCATGTATCTGCCTATCTGCAACCGTAATATTCACGCTATATAAGCCAGTAGCGGTAAAATAACCATTTTTAGTGGGGAGGGGTAGCCGTCTTTGACGCCTGCCTGCACCGGCTTCCTTGAACCTAAAGGGTTGGAACTTAAACTGCTAAAATCTGCGTTTAACATTAAAAATTTCATATGCAGGTTGTCTGTCTATCTCCAGCCATTTGTCGCAATTTACTGTTGAATATTGCCAAAAAAATTGCCAAAAAAATCATCAAAACTCTTTTTTTGGGGGGGAGGGGTTCAAGTTCGTTTAAGGTCATCGATGTTGACAAACCTAAAAAGCCCGTCACCAGTGTTTGTTATGATATGCAGCAAGTCTACCTATCTGCAACCGTTTTCACACTATAAAAGCCAACTGCGGCAAAATAACGTCTTTTTAAGGGGGTGCCCCTCTTTGACGCCTTCGTTTGAGAGGAACCCTTTCACTCGGGTCACGAAATTTTGTCACTAAAAACTAGAGTTCTTGGAGCAACCCACAGTAAAAATTTTGTGATCCTAGCTTGCACCGTTTTGATACAGATCACGAGTGTGACAGACAGATGGACAGAAAGACTGACGGACAGACGCCTATAGACGATGGCTAAGACGCGCGATGCATTCTGCTGTCAGGCGTAAAAACTCTAGGACTACACACGCCCCGGCTTTCATTACAACCAGTGATCTGCAATGATCTTGAGCCCCGGCTTGTAAAAAAATATCATCAACTTGCCATTTACTTCCTTTTTTGCATAGCCTATACAGCATGCGCTTTCTCCATGCAGCTGCATGCATTTTTAGTTAATTTGAAAAAAGTGCATGCATAAATTTGCATAATAACGTTCATTTTCAGTCGAACTAAGTCAAAATTGAGCTACGTATATGCGAATGTCTTGTCTATGCGTAGCCTAAAGGATTTACAATTTTAAGCTGTGGTGACGTTTGTAGGTTGCACTACCCAGTATGAATTTATCGTGGTAAATAAGCAAACTACTACATATGCATTTCACAAGGTAGTGTAGATACAATACTAGGGTAAAGTGGGCAAAACTACAATCATTTGCGTCAAGTTTCTTGTAGATGTTGCATACCAAATATTATTAAAATCGGCTAATTTTTACGATGCTATTTAAAAAAAATAAAAGTGGCCTCCTTTTTGGAGCACAGTGTAGACGAATATGGTCTGTTGAGTGAATAACAGTGATGGTCCCAATGTGGCTGACAGCTTTCGATGACACGTGTTTGTCTTCTAGTCCAAATTCCATTGCGCCGATTCCTGTGACGTTCCCGTGACGAAGATGTCACGGAGAAGTCGACCTAATGGTCTGGCAGTTCTGACGCGTTATAGTTATATGCTATATAGAGCGGCTGAGGCACGGATTGTCGTCTGACTGTCTGTCCATTGTGTGTAACGGATGTACTGTGACTAAACGGTGCGACATAGGGCCTAAGTTGCTATAGATCACTGATAGAAAGTCGCACATAGGCCAGACCTAATGGAATTTGGTCTTTGCTTACTTTCCACCTCTGTTGCAGTATCTCGTCAGCCCGTGCCAATTACCGATGACATGATGATGACATGGCCATCAGTGCCATCAGTGTATTCGTAGTTGGAGGTAAATAGCGACTGGTCACTATTCAAACGCCACGAAGTACAGCAAACGTCCACCCTCGCAGGTCGGATAACACGTCATTATCTGCATGCAACTGCAGAAGCTTGTGGTCATTATCACCAACGTGAGACACTGCCTAGTGACAGTGCGTGATATACAGTGTAGGCTATGATGCTGCCGCGCAGTGTCGACGGCATTATGAAACAACCAGCCATCACGTGTCTCGATGTCTGCGACTTTTGTCATTTGATAACCCGCGCTCTGATTAAATACAGTGTACAATGTACACATCGCAGACACGTCAAATAATTATCCTACGTCAGATAAATGAACCAGCTTCGCGGCTCCTGTTTTCTTCTTTTCATCTATCAGCTTTTGAGACGCTCACCGTAGGCGGTGTCCAAGAGTTTGTTTGTTTTTTTTAAAATTAAATAGGCCTTGGCCGTACGCCTAAAAGTTTGTTATATTTTGTCCGAAATATACTGCTGGACAATCATTCGTTTTTTTGCTCGGCATACGCGAAATCAGTTAACAATAAAGTGGCAAAACATTTCTGGGTTATACGCAGAGTCCAGTTGCAAGTTTCGAGTAAACTTAACTCTAATCATAAGCCTATAATATCAATTTCACACCTACGACGCCGACGCGACTCAACTGTCGCCGACAGTTGAGTTGTGTCGCGTATGCACTGCGGTATAACCCTATAACTCTGACCTTAATTCCCACTCTAACCCAACATCGAGTATCGGTACTTGACATTTTTTCGCTGAAAATTGTCGAGTAACAGTATTCGATGTTCGACGAATGACAAACATCGAGTCTCCGGAGACTCAAAACTCGAAAAATCAACTCGAAAATTTTCTACTATTTTGACGACTGTGTCAGACAGACAGAAGGACTAAGCTTATTACATTACGCCGCGCCGCCATTTGCGACTGCAGGCAAGTTGAGAATGATGAAAAGTGTGATGCCGACTGTGCGTCGTATTTTTCCTGCCTTTGTCCGGATGAATCACAAGCTCATATTGTATTAGTTTTATAAAATCCGGATGTAAACCGGAGAACACCGAGTACATGAAGAGCAAGTATAAAAGGTTGTAGCCCGTGGATATTGCCTGATGCAGTGCGGGTCTCGGACAGCGGATGGCTGTCAATCGTAGTCCAGGGAGTGCAGCAGTAGTCATAATCAGTGTTCTTTTGAGAGTTGAATAATGTTTCGCTGGAAATTTGCAGCAAGATAGAAACAACGTAGCGCGATAGCTTGTATATGATACAGAGGTTTAATAAACGCAATTAAAGTACGCGTAGAAACTAGATGGCGATTACGACTCTGTCGACTATTATGCCTCCGCCAACGGGTGACAACTACAAGGCCAAAAAGTGCATTTTGGGGCATAGTTGATCCCAACGTGACCTTGACTTGACCATTTGACTATAAAAATTGACGCGTCTGTCCTTGCGTTAAAGTCCGTTACTGGTAAAAGTTTGGTCAAATTCCGTCAACAAATACGCATGATATCTTGCTAACAATGTTGCTAACAATGTTTGTTCGGGACGCACGCAAGCACAGACGCAAGAAGACTCTGGAAACATAATGCCTCCAGCCACTACGTTGGCGGAGGCATAAAAAATCACGCACGTCTGTGACGGGCGATCATCGCTTTCTTTTACTCGTTTTCAGACATCGGCAGTTAGTTAGAACAACAAAAATCATAAATTCTCCACATCGACAACTTTGAAAATGGCAGTTTTAACGTTGACTACTCTGTAACTAGCGACTGCAAATGCAGCAACTACGCTAGCCTATATAATCTTAGTAGTGTGTTTAAGAATGCGGTTACAGCAAATAAGCCGGATGGATAATCGTAGGCTGTCATTTAATGAAGCTTAAGCCGCTTCTTGGCTATTAGTCGTCTTAAGAGCGTAGGACATTGTGTAAGTTACCGATAAGTTTCTGCTACACGTGAGCTCAGTAATTGCAGATATGTCGTCAAGTGACACGCATCGTCTTTCAACAGTAGCAAGCGGTCATCATCCGCGCATACGACACATTATTAGCAAAGTCAGCACTATTCTTAGTATTTTTATTACTGCCCGCGGTAGCGATGGCAATGTCGTTTTCAATTTGCGTCTAAATGTCCGTTAGCACGATAACTCATGAACAGCTGCACATAATTTACACGGACGGAGTTGCCATAAATGTTCATAAAACATTTTATTTGGCAGTCTCCCACAAACATTATTCCCGGACAAATTCCCCCCGGACAGAATATTCTGCATAAGTGTGAAACGAACAAAATCACGCCCGGTGTAGACATAATCAAATTAAATAATGAATTTTTATGCGAATAATTAGCCTTGTGTCAAGGCGCTTTGCGTACAAACTTTCGGCGATGCAATGCAAGGGAAGTATTTTTTAAAATTTGGAGTTAAATGAAAGGGGACAAAAATGTGCGTTCTTAATACAAAATTAGCCGTAACTCGGAAACGGTGAGAGATACGACCAAGGTTGCTACAGATGACTACTAGGAAGTCGCATAAGCCTTTTCACATGACTCGAAAATCATTGACCTTGGATGACATTGAAGGATCATTACGCACTCTGTTATGTCAATCATGCGGTATTGTGGCTGAACGGTAAGTCGTAGGGGATCGGCGATGATGCCGTTGAACAGGGCGACGACGAGTTCGCCTATAAGCTGTCAATAGTAGCCATGTCATCATGTGCAGCAGTTTGGCCGAAATTTTTAATGCAAGGTTTCAAGCTATTAGTCGTCGTATCTCAGAAACGGTCGGTCCTCTCTAGTGACAACTGGGCTTCGTGTTCAATACCGCACGCTATGGCCTACTGCATTTATGTAGCTAAAGCACAGCGCAAGCAGCGTTCAACGCAACGTGCAACAGCCAGTAGATAAATCCCCAACGTCTTCTGTGACGTCATTATCTTCGGCATTAGCAGCGCCAGTAGCAGCGAGGCTTATTTGCCACTTTTCTTCAGTCCGTGCAGTTGCGCTGAAAGCAGTCTTCTTGCAGCCGACATTTGCGTAAGTACGACCTCTTATAGGAAAGTCGTATGTATTGATATGCAAATTATGATATAATTATTTTTCAAAATGCGGCTTAGTCACATTTTCATAATGATATGCGGGATTTAACATAGAGACAGCTAAAATCACGATTTTTACAGGTGTTATTTTTGCGGTGAGATTATTGCTTTATTGGGTGTTGCAGCTAAAACAATGTAATTATTTTAAGACGACCGCAAAATATTTAGAATGTTACCTAATGACAAGCTGCAATAGTAGGCTTCTGGGGGTAATAGTTGTCGGAAAGGCAACAAATAGTTATTATTTACCATTTTACCACATGGGTATAAAATAAAAGCAGCAGCAAACAAAAGCACCATGACTTTTTGTTGATCATATTTCGTATTATGTTATTTCGTTAATGTTTCTTTTCGTCGGCGCGGATGGATAAGTAAGCAAATGCAACGTTATTTTCCGTTCGGATTAACGGAAAATAACAACAAGCAAATAAGTAGGCTACTATATTTTGTAACGCAACTTAGCGCCACCACAACAAAAACATTTCTGACAATTTCAAACAGCACTGTTTCAAGTAGGCTATGGCTTAAATATATTTTGACCGAGAGAGAGAGAAAGAAAAAGTATTTTTTGCCAAACACATTAACAATAGTGAAATACAATAATATAGGGCCTACACTGAAGACGGGCTGCCAGAAAAACAAACTCTTATCGATGCTGGCCACCCGATTGTCTTTTCTTAGCGGTTTTTTGGTCTGTATAAAATAAATTGCTCTGTCTAAGAATATCCACGAAATTGCAGTTTTTGAAAATTATGGCTTTTTCGCCTCTGCCGGTTTGCCCCTTTAATCGCCCCTTGGCTCGTTCGCCTCCAGGCTTGTTCGCCCCCTGGCTGATTCGCCCCCCCCCCGTTGAATATACCGGTCATTTATTATTGAGGCTTGTGTTTCAATTTACAGCAAGTAAGTGTAGCGTCACGTCACTGATTAATAGTTACTTCAATTAACGTTATATGTGACAAATTAAATAATAAGTGATCACATTTTTCAAAGTCAGTAATCTTTGGTTTCATTGCAGCGTCGGAACTATTATATACATAGCCTATACCTAGAACGCTTAAAACTCGGCTAATGTGTGAACGTCAAGCTTCCTTTGAAATGAATTCTCACAGGTATACTTAGGTCTAGGCCTAATAACGGCTTGACGAACACATCTATAGACAGCGTCAAACATCATTGCAAACATTCTAAGGCGAGAGTAGGCACCATCTAACTACGATGACTAGGTGCCTACGCTCACCGGCTTACGTACTCGTCAACAAATGACCAATGGGCTCGCCTTTGCCTGCTCGCCAAAAACTAAACTGCGTCAGTTCAGTTTAGTTCAGTTCAGTGCGGTTAAGTAGCTGTGTATGCGCCTTAAGTTTGACATTTCCATTATAACAACTGACAACGTGCGTGACGGACTTTCAGAACTTGTCAGGGTTCTGCAAGCATATCGTGTCACGTTCATGTTGTTGTTGTTGTTGCTTGACTGAGCCGTCGATACGACGATCTTAGGATCACAAATGGTAAGTAGGCCTAATCGTAACGTTGTAGGGAAATTTTTTCTATTTTATTTTAATATGTGATAAACACTTGCGACAAACGCGCAAGAACAATAACATAGGAAAACAGTAAAGAAAAACTACAAACATTACTAAGGTAGACAAAAGGAACACAGAAAATACATGCTAAACATAGGAAAAAATGAAAGAAAAAAAACTAGAAACATTACTAAGGGAAACAAAAGAAATACAAAAAATACATGATAAACAGACTACAAATAGACAAACTAATAACAGTTGCTAAATAAAATTCTATTGATAAATGTCCGTTTGTGCAGTTCAGATTTTACTTGATCTATTAATAAACCATGACCTATATCTCTTAATCCATATTTGTTAAACTTGGCAACCGGTAATAGGTGATGTAGACAATGATTATCATAATTGCTTTATAAAAAGCTGGTCATCATAGCTTGCCAATAGCTCTTCTACAGTTATGATGAATTTAACATATCCATACTTAAAGGCACGCTTAAACAAACTATTTATCTGAGCAATTTGTGCTTTAGCAAGAAAACTGTACCAAGATGAGATAGCATAAGTAATTTTGCTAACTATTATAGCATAAAAACATTATGTAACATCTCTAAGTTTAGACCTTGACGTTTAAGGACCTTCAAGATATGTGACCTTTGACTAGAGACTGTCATTATATGATTAAAGTGTATATCACAACTAAAGTTACTCTGTATATATATATACCAAGTAATTTTGCTGATGTGACTCGCTCAATGTTTAGTAAGACAGGAAGGTTAGAGTGACAAGTCCTGGCTTTAGGATTGTAAAATATAAGTTTTTTTGGTTTTGATTAAGTTAAGAATCATGATATTGTCGCCAGCCCATTCTTGTACATTATTAAACTCGATTTCTACTCCTACATCAGAATTTTCCGGGATTAAAAGAGTTGAATCATCTGCAAACTTACTATTACGTTATAGTTAGATACAGTGTTTAAAATGAGCCTAATGTTCTTGACGCACAGACAAACACGGTCGCAGACATCACACTCTGTGCGCGTCTGTGACGGTCTGCCTAAACTCTGCAGGTCACCGCAAATCTGTTGTCATCTTGGATGATTAGGCAGACCGTATCTGTCACGTTATTATTACCTCCGCCAAGAAGGTAATGTTTTTTGTCGGTTTTTGTTTGTTTGTTTGTTTGTCTGTGAGTCAGCAAGATAACTCAAAAAGTTATGGACGGATCTTTCTGAAATTTTGAGGTTATGTCGGGCATGGTACAAACTACCAGTGATTCAATTTTGGGGGTGATCCGGCAGGAATCCTGAATTCTGGATCACTTTAAAATTTTCGTTACCATTGCGTTAAAGGGTGCATACGGGAACCGCTGGCAAAGTAAATATGGTGACGCCACCTAGCGAATAACATTGCCTTTGCGAAGGTACCTGCGGGCTATGACTGCTTTCTAGTTATAGGAGGCGAGCGGATATCACAGGCGAATCCAGAACTTGCATTTGGGGGAGGGCCGGGTCTAACGCTAAATGCGGAAGCCGAGTCGAAATGCCGAAAGCGCCTAGGGGGTGTCTCCCTTTCCACAGGGGAGGGGCCTGAGTGTGGAAAAAAGTAAAAATGTTCGATATTTTAATGTCAAAATGGCATATTTTCGTTAACTCTTTGGTGCTAAATTTTGTTCTTTTTTCTCTGACCAAGAATGGTAAAATACATCCGAAATGCATCGACTGCGATAAAAATTGACTTCCATATGATAAAAAGCGTTAAATACTTTTACATATAAGCGTAGGCAAAAACTGTAGTTGGGAGGGGTGAACTGGGTAAGCTAAAAGCCGACTATATGGGTGGGCTCATTGGGAGAGGGCCGGTTGTCAGGCAAACGCATTTTGGGCATGAAAAAGCCTTAAAAATGCATGTACCGGAATATATTTCGTTAGTTTTACTGCACAAGTTTATAATAAAAAAACAAAGGGCGACTTGTGTCATCTTGGCCACGGTCCCTTTGCCGCCCCCTTAGATCCGCCTATGGCAGATATTGAAAATGCGGGATTCGGGAAATAGGCGGAAGCTGGATCATCGGGCGCTTATCTCAGCCTGCTGATAGGCCTAATTAATCACAACGGACTCGACAGTTGGTTTTTGTTGACGTCACGTCGTCTTCAGCTATCAAATGTCAAATGTCACAAGTTCATTATATAGCGCATTCTCGTAAAACAACCTGTAATGCGCTGGACAGACTGCGAAAACAAGAATGTCTTGAGCAACTGGATAGACTAGGCCTACTGTACTTACGAGATTGTCCGCAGAACATTTCGGATCCCGAAGTTCTTCGGGCAGTGAGCTCCAGACAGTGGGGCCGGTGGCAACAGAAAACGCCCGGTGGCCGTAGGTGCTGAGCCGATGACGTGGCACGGAAAGTTAGTGACTGCTGGCCGAACGTAGACGCTGTCGGAAGACGACGTCAGAGACTGGCGAGCAGTGGTCCGTCAGGTACCGAGGAGCCCCGTTAGCCTGTAGAAATTTATGTATCTGTCAAACAGCGCTACTACAACGATGTAAAGTTAATTTCAGCTACTTGAACTTATCGCTTAATCTCAGTGACTTCTAAGGGCTCTTCGAACTTTTAATAGTTTTTACAATTTATAACAAATGTAGCTAATAACAGAACTGTTGAGAAACTTGCCCACAATTAGAAAGCTGCAGTAAAAACTATCTACGCGACCCAAAGTGTCTCTGCGGGGACATAAATGCAGACGATGTAGGCGTTTTGATTCAAGTAAAATAATGCTGCTACTGTTGTTGCTGATACTGATGATGACCACGCTATTAAGAATCACAAAAGTTCAAACGAGAAAACAGGGAAACAGTTTTTAAAAATTATTAAAACATTAACACAAAATTGTACAAAATTAGTTAATAAGCTTATTAAATATTTTTGTTGTTGTTTGAGGTCTTTCCTTCCTTGACTGAATCGATTGTTCTTGTATATTGACATTTGGAAAAAAATCTAGATTTTCCATGTTTACGGACTGACAGGCAAACAGACAAAAACCACACGTAGGGCATTAGAGACGGACGGTGGTATCGTTGATTGAGGTAAACGCGTGTGTCAATAAACATGTATCGAGATCTGACGACGACGGTGATACGAAAGCGATAATTTTTGCACGCTATCAAAAATACATTACAGATTTTATTAGCAGCGGACAGGTGGACAGAGCACACCAGAGCACATCTGCCTTAATAGCACCGGCCCCGCTAATGTTCTCAACACTGGGGTCATCTAGGCTGAGTTTACTGGTATTAGTGTGTCTCTTCACCTCAGACAATTTTGCAGTCTTTTTTACACTTAGACGAAATCATCTAAGACCATAGACTATATGTAAAAAACGTCAAAAAATTTTTTATGTAAACGCGTTACTTAAAAAATTATTAAAAACACGTTTGTAAACGTCATAAAAACGTTATTTCTGTTTCACTTTTTAAAAAAATATTGACATTAGTTACAATACTAAATAGAATTAGTGGGCTGTTACGGTGCCGTGCCGTTTTGAGCTTCTTTGTTGTTTTTATTCGTTGTTAAATGTTAACAGTGTCTACCTGTCGTCATAATACTCAAGGCGCAATTTAAGTGTCAATCATGCAATATAAATACAAATTCTTTATTACTCGTATTTCAACGGCTACATTTTGATCTTTGTAATAAATTTTTTCTATCTTATTTGAACTATTTTTTTCTAAATTTTAAAAAAAGACAGTAGAAAACGTGAGAAAAAATTTAAAATGTTTGTAAACGCGCTGTTTTTATATAAAAATAAAAAATACATTTGTAAACATTTATTACAACTAGGTCCGTGACACATTTTAGTCGGCCTTTTCTACCCCTAGCGCCTGCTCCTCATAGTTATTTGATTTTGTTACTTTGTTACTTACTTACTTACTTACTTACTTACTTACTTACTTACTTTGTCTACGCAGATTTTGGCACTTTATAAATTAGTTATACACTGTGTCCCAATAAAAAACATCCCCGCTTTTTCGATTGGAACTTGAAA